>MDTB01194996.1_pt1 | contig 11007 bp, 12 predicted proteins | sample 811161 | NCBI WGS metagenome assembly MDTB01 (sample SAMN05326650, study PRJNA326480) | marine metagenome | isolation source: seawater | place: Mediterranean Sea | collected 2009 | reverse complement strand
TAGCAAAGAGATAGGATCAAGTTTAGAAGCAGAACTCAATGTTAAGTTTAACAATAAATTTAAACAGATTGTTAAAGATATAGATTTATCAGAGTTATGCATAACCTCTAAAGCTAAAATTAGTTTTGATGATCGGTCTGATATAATAGTTTCAACTGAAAAAGCATCTGGTAAAAAATGTAAGGTTTGTTGGAAAATAAGAATTGATCCCTGCGAGAGACACCCTAAATGCCAGATTATCTAAAAAAATTTTTTTTTATTAATCTTTTTACAATAATTGTTATTTTTTCTTTAGATAGAATTTCAAAATTCTATGTTATTTCTTTAAGTAAAAAAAACTTATCTTATGATTTATTTCAATCAAAATTTTTAAATATAAGTTTAATTTGGAATGATGGAATAGCTTTTGGCTTATTTTCATTTAACGAAAAGGTTTACTATAACTTATTAACCTTAATAATCTCTTTAATTACATTGATATTGATATGGTACTTGATCAAATCAAAAGGTGCAGAAAAGTTGGGTTTTTCAATGATAATTGGTGGTTCACTAGGCAATATTTTTGACAGGCTCTATTATTCTTCAGTTCCTGATTTCATAGATTTACATTTTTACAATTTTCATTGGTTTATATTTAATGTTGCTGATATATTTATTTCATTAGGAGTTATATTGCTTATATTTTTAGAGATATTTATAAAAAAAAATCCATGAAAAAAATTACAATTTTATTTTTAATTTTTATTTTACTACCTTCTTGTCAATCAACAAAAGATGCATTTACTTTAAAAAAAAAATCTAGCTCTGATGAATTTTTAGTTGAAAAGAAAAGTCCATTAGTCTTACCTCCAAATTATGGTGAATTGCCACTTCCTGATAATCAACAAATTGATGATTCAGATAAAAATCAAGACGATATTAAACTTAAATTAACAAAAGATTTAGATACATCATCTAAACAGCCAAAAAATCTAAAACCAACGTCAATTGAAAAATCTATTTTAGAAAAAATAAAATAATTTTGATGTTAAATAAAAATATAATTTTAAAAAATTTTGATTTAAAAAAAAGGTTAAACAAAAAATTTAAAATTTCTAAAATCTTAAAAAAAGTACTTTCCGAGGATAATCAAATTTTAAAATCTTTAGGTCCAAGCTATAAAGACTCTTATAATAAAAAAATAATAAAAAAATTGAAAAAAAATTCTCAATTTAGATTAATTGGAATGGGAGGCTCAATACTTGGGTCTAAGGCTATTTATAATTTTTTATCACCTAAAGGTAAACAATTTAGTTTTATCGACAATTTATCAAATGAATTTGAAGAAATAAATAGTAAAAAAATGGTTAATGTAATTATTTCTAAATCTGGAAATACCCTAGAAACTATTTCAAATTCAAATATTTTTATATCAAAAAACCAATCAAATTTTTTTATTACTGAGAATAAAAAAAGTTACTTAATGAATTTAGCAAACAAACTTAAAGCAGAAATTATTCATCACAATAATTTTATTGGGGGAAGGTATTCTGTGCTATCTGAGGTTGGAATGTTGCCAGCAGAATTAATGGGATTTAAACCTTCAAAATTTAGAAAACTAAATCTACTTATAAAAAATAAAAATTTTTTTAATTCTCTGGTCATTAATGTTGCATGTATGTTAGAATTGATTTACAAAAATAAAAAAAATTCAATTATTTTAAACTATGATCAAAAGTCTAATGATTTATTTAGCTGGTATCAACAATTAGTTGCAGAAAGTCTTGGTAAAAAAAGTAAAGGAATTCTTCCGATAGTTTCTAATATGCCCAAAGATAATCATAGCTTGATGCAGTACTATCTCGAAGGAGCAAAAAATCATTTTTTTACTTTTTTCTTTGTTAAAGAAAAAGTCAAAAAAAAAATAAAGGAGGTTAATCTCTTTAAAACTCATAGTTATCTTAAAGGTAAAAATTTAAACGACATTTTGTATTCTCAGTTTAATGCAACAAAAATGGTATTCAAAAAACAAAATATACCTTTCAGGACTTTTTTAATAAAAAAAAGAAATGAAGAGGTTTTGGGTGAGTTATTTACTTTTTTCATTTTAGAAACTATATTGCTTAGCAAAACAATTAACGTGAACCCATTTAATCAACCCTCAGTCGAGCTTATAAAAAAACAAACAAAAAATATTCTAATAAATTCTTAATTTCCAAAAAAAATTTTTGAAATACCGTATGTTCGTTCTTCAAAAACTTTTAACTTATTTGTGATCTTGATATTATCCTTTTTATGTCGATGAACTATTATAACACCATCATTATTTAAGATTTTTTTTTCAATAATATTTTCAATTAATTGGTTAATTTTTAACTCCTTGTAGGGTGGGTCAATAAAAATTATATCAAATTTAGTATCTAAATTTTTATTTGAGTTGAAATAATCGAAGCAGTTATGCTCCATTATATAAAATTTTTGATTATCTTTTAAAATCTTGATATTTTTATTAAGTATTTTTATTGCCTCTGGGTAATTTTCAAAAAAATAAACATTTTTTGAGCCTCTAGAGATGCACTCTAATCCAAAAGAACCTGATCCAGAAAATAAATCTAAGACTACTGACCTTTGAATACTTGTATTTATTTTTTTTGAATGTTCGATTAGATTAAATATTGACTCTTTTACTACATCTCTTAAGGGTCGAGTTTTTTTATCTTCAGGAAGATATAATTTTTTTCCTTTTAATTTTCCACTTATTATTCTCATTAATCAATTACTTTAAAGCCAATATCTTTTCTAAAAAAACCGTTATCCCAATTTAATTTTTTGATTAAATTTAATGCTCGAGATTTGCATTCTTTAAAATTTTCAGATTTTATAACAAAATTAAGAACCCGTCCTCCATTTGAAATAACTTCAGAATTAAATATTTTAGTACCAGCATGAAATATGAAATCATTTTTATCAAGAAAAATTTTGTCTAAATTTTTTATTTGAATATGATTTTTAAATTTATCTGGATATCCTTTTGAACATAAAACAAAACATATAGTTTTGTCATTATACCACTCAAGTTCTATTGGATCTAAATTCTTATTTAAACATGCAGTTATAATTTCTGCTAAATCAGTTTTAAGTTTTGGAAGAATGGTTTGACATTCTGGATCCCCCATCCTCACATTGTATTCGATTAAGTAAGGTTCATTTTTGACAATCATTAGTCCAGCATATAAAAAACCTTTAAAGTTTGTATTCATATCTTTTAAACCTTTAAATGTCGGCTTAATAATCTTATTTAAAATTTTTTCTGTTAAGATTTCATTATCTAATCGTGACGGTGAATAAGCACCCATGCCACCGGTGTTTTTTCCCTTATCTCCCTCAAGTGCTCTTTTATGATCTTGAGCAGTACCAAATTTTTTAAAATTATCTCCATCAGAAATAATAAAAAAACTCATCTCCTCACCATCAAGAAATTCCTCAATTAGTATTTCATCTGCTTTTCCAAATTTTCCTTTAAAAATCTCTTTTACAGCCTGGCTAGATTGTTCAATATTTTCACATATATAAACTCCCTTTCCAGCAGCTAGCCCATCAGCCTTTACTACAATCGGATAATTACAACTTTGTAAAAATTCTATGGATTTTAATTGATTTTTAAAAACCCCAAAATTTGCAGTAGGGATATCATATTTTTTGCATAAATTTTTTGTAAAAATTTTTGACCCTTCGAGTTGAGAAGCTATTTTATTTGGACCAAACACTTTAATCTGATTTTTTTCTAAATAATCAACAATCCCATTAACTAATGGTTTTTCAGGACCAATAATAACAAAATCAATTTGATTTTCTTTAATAAAATCTTTTATTTTTTCAAAATCGTTTATGTCTAAATTAACATTTGTTGCAATTGAATTAGTACCAGCATTTCCAGGAATGCAATAAATTTTACTAATTTTATTTGATTTTTTTAAAAAAAAACACAATGAATGTTCCCTTCCACCACTTCCTATTATTACAACTTTCATGTAAACATATATAAACTAAAAATGTTTAAAAAATTAGCTAAAATAAAGTATTTACCCAATCATTTTAAGGTTATTGAAGAAGGGGATCATGTTGTTTGTTCAATTTCTGGTAAAAAAATTTCTCTTGATCAATTAAATTATTGGAATGTTGATTTACAAGAAGCTTATTTTTCATATGTTGAGGCATCAAAAAAAAGGGAGAATAATTAATAAGTATAATTTATTTCCATCTATTATGTGTCCAAATCCACTGCTCAGGTTTTTTAATAATCATTATCTCTAAAACTTTATTAAGATCTTGAGTTATCGTTTCTATTGTATCTTCATTTTTAAAATTTAAAGGTTTATGAACTTTTAATTTAAAATTATTTGATTGTGTTCGCTCAATATAAATTGGTACTATTTTTGCTCCAAATTTTTTGACAAATTGTGCTGGAATAGTTGTTGTTAAAGCTTTTTCATTGAATAAATTACACTCGATACCTTCAGATACTCGTTGATCAATCATAAGTGCTATCGATGTACCTTTTTTAAAATGTTTTAACAATTCTTTTGTTCCAGAAATTCCTTTTTTGATTTGATTTTTACATATGTATTTTTTTCTAATATTTTCCATAATTGGATTAAGAAATATATTATTGAGAGGTCTGTAAATAGCAGCTAGATCAATACCATTTTTTTCAATATACATTGCCATTAGTTCAAAATTATTAAAATGACCTGAGATAAATATGACAGGTTTTTTATTAAGCTTTATTTTTTCTAACTCTTCTTCATTTTCAACTAATACTTTATTTGAAAACTTTTTAGAATTTCTAAAATTTTTTAAAAATATGTACTCAGATAAAATTCGACCATAATTGATCCACATTTCTTTAATAATTTTTTTTTGTTTTTTTTTGTCAAGGTCAGGAAAAGCCTTTAATAAATTTTTATAGGATAATTTATTTGATCTAAAGATTGGACCTAAAGTTGATAAAACAAAACCTGATATAACTGATGAATATTTTAAACCAATTAGTTTATATAAAAAAAATAAAAAGATGATTCCAATAAATTGAAAAAAATATTTAAAATTATTCATATATTTTAGATTTTAAAAAATTGATTAATTTTTCCTCTTCATAGAATTCTAAATCTATACTTAAAAATTTTATTTTATTATGAAATTTATTTGGTATTTTTACAAAATCTTTTTCAGTAGTTATAATATCTAAATTTAAATTATTTGCTTTATTTATTATATTAGAAATATCATTATCATTATATTTGTAATGGTCAGGATAAATATTTTCATCAAAAATTTTAAAATGATTATTGATAAGAATTTTCTTAAAACTATTTGGGTTTCCAATTCCTGAAAAAATCAAATATTTTTTAGAAAGGTCAAAATCTTTAAAATTTTTAATTTTATAAATTGAATTAAAGATTTTAATACTTGGATTTATTTTTTTTATTAATGCATCAAATTTAAAATCAGGATTAGTTAGATTCTTTAACAAAACTGCATCAAATTTTTTTAAACTATCTATTTTTTCTCTGAGAGGTCCAGCTGGAAAAAGTAAACCATTTCCTACCCAATTTAGTGCATCAAAACATACAATCTTTAAATCATAATCAATATTTTTATCCTGAAGACCATCATCAAAAATTAGTACATTATTTTTCTTTTTTAATGCATCTCTTATTATTTCTGTTCTTTTATTTCCAATTATCAAACTAGTTTTTTTTTTTAATAAAGTAATCTCATCAATTTGAGAAGTGTAGAATTTTTTTGCTATAGCTACTTTTTCATTAAATGTTTTTAAAATTTCAAATAGCTTAATAACTGTAGGAGTTTTTCCTGTTCCACCTAAATAAATATTTCCGACACAGATTGTTTTTATTTTTTTTGTTTTTAATTTGGGTGAATAATTTCTAAAAAAATTATTAACTGTTAAAAGTAATGTAAAAGGTAATAATAAATAAGAAAAAAAATTAGGTCTTTTTTTATCCCAAAATTTAGGTTTGATAATTTTCATGTTTAAATTGATAATTAATTTCTTTATAAGTTTTTTTTAATATTTCATTACCTATAGAACTTAATCTTTTTTTAATTCTTTTTTGCTTTGTTTTTTTTGATAACATTTTTTTTATATAAAATGTTAATTCGTTTTGACTAAATATCTTATTTGAAATCTTTTGTTTTTTTAAAAATTGATAAATTTCTCTAAAATTATATATATTAGGACCATGAAAAATGTTGCAACCAAATCTAACAGCTTCTAAAGGGTTTTGACCTCCATGTTTTATTAAAGAGCCGCCTAAGAAAACATTTTTAGTAATATTATAAAATGATTTAGTTTTACCATAAGCATTTACTAAATAAATATCTGTATGAGGATTTATTTTTTTTTGAGGTTCATGTAAATGAACTTTTAGATTTAATTTTTCTAATTGATTTTTAATCTCTGGTGTTCTTTCAATATGCCTAGGAATAATTATTGTTAATAAATTTTTTATTCTTTTTTTTAAATTATTATGTACTATTCCACAAATTAACTCTTCAGATTGATGAGTGCTTGAGGCACACCAAGTTTTTTTGATTTTTAAGAAATTTTTTAATTTTTTATTAATTATTGAAATTTCTTTTTCAGCTTGTGCAAATTTTAAATTACCAATAAATTTTATATTTTTAACTCCAAGATTTTTTAAGTATTTAAGAGATTCTTTGTTTGAGGATAGAGATAAATCAAATTTATTAAAGATTTTTTTAGCAAAATTGGGGAAAAATTTCCATCTTTTATAAGACTTTTTAGTTATTCTTGCATTTAAAAGAATTATTGGAATTTTTTTTTCTTTTAAATTAAAAATCATATTTGGCCAAATTTCAGAGTCTATAAAAAAAACTTTTGATGGTCTCCAATGTTTAATAAATTTTTTTGAAATAATATTTGAGTCTATTGGAAAAAATTGATGAATTACTTTATTTAGTTTGAGTTTTTTAATAACATTAGATGAACTTAAAGTATTGGATGTAATCAAGATTTGAGTTATTTCTTTATTTTTTTCAAATTTTTGTAAAATTGGAACTATACTTTGTAACTCTCCCACACTTGCACCATGAAACCATATTAATCTTCCATCATTTTTATTTTTAGAAAAAAAGCCTAGTTTTTCTTTAAATCTTTTTAAATCTTCTTTTTTTTTAATCAATCTTATTAATATAATTATAGGAGATAATACAAATATTAGATTAATTATAAATCTGTATAAAATAAGCATTATTATTTTTGAATTTGTTTTTCATAAAAATTTTTATACTCATTAGAAGAGATTAGTAATTCATTATGTTTACCTTCTCCAATAACTTTTCCACTATCAATTACATAAATTTTATCTGAATTTAATATTGTTGAAAGTCTGTGAGCAATTACAATAGTTGTTCTTCCTTTCGTTAAAAAATTTATTGCTTTTTGTATCTTACTTTCTGTATCCGCATCTAGTGAAGATGTAGCTTCATCCAGAAGAATTATTGGACTTTTTTTAAGTATTGCTCTAGCTATTGAAATTCTTTGTTTTTCTCCGCCTGAAAGTCTGACTCCGTTTTCACCAATTAATGTGTCATATTTTTGAGGTAATTTATTAATGAATTCATCTGCAAATGAATATTTTGCAGCTTGCTCAACTTCTTCTTGAGACGCATCTAAGTTTGCATATGAAATATTATTTTTAATTGTGTCGTCAAATAGGGTCGTATCTTGACTTACTAAAGAAATATTTTTTCTTAGAGAATAAATTGTAGATTCATAAATAGATTGTCCATCTATTTTTATATCCCCTAAACTAGAGTTATAAAACCTTGGTATTAAGTTTAAAATAGTGGATTTGCCAGCACCACTATGTCCAACTAGTGCTGTCATTTTTTCACCGGGCATGTCTAAATCTATAGAGTCTAAAATTTGATTTTCATTTTTATTGTAGCTAAAATCAATTTTTTCAAATTTGATATGACCTTTTTTTACACTCAAAATTTTCGCATCTTTAATTTCTTTAATTAAGGGTTTATCATCAATTATTGGTAAAACTCTTCTTGCTCCAGATAAACCTTGCTGAATAGTAATATTCAAAGTGGCTAATGACCTAACTGGTTGATAAGATAACATCATCGCTGCAAGAAATGAAAAAAAATTACTTACTTCAAGTTCATTATTAGAAACTAGTTTTGCTGAAACAAAAATCAAAAAAGCTATCATAATACCAGTTAAAAACTCCATTATAGGTGAAGCACGATTAAGTACTTCATTGATTTTTATATTTTTCTTCTTGAAATCATTCATTAGTTGACCAGCTCTATTTTTTTCAAAATTTTCTTTTTGAAATATTTTTGTAAGTCGATGATTTTTAAAAATTTCTATCAAATAAGATGTTAAATATCCTGCTACATTCATTTGTTGGGTTGTTACTTTTCCAATTCTTTTACCCAAAGTTTTTGCTGCAAAACTTGCTAAAGGTATCATTATAATTGCTATTAGAGACAATTTCCAATTTTGATAGAACATTACAGATAATAATCCTATTAAAGTTAAACTATCTTTAAATAAATTTAAGATTGCAGTACTGACTAAACTAGTAATCATTCCAACATCGTTTGTTAAATTTGTAATAAATTTTCCTGAATGTTTGTTATCCACAACTTGGGTATCAGCTTCAATTAGTGATGCAAACATATCTGATTGAATATTTTTTCTTACATTTTCTGAAACTCTGATCATAATTACTTTTGCAAAATATAACGATGCTCCTTTAACTGTAAAAGCTAGAACTATTAGTGCAGGGATCAAAATAATTAGTGATTGATCTTGAATTACAAAGAGATGTTTAATTGCCGGATCCAATAAATATGCAACTGACGAAGTACTTCCTGCTAACAATAGAGTAAAAAAAACAGATAATAAAATATTCTTTAAATATTTTTTTGTGTAATCTTTATATAGTCTTTTTAAAATTTGAATATTATTCATTAATAAAATTATAATTTACCGACAACTAAACCAAAAAACACTAATGCGCCTAAGAAATTATTAGATTTAAAAATTTTTAAGCAGTTTGAGGGTATTTTAATATTAAGTTTGTTAATTTGAAAATAAAACATTTGTATAGTTATAATTAAAAAAACTATATAAAAAAAACTATTTAACTTCATAAGAAAACTGATAAATAATAAACTTACTAAAAAAATTATGTAACATATATTGATAAATTTTTTTGGATTTTTTTTAAATTTAATTGAAGTTGATTTTAGTCCGATTATCTCATCATCTTTTATATCTTGATACCCATATATAGTATCGTAACCAAGTGTCCAAAATATGGCTCCTAAATAAAAAATAATTGGAACAATAGTTAATTCATCATTAATTGAAGTCCATCCTAATAATAAGCCATAATTAAATGTGATTCCAAGAAAAAGCTGTGGCCAGTATGTATATCGTTTCATTAATGGGTAGATAAAAGCCAAAGGCATTGATCCTAAAGCTAAAATAATTGTTAAATTATTGAAGTTTATTAAAACTATCAAAGCTAGTAAACATAGAATAGCAGAATAAAAAAAACCCAATAGTATTGAAATTTTTTCAGAAGCGATTGGTCTATTTTTTGTTCTAAAAACTTTCCTATCAAATTTTTTATCTACTATGTCATTAACAATACAACCTGCTGATCTCATTAAAATTGCACCAGTAAGAAATAAAAATATGTAAAATAGATATAAATTTATTTCTTTTGAAAAATCAAATGCAATCGTTGCACCCCATGAACACGGCCAAAATAAAAGCATGTACCCAATTGGTTTTTTTAGTCTAGTAAGTTCAATAAATAACTTTAATTGCTGCATAAAATTTACTTGTAAATAACAAAGGCAAGATTGATAATCAACTGATTCGTATGAATATAGATTACACTGTTACTGCTTTAATGTTTCCAGCAATTCCTCTATTAATGGGTGTTTACAGCAACAGATTTCACACATTAAGTAAATTAATTAGAGAACTACATGATGAACATGTTTATGAAAAACATATACCTCCCGAGTGGAAGAAGCAGTTTATTAATTTAAGTGGTAGAATAACGTTATTGAGATGGACAATTTTGTTTGCTGCTTTTGGTTTTTTATTTAATATGCTGACAGTTCTCGGACTTTATTTAAATGAATTTTTTATTGCTAGATTAATTTTTGGTTCTTGTTGCTTATCAATGATTATATCTATTCTATTTTTTATAAGAGAAATACATTTATCTACAAATGCTCTAAAACTACATATGTCAGATATGGATGTTAATGTTGATTAAGGAATAATTACTGCAGGCCCTAAAATTTTTCTATTTTCTAAATCTTGATGAGCCTTTACAATTTCATCTAAAGAATATTTCTTAAAAATATTTAAAGTAAATTTTTTTGTAATATACATTTCAAAAACCTTATTAGCTGCTTCATCAAGCTCTCCTCTCGTTGTTGTATAATGAGCAATACTTGGTCTAGTCAGATACAAACCTTTTGGTGCTAAAGACTTAGTTACATTGCATGGATCTAAAGGACCTGATGCATTTCCAAATGAAACCATCATACCTCTCACTTTTAAACATTCGATAGATTGATCAAAAGTTTTTTTACCCACACCATCGTAAACAACAGGAACACCGACGCCATCAGTTAACTCTTTAACTTTTTCAGCAAAATTTTCTTTTGAATAATTTATTACATGATCACAACCATTAGCTTTTGCAATTTCAATTTTTTCATCAGACCCAACGGTTCCAATTACTGTACATCCCAAACTTTTTGCCCATTGGCAGAATATTTGTCCAACACCTCCAGCAGCCGCATGATACAAAATTGTTTCACCAGATCTGACAGGATAGGTTTTGTGAAGTAGATAGAAAACAGTAAAACCTTTAGTCATTAAAGTAACAACATTTTCTAATTCAATTTCATCAGGAACTTTAACTAATTTTTTTG
>MDTB01155073.1_pt1 | contig 11007 bp, 11 predicted proteins | sample 811161 | NCBI WGS metagenome assembly MDTB01 (sample SAMN05326650, study PRJNA326480) | marine metagenome | isolation source: seawater | place: Mediterranean Sea | collected 2009 | reverse complement strand
TATCTGTATTACCAACTGGTCCTGGCCAATGCCATCTTAATCCTGGGTCAGTAGTAGAAACATATTGGCCAAAAGTCCTAAGAACTGCTCTCTCGTCGGGAGAAACTGTATAAACTCCTGAAGCAATCCATAGAACTAAAATAACAAGAATTATAATTAAACCCAAGAAAGGAGATCCACTACCTAGGCCTGGTATTTTAGGAATTTTGACGTTGAGCCTACCGAGAAGCTCTTCTAACGAAGGCTCATCTTTATTGTTATCACCTGACGGAGGCCTGTAAACAAAACTATTTATTAATTTAGATATGGATGTTCTCATTGATAAATATTATATCATTCATTTATTCATGAATGCACTATCTTTAATAAGAATATTATAATCATTGGAAGAATTAATATATTTTATCTTATCTATTGCTTCCTTGATGCTTGTTTGGCTATCAATAAAATTTAATAATTCCTTATCAATATTTGAAGTAGATGATGGGGAATCTGCATAAGTTCCATTGAAAGCAAACCATGCTTGATTAATTTTTCTTACGTTATATCCATTACTTTTTAATATATAAGTGGCTTCATCCATTAATTTTTCAGCTTTTAATATTTTTCCTTCAAATAATAAAGCGTCTACTTCAATTCTTAGATTTTTCATAAAATTTGAATAATCAAATGTATTTTTTTCTTTTTCTCTAACAAAGCAAATCTCTTTCTTTAGTTCAAAATCCTTTAAACATAAATCTGCTAAAAGTCTTTCAGAAAAAATATTAGCAAGAGTTTCGTTAACTTCTTTCATTTTTATGTCTGAAAAATATGATCTTCCAAGTGGGTAAAAAATAAGATAATGATGTAGCCATTCGTGACTAAAGGTTAAAAATAATTGCCTGGGATTATCACTTTCTTTAATTATTGCAGGATATGCAGCAATTCCGCCAATATCAATTACAATTGAGGATAAATTTTCTTCCTCTTCGATTTTACTTTCTATTTTTTCTATGATTTCTAATTCTATAGATGAATTTATAAGCATTTCATCACTTCTCTCAATTTTATTTCTAGGTGAAGTAACTAATAATTTAGGAGAATTGCCTACTGTAAACTCTGGCACAGGAAAAATAATATTAAAAATATAATCCATATTTTGCTCATAAAGTTCATCCATTAAAAGTTTTTTGATCTCCACTATTTCTTTTTCAGGATTCTTAAAGCCGTATCTTTCAAGGAATAAATTTTTAATTGAATTTATTTCATAATTAAAAATACTAAATTGATTTTTACTATCAACATAATTTTTTAATTGAGAGTCTTGATTAGATTGGCAGCTAAAAATAGCTATCTGAACTAAGAGAAAAAGTGTAAAAAACTTAATCAATTTTTTACTATTCTAAAACCCATATTTGAAGTTGAAGAATCGATTGAGTTACTTGTTCTAGACGATGTCCTATATCTATTGCAATAACTATCATGGCATAAAAAAGAGCCTCCGCGTATAACTTTAGTGTTGCCTTTTTCAGGACCTGAAGGATTAACATTTATATCTAAATTATGGAATCTTGTGAACCAATCTTCCGTCCATTCCCACACATTACCAACCATATTGTATAGGCCAAAATTATTGGGTTTAAATTGATCCACTTTTGTAGTAAATTTCATGTCTTTTGGGGCATTATTTTTATTTGGAAATTCACCTTCAAAAATATTACATTGAACTTCGCCATTGGGCTCTAATTGATTACCCCATGGATATTTTTTTTGATCAAGGCCACCTCTTGCTGCGAATTCCCATTCTGCTTCAGTTGGCAACCTGGCCCCACTCCATTTGCAATATTCTTGAGCATCTCTCCAAGAAATATGAGTTACAGGGTGATCAGGAAATTTATCAATACCAATATTTTCTCCATCAGGAAGATTCCAATAAGCTTCATCAACTTTTATCCACCATGGGGCATTTTGGACTGAATCAGTATAAGAATTATTTTTTAGTTGATCAAAAAAAACAAATGACCAACCAAATTTTTCAGCATCAGTTACATAATCAGTTTCATCAATAAATCTTTTGAATTCAGCAATAGTAACTGAATATTTTGAAATCGAGAATTTATCAACAAACACTTTTCTCACTGGGCCTTCACCGTCTCCGGGAAAAACATATTTTTCTTCCGATCCCATCAAGAACCAACCACCTTCTAAATTTGCAAACTTTGTTTGATTGAAATTTTTTGAAAATGATTTATTTATAAAATTATTATCTTTAGGATCTTCTCTATTACTTTTGGGAGAACAACAACTATCTGACATAATGTTAATAATTATATAATTAATCCTGTGGAAAAAAAATGCTATCAAATTTATTAAATTCAGATCAAATTGAAAAAGTAAATGAATTTGCAAATTTAATTTATTCAGAAAATAAAAAATTTAATTTGACTGGCTTAAAAAACATTGAAGATATTAAAAATATTTTAATTTATGAAAGTATCCATTCTTTAAATTATGCAAATTTAAATCTTGAAGATTCTTCAAAAGTTATTGACCTAGGAACCGGTGCTGGAATACCAGGAATACCTTTTAAAATTATGTACGATAAAACAAAATTAATCCTTGTCGACTCAAATCATAAAAAATGTAACTTTATTGAAAAAGTTATTAAAGAATTGGGCATGGACATAAAAATAATTTGCAAAAGAATTGAAGAGATTGCACATCAAAATGAGCACCGAGAAAGTTATGACATTTGTTTATCACGAGCCGTCTCAAATATTTCTACTCTAAATGAATTTTCATTGCCATTATTAAAATTGGATGGCATGTCTATTTGCATGAAAGGCAATCATATCTCTAATGAAATTATTAGTTCCGAGCATTCTGCAAAAATATTGGGAGGAGAGATGATTAATTACTCAACAATTAGTGATATGTCTACAATAGTTGTTTATAAAAAAATAAAAAAAACTCCGATTTTATATCCTAGAAAGACAGGAATTCCAAAAAAAAGCCCATTAGAGTTATCATGAAAATAAACTTGTAAAGGAAATCATATGAGATGTGGATTAGGACAATTTCATAAACCTTCTCCAGAATTTTTAAAATTTGCTAAGGAATATGGTGCAACTGATATTTTACTTAATCAGAATAGCGATAAAGATAATCATCTTTTAGATCATAACAATAGATGGGAACTAAAAGATTTAGTAAGCCTTCGACGTACTGTAGAGAGTTATGGGATGAAACTAAGTGCATTAGAAAATGTTCCAACAAAATTTTACGACCATATTATGCTTGGTGGACCAAAAAGAGATGAGCAAATTGAAAATATGATTTATACAATAAGAAATATTGCCCGAGCAGGAATCCCAATATTTGGTTACAACTGGATGCCATCTCAAGTATGGAGAACCAAGCCAAAATATATAAGAGGAAATGCAGAAGCTACGGCTTTTGATTATGATTTGGCAAAAAATCTTCCTCCTACTCATGATAGAGAATATACAGAAGAAGAGATGTGGGAGAACTTAGAATACTGGATAAAAATTATTACTCCAATTGCCGAAGAAGAAGGGATAAAGCTAGGCATTCATCCATGCGATCCACCAGTTCCAGTTTTAGGTGGGATCCCGCAACTTATGAGAAGTTTTGATGCATACAAAAGATTAATTGAAATATATCCTTCAGATAGTAATGGTATTGAATTTTGCCAAGGAACTTTTGCAGAAATGAATGATGATATCTACGAAATGATAGAATATTTTGGTGTAAGAAAAAAAATTCTTTATGTTCATTTTAGAAATGTTTCAAGCCAAGTTCCAAAATTTCATGAGGAATATGTTAATACGGGTTATGTAGACATGCACAAAGCAATGAAAATTTATCATGAAGTTGGCTATGATAGCTTTTTTATCGATGATCATGTGCCAAGCACTTTTCAAGATACATCTTTTGGGCACAGAGGAAGAGCATTTGCGATGGGTTATATTCAAGCACTGATTGAATCTGTCGCAAAGGGTTAATTGATGACATATGATTTTTTCGAAAATATTATTTCGCCTTGCGTAAATATTTGCAGGTATGACGAATCTGGTGAGTATTGTATTGGATGCAAAAGGACCCCAATAGAAATATCAAAATGGTTCACAATGTCAATTTCTGAAAGAGAAAAAGTGTTATCTGAATTACCAAAAAGAGAAGTTAATACTGAATATTAAAATGATCTTAAGTATTGATTAGGAGGAAAATTATTTCCATCCAATTGTTTCATAGAATTCAAGGGCCAATATGGATTTCTTAACAATTCTCTCCCCATAAAAATAACATCGGCTTCATGATCTTCAAGGATTTTTTCTGCTTGATCTGGTTCTGTTATCAGGCCAACAGCGCCTGTCATAATTCCAGCTTCTTTTCTAATTTTTTTTGCAAACTTTACTTGATAATTTGGTTCAGCAATTATTTCTTGCTCAGAATAATTTCCTCCCGAAGAACAATCAATTAAATCAACTCCTATGTCCTTAAATTTCTTAGAAAGCTCAACTGACTGATATTCGTCCCAGCCATTATCAGCATAATCAGTTGCAGAAATCCTAACTAAAAGTATTATATTTTCTGAAATCACATCTCGTACTTTTTTTACAATATTTAAAGCAAACTTGATTCTATTCTCAAAATTTCCACCATAATCGTCTTCTCTTATATTTGAGATTGGAGATAAAAATTCATGTACTAAATAACCGTGCGCCATGTGAAGCTCTATACATTTAAATCCGGCTTTTTCAGCTCGAATGGCTGAATCAGCAAATTTATTTTCTAATTCTTTAATTTCATCTATTGAGAGATCTTTTGGTGTTACAGATGCATTATCAAATGGGATTGAAGAAGGCCCAACTGGTAACCATCCTCCATCATCAATGCTTACAGCATATTTCTTTTTCTCCCAAGGCTTCTTAGTTGACCCTTTTCTGCCAGAATGCGCAATCTGTATTGCAGGAACTGATTTCATTTCCTTTATAAAGTTAGTTATTTTTAGCAGTCCTTCAATATGGTCATCTTTCCATATCCCTAAATCACTCGGACTTATTCTTCCTTCAGGTGAAATTGCTGCTGCTTCTGTCATTACCAACCCCGCCCCGCCAGCAGCTCTTGATCCTAAATGTACAAGATGCCAATTATTTGAAAATCCATCTTCAGAAGAATATTGACACATAGGAGAAACCCAACATTTATTTTTTATTTCTTGACCACGAATTGTTATTTCACTAAATAACTTGCTCATTTAATCAAATCTAAAATTATCATTAGTCCTAATTTGCCACTCAATTAATTTTTCTTTCATCGACTTAATTATTTCCTGGTATTCAGGGCTATCAATAAGATTTGTTTCTTCATATGGATCATTATTTAAATCAAATAGCTCACCAGAATCATTAAGAGTTAAATTGAGTTTTATACGATTTATTATTATCGATCTTCTAGGATTTAAGTTTAATTCATTAATTTTTTCATTACCTAAATTTCTATCATTAATTGCGCCAGTTCCGTTCCACTCAATAATAACCTCATTATTTCCGAAATCTAAATTATCAAATGCGTAACTCCTGTCTTGGCCATGAAGGTTTTCAGGCAATTTCTGATTTAATTTAGAAAGGATAGTCGGGACAAAGTCAATCTGGCTAAAACTGCCTTTGATTCTTTTCATATTATTTTGATTTTGAAGCTTGACTAGCATTGGCACTCTTGCCGATTCTTCATAAAGTGTTCTTTTTTCAAGCATCCCATGGTCTCCTATCATTTCACCGTGGTCACTTGTAAAAATTATAATTGTGTTTTCATATAAGTTATTTTCTTTTAACGAATCGACGATTCTTCCAACCATTTTGTCTACCAAAGTTATGTTTGCAAAATAATCTGCTCTTGCCTTCAACCATCCTTCTCTTGTTGAAAAATCTTCTCCCCTAGAAGCTAGGTAATTATTCATATATTCATCACTTTTTTGGTCAGCTCCTTCAAGAAATGAAGAGTGATATTCAGCTCTTGCGTTATCAATCTCAGCTACATTTTCAGGTTTTTTTAAAAAAGTGGGTCCCGTTGGCAATGATTCGGGATCATACATATCGTCTAACGGACCACCGTATGGGGAGTGAGGTTCGAATGTACTAACATAAAGCAGGAATGGAGATTCCTTATTCCTATCAATAAAATCTTCAGCTTTTTCTGCTAAAAAAGTAGCCATCTGGCTGTCCTCTGGCAGGAAAGATCTTACAGTGTCATCAAATATTTTTTTACCTGTTGGACCAATACCTGTCGGAGTGTGACCTTTGCTTATTAACCAATTATGCAAATCACTATATGGTAATTCTCCATCGTAATAACTACTTGTAGTGTGATCTTCGACACTTACCCATTCGTCAAAGCCTCTTTGTTTCACAGTATCATCTCCAAGGTGCCATTTACCTAAGTGTCCAGTGAGGTAATCATTATCTTCTAGGATTTCTGGGATTGTTTTTACATCTTCGTTTAATGGAATTTTATTTACAGTTGGCCCTGCAGCATGAGGATATAAACCTGTCATGACTGAAGATCTTGCTGGAGCACAAACTGGTTGAGTGCAATAGGCGTTATCAATAACATATGAATGGTTAGCAAGCTCATTAAGTCTTGGAGTGTTTATCCAGTCATTGCCATAGCATTTTATAGTGTCTTGTCTTTGCTGGTCACTCCATATAAAAACTATATTTGGTTTATTTTTTTTATCCCCCATAGGAGTTAGTTTACAATAAATAAAAAAATTGTATATTAAGTTAATATAGCTTTGATATAATGCAAAAAATGAAACATTTATTTAAATTTTTATTTGTTAATTCTCTTTTATTAATTATTGCTTGTTCATCAAGCGAAGAAGTCTTTATCCCTATGGATAAAGTTTCTGACCAAGGAAGAATACTTTCAATAGGCGAATTTAAACCAATAGGATTTAAAAAAAGCAACGAATATAATGTTGAAGAACTATCCGGAGCAAGCTCTGCTTTTTATGGTTTCATGAAAAATGAATTTGGTGACCCAGAAGATTATGAACTAAGATTCTATCCAAGCCATTCTGATGCTGTAAATTTTGGAATTGAATATGCAGATAATATAGTTGGTGAAGATGGTTGTATCAAAAAAGAATGTTCCCTTTGGCTTGAAGATTTAAACCAAAGAACACATCTTGAAGGTGGCAGAAATAATACCTGGAACGGCACTAAAGCAGCTAAATACAATAATTATGTAATTTACAATAACTTAATTTTATTTTGCCCTGGATACGATGAAGATGACTCAATGAAAAATTGCACAACTTTTATTGATAAATTAGAAGGAAAAAATTCTCAGTGATAATGTTTTGAGTAACCAATGAATATTTTAATTACTCCTGGAAATGACCATTTGTCAAATATATTAAAAAATAAATTAAGAGGTCATTCTGTTATTAATTCAAAAAATTTAAGCACTAAAAATATATCAAATTTCGATTGCCTAATTATATTGTCTTGCTTAAAAAAATGTACCGATCCAGAAGAATTAAATTTAAAGATCCAAGATATTTACAATACGTTGTCTTCATCAGTAGAAAGCAATATTAAAAAAGTTATTATGGTAAGTTCATTAGAGATTTTTGATTATGAAGAAAACTATACTGTTACAGAAACATGGAAAACAACACCTAAAAATGAACTAACAAATCTATCTATTAATCTCGCTGAAATAATTTTTAAAGAATTTGGCAGAACATTTATGTTTCAAAAAATACTTTTAAGGACAGGTTTTCCTATAAAAGATAATTTGAATGACAATAAAAATTCCTGCTTTACAACTGAAACAGACTTTGTAAGTGCAGTATCAAAATTATTAGATGTTAATTTGAAAAATCAATTTGAAATTTTTCATTTACAATCAAAGTCAGATAACGCTAAATATTTAACAAATAAAATTGATGGGGCAGATAATTTGTCTACAGATTCAAAAGATCATTTTTATCATCCGAGGATTCAGGAAATATGAAAGTTTTAATATTAGGATCAAACGGGATGCTGGGTCCTTGGGTTTCAAAAATTCTAAAAAATAATCATGAAATAATTGAGACTGACCTAGAAATGTTACAAACAAATACAAACTTTGTGAAAGTAGATATATCAAATACTGATGAAGTATTGAGTGTTGCGGAGGGCGTGGATGCGATAATAAATTTATCAGTTTTAAGGTACGACAGAAAATTGGCTTTCGATGTAAATATGAAAGGCAATCTTAACATGATGTTAGCAGCAGAAAAATTTAAAATACCGAGAATTATTAACACAGGACCCCATTTCCAAATTGCCGGGCCAACATATGAAAATTATGACCATGAAATAAATCCTGATATACCTCCTCAACCCGGGGTTAATATTTATGCACTTTCCAAAGCCCTTGGTCAAGAAATATGCAAGGTCTTTACACAAAGAAATCATTTTATGTATTTGCAGACTCTCTTATTTTATATTTTTTATAACCAGGATTTACTAACACCAGGAAATAATGTTAATGATAATAATTTTGGGAAAGACTTAACACCATTTAGTATAAGATGGGAAGATGCTGCTGAAGCAATAAAATTGGCATTAGAAATTGATTTAAAAAAACTACCTACAAGAACAGAATCTTACTTTGTATTTGCAGACCTTCCTCATAATAAATTTTCCAATGAAAAAGCGAAAAATCAACTGAATTGGCAACCAAAGTACAATCTCAAAGATGTATGGAGTAAATAAATATTTTAATTTTTTTATTAAGTATCTTACTATAGGAATATGAGTAAAAAAGACGATTATAATGTTATCTTCATTATGGCTGACCAAATGAAAGCTACTGCAAGCAGGTTATATTCTGAAATTGGCGTTGAGACACCTAATTTAAAAAGAATGAAAGAAAATGGAGTTCAATTTGAAAATACTGTAACACCTCACCCTCTTTGTGTGCCAGCAAGAACATCAGTTATGTCTTCAAAATACCCTCATACAACTGGATGTAGAAGAAATGAAACCTTAATGCCAAATAATGAAAATCATATTTTCAAAGTTTGGAAAAATGAAGGATATAAGATTGGCCTGATAGGCAAAAATCATTGCTTTGAAACTGAAGAAGATTTAAATCTTTTTGATCATCTTGATGAGTTTACTCATTCAGGTAGAAATGGAAATAGGGCAAAAATGGAGAAAGGGGCATTTAGTGTTACAGACAGTCCATTAGAAAGTTATGATTCACATATAATTGCGGATGAAACAAAATCATTTTTAAATAAATATAAAAATGATAATTTTTCTTTATGGGTATCAATTCCTGATCCTCACGAACCTTACGAAGTGCCAAGAAGATTTTTTGAAGAAGCCAAAAATAGCTTTAAATTTCCTGAACAAAGAAAAGATGAGTTTACTGATGGCACATCTCCTGAAAGAAATGTCGTACTAAACAAAATTTTGGATTTTAGTAATAATGAAAATTCTGATAGTAATGACTACAACGAAGACATGGTAACAACATATATGGGTATGGTTAAATTTGTGGATTATAGTATTGGTTTGATTTTAGATGAAATCGAAAATTTAGGTCTTAAAGAAAAAACTATTGTTGTATTTACTTCAGATCATGGTGATTTTTCAGGTGAACATAACATGATATGTAAGGGTGGGGTTTTTTATGATGCATTAACTAGAGTTCCTTTAATTATTTCAGGAGGACCAATATCTCAAAACGATGAAAATATTGATGATCCTGCCAGCTTAATAGACATTATGCCAACACTTTTAAGTATTCAAAACATAGATATACCTAATGATTATCAAGGAAAAATTTTGCCCATTGTTCCTGAAGGCGAAGCGAGAGAAGCTGCTTTTTCTGAATATGGTGCAGGCGGAAAACTTTACACTTTAGAGGATTTGAAATTGTTGCCAGAACCATTTGGTTATCATTCTCTAATCGATTGCCTTTGGGCAAGAGAAGCTGAAGGTAGAAGGAAGATGGTTAGAACAAAGAATTGGAAATTTGTTCATGACCCTATGGGTGATAAAGATGAATTGTATGATTTAGCAAATGATCCCTGGGAGCATTATAATTTGGCAGAAAAAGAAAACTACTCTAATAAAGTTTTAGAGATGAAATCACATCTTCTTAATTGGATGATTGAAACTGAGGATCCTGAGCCTGTAGCTTTGCCAGATAGTGTAGGTAGGCCAAAAGATATAAAAAATGACCCTTGGAAACACATCAAATAGTTAGTCTTCATAGATTATTAAAAATTGATTAGAATCAACGTTTGTAATCACTTTCTGGCTTCCATTGGGCCAATTTATTGATATTTCTTCAATTTTATTTGCACTTCCTAATCCAAAATTTAAATTTAATGAATTTGCAGAAATAAAACTTTCTCCGCTTGTTATAGATTTTATTTGATATTTAGTTTCATTGTTTTCAAGATATTTAATTTTCACGGTAGACCCAATAGCATCTGCATTACTTCCACCATCAACTTTTATTGCACTGCCAACCAATCTTAATTTAATCCAATTATTTTCATTTTCTTGATTTATCCATAAGAAGACAGGGCCACCTTTCATTATCCCATCACCATTCTCATCAAAAATATATCCATTGCTATTTGTAGCAATAAGGTCTACAAATCCATCCGAATTAATGTCACCTCTGGCAAGGCCTTTTCCATTTTCATGGAATTTAATATCTATCCTTCTTTTAATTAAGTCTTCTGAATTAGATTCATGTAAACCTTTATAATCTACGTCCATTATGTCTAGCAATTGAGCTTCAGTGGTTTTATCAGAAAAATTATTGTTGTTGTTGTTTATCAACATCCTTCCTGCGTTTGGATATCTATTTCCGCCAGGACCCTCGCCTCTTCCCCCCATAGAGCCTAACCAATATAAATCATCATCACCATCATTTTCATAATCAAAAAAAGATGTTCCGAATCCAAACTCATACGCATCAAGACCT
>MDTB01035423.1_pt1 | contig 11008 bp, 5 predicted proteins | sample 811161 | NCBI WGS metagenome assembly MDTB01 (sample SAMN05326650, study PRJNA326480) | marine metagenome | isolation source: seawater | place: Mediterranean Sea | collected 2009 | reverse complement strand
GTTAGGTGACCGGCATCCATGACCCACTCCTCATTACACACTTGAGACACAAACTCGCTGTTATGAGAAATGATAACGACGCCTCCCTCAAACTCTTCCACGGCTCTTGCAAGTGCACCAAGAGAATCACGATCGAGATAGTTGGTAGGTTCATCAAGGATGACAAGATGAGGTTGGTTCCACATGGCAGCAGCGAGGACAACTTTCACCTTCTGTCCACCAGATAAAGCAGACATACGGTAGTGAGTAGCAAATTCGGCTTCAAGGCCACAATCCTTAAGATGGGCTTCAACATTGGCAGAAGAGAGAGTTCGCACATATTGTCCTGCTCGTTGCGCAATTCTAAGATCAATTGCTTTCATGGCCTTCTCCCAACCATGCCTGGCAAGAGTCTTGGCTCCAAGCCAACCTTCGGCATCACCTCGGAACTTGACTTCATATTCCATTTCCTTAGACTTTGACTCACGTCTAGATCCAACCAGCTCAAGAACAACTCGTTTGTTCTTATGGGTCTTTCCATCTTCATCCTTATGAGTCACTTCAAATGGCTCTTGTTGAAGCTTCTTTTCCTCTTCTGTAAGAACCATTGAAACTTTAACCAGGGATTCCTTATCTTCGCCGTTGGCATATCTCCATCTAATGTATTCATTAGGGGTCTTATTCAAATGGTTTTCAATGTGATGGAAGGCATGCTGTGCTACGTAAGCAACACGAGCGTTAGGATGCTTCCAAGTATCACCAGTTTGCGCAACCAATTCACCAGTCAATACTTTGATCATGGTAGATTTACCTGCACCATTCTCACCGACACAACCAACCCTAGACTTCATAGACACTTGAATAGAAATATCGAATAAGGTTGGAACTGTGTTTGTAGGGTAGGTAAAATCACAATGGACCATCTTCATCAAAGCCTTAGACTTAGATTTTACACCCTCAATAGGACCTGGCTGAGGGAATTTGAAGGTCAACTTGGATTGTTTGATAGAGAAATAAGCCTTTGCGTCTGGGTTCACTTCAATGAAAGCATCAAGATTACCGTGATATTGTTTGAGTTTTAAACGTTGAATCTGAAGAATGTCAGTACAGCAGTCATTAAGGAAGCCTGAGTTATGTGACACCATGATACATGTGACGTCTTTCAATGAGTTGATATAATTCTTCACCCAAGCCACGTTGATAACATCTAAGTGATTTGTAGGTTCATCCATGAGCAGAATATCTGCTCTCTGAAGCATAGCCCTAGCCAAAGCAAGTTTCATTCTCCATCCTCCAGAAAGTGTGGACACAGGATTGTATGGCTTAGCTTTACCATCTTCAGTAAAACCTACAGTTGCCATTACCCTCAATACTTCATCCTTATTGCAGCCAGCAAGACGAGGATCTTGCAAGATGTAGTCAACACAAGAAAGATGAGATAATTCGCCCAAGATGTCGGCCTCTACGAAGACTGTACGAACCATTGAAGGATCTGGGAAACCCTCCACAGAGCCATTGGCAATGGATCTCATCAAAGTGGTCTTACCAGAGTCATTACCACCCAAGAGTCCATACTTATGACCTCTTTTTAATCGCATCACAGTGTTGTGAAGTAAGATTTTGGTACCATATGCCAGTGTAAATTGACAATTACAGAGCTCCTCAGCTCCATCGTCATCCTCGTCTGGAAGAACAACAGTTTTAACCATCTCCTTACACTCACTCTTGAAAGTTTTGACGGCCTCTTCAGCCTTCGTTGCGTTCGACAAGACAACGGACAAGTATTGGGTAACTTCATTCCATGCACTGTTTTCCCATTTGGCAAGGTTCATGATGCTGCAAGCAATTCCAGCGATGTGAGATAGAGGGACTGCATTGGCAGTGTTGCCAGAGACAGCAGCTCCTACAATTTTATTCAAAGCTGCCAAAACGGTAGCATGGTCAGCCCTTCTGGTAGCAGTACCTAATTTTTTAGATTCTTCGATCAAAGCCGCCAATCTCTTCAGTTGCGTGGTAGCGTTTTCAGCGACGTTACGGGCCTCAGGATCGGACATGGCGTCAGCTGCACGCTCCAACGCAGGAAGAAGCAAAGGTAAGAAAGGATCAGCGTCAACCGGATCATCGACAAGCTTGGACATATTATCAATAATCACACAAGATTGACGACGTGTGGCAGTCTTCTTCTCCTTCAGACCCTTCACAAGAAGCGGCACGACCATGGCAAGCGCAGGCGACTCTACAGACTGGACGAAGGTAACACCGGCCAGCTGGTGCATAATTTCAGGTACTTCCTTCGGGTTGGTGAAAGATTGAATGATGAATGGAGTCATATGCTCAATGTCACGATTACCAATCACTTCGCAGGATGCAGTCAATGCAGCCTTGGCGGCTTCGGCAACCTGCTTCTTGGTATCTGACATATTGGCAGTTACTGCTGGGACAACTCTTGGCAAAGAGTAGCCTAATTGCTCAGGAGCATAATTACCAAAGGATGCTATTACATTAAGAGCACTGACACGAGTGTTCCAATCATTCTCTTGTTCCGTAGCTTTGAAGAGATGGTCGAGAACCTTCAATACAAACATTTGGGTTAAATTTCGATGTTCGTACACAAAAAATATTGCAATAAAAAAACTTCTGAAGTAACATAACTTACCCCTGGTACCGCATTAGGAGACATCTTAGAGCAAATGGCTTGCACAGCGGCATCTGCAGCAGTACGAATGTTTCCATTCTTGGAGCCACATGCCTGTAAAATGTACGGTAAATTTGCACATAAGGCAGGTTCGGCAGCTATGATCATCTCATTGGCAAGAGCAGTGAAAGCATTCAAAGCGGTGAGGGCTTTTTGCTCATCGTCTTTTCCAGACAAAACGCATCTCTGAAGAAACAAAAATCCAATATGAAAATCATTTTAGAGAACAAAGAAGTTGGAGAAAAAGTTGCAACATGAAAGATATTTTTCTGAAGAAGTGTCAATATTACCTCTCCAAGTTTCTGAGAAAGAGCAGGAAGTTGTTGTGGGGAATTACTGGCAGCACTCACTACCCCACCAGTAGCGCCGCTGATATTTTATTATTGTAATTCAAAACAGAAGACAAGCACATGAGTTTAAAGTTGAAGTTGTGGGAGATTTGTTAAATGAAACATGGGAGAAAAGGAAAGGAAAATACAAGGATGAATATACCTCAAGACTAATTTTTCAAGTAATTCTTCAAGACCTGACATTCTTTTTAGGTTAGTTATTGTTTGGTATGTATGTTATTGTGAGTATATCTTCCTATATCCAATGATTTTCGATGGATGGCCCTTTCAATATCCTCTCATTTTTCTCATCAACATGTATTAGGGTGAAAAAGTTCAAGAAAAAAATGGAAAATTCCTGAGTTTTATTGGAAGAGTGACATACTTGACTCTGCTGCTTGTCCCTCTGCTGCCTGCTGTTTCTATAAATATCCAAAAAACATAAGATCAATGAAGGTTTTTTTAGGAATTTTTTTCTCCATGATGTTGCTACCTACACTTGGTACTGTACTCTGCTGCTGAATGTGTAAGTATGTATCTATCATCATCATCAGCAGCAGCAGATTTCCAGAAGCTTTTTCTTCTCTTCTATACTTCTTATCTATCTAAAAACTACTAGTGAAATCGCACTGCTGCTGCTGCTGTATGTATGTACTTGAGTAATCAATCAGCAGCAGTCTCTTGGGATATCAATACTCACTGACATTGAAGTTCTTGACTTTTTTTGCAAGTGCAATGATACTAGTAGTAGTAGGAATAAAGAGAAAGAAAGATTGACCTGACCTATGTAGATAGATGTATGTCAATTGTTGGAAGAATATCTCGAATATTGAACACTTGGGATAGAGATTACTCACTATTTGACCAAGATTGGACTCATTGTGAATACAAGGAAGGAAGACGTATTTATAATATTATATATATCGAAAAATGCCAAGCCGGCGATCATCCAGAGAAAGTTGTGAGGATGAAAATCATATACGGGATGAGACAACTTCTGTTGTACTTAAACATCGAAACAAAGGGCAACGGAAGCCAAAAGATATGAGAAAGAAATTGACAGCAAATGCTTGTGCTACACAGAGGGAAATTATTGAACAAACAAAGAAACCAGCAGGGCGATGGCTGGAATTGCGGCCAAGGCAACAAGCAGCTTCAACATCATCTTTGCCCATGAAAATACCCACCCGAGGTAAATTGATTGCGACAAATATAGCGCTGCCAAGCATGTCGGGTAATAATAGAAGTAGGAGCAACAGCAGCGGAAATCTTGGAGTGTCTCCATCCTCTGTGACTGCTTTAGGATGTTGGTAAGTGGATTTGATCAGAATGAAAAGTTTACATTTTTACACTAACACGACTTGAATAATTATATAGGCATCACGGAAGCCAATCAGACCTTGCATCTTTAGTAGAACATACCGATGAGAAAGAGACATCTGTAGCAAAGAGCAGCAGCAACATTAGTATTAGTGATGCTTTTAAAAAGCATTTTGGCGAAGGTAAAGACGAGGAACTTGTCAGTGTTACCAAACAGCTCACTCCAATTCAACAAGCTACATTAGAAAATAGAAATAAGACATATTACACATCCATCGAATTGTTTCGAATTCATATCATGGCAACACCAATGTTTGCCCGTATCAGGGATGAAATGGGTAACTTGCCTCTACATAATGCCATTGTTAAGGCTGATGTGAACCCCATGGTAGTGTCAGAACTCATCAAACGATACCCAGCAGGGGTAAAAACAAAAGATGCTCGTGGAGACCTGCCGCTTAGTTTAGCCTGTCAACAAAAAAAAATAAATCCTAGTGTAATAAAGGCACTAATTCAGGCCTTCCCAGAGGCAGCCTCTAGAAAAATCTATGGCTCGTTGCCTATTCATAGGTTGCTGTATAATAATGAGTGCATTAATACTCCTCAAAATTTGGAAGCATTAAAAGTGCTTGTGCATACGAATTCAGAGTCATTGTTAGCGATGAATAGTCATGGTAAAATACCAATTCAATATGTTAGTGAGAACTTGAACTGGCGAGATGCAATTGAGTTTTTGGCTAGTTCTTGTCCATCCTCTCTCACTGTTCTCAACAGAGATAGCATCAATGCAATTGACATAGGAATTGCCAATATGTTTACCATTGATGGCAAGGTGAAATCGCTGCTTTATAAGAAAGAAACATTGAGGATGATGTTAAAATTAGCCAATTATGATGAATTATCAGACAACCAAAGAAAAATGTTTAGGGACTTGAATTATGAAATTAGATCCATTGCATTCCTACTGTCTCACAAGTCTTCAGACCAAAGTGATAATTTTGCACAATTTTGTAAATATCTAGCCGAAGGAATACCCGGTATGTGGAGAGAAATTATCATGTACCTTTGAATATTTATCACTGAAGAATTGGACGATTGGGAGACAAGACAGGTCGAGGGAATTGTGATAATACTTCTAAGTGTATATCATGAAATACTAAGTAATGTAATGATTATCAATCGCTCAATATTTCCTAGAAAGTGATAGTAATGATTTTAATTAATAATGTTTTGGAAATTTTAATGATTGTACTTAAAATTTTCGTGCATAGCTATAGCTATAGCTATAGCTACATCTACATATAATAGTTATTTCTAATTCAAATATAATAAAACCACCAGATCGAATATATAAAGCCACACATGCACATCCACCACCACCAAACCGCTTCATTGCTAATATTATAATAAAAAATTAACGCTGAGCGACTTCATGATTAAAACTGTATAATAATAATAATAATTGTAGTAAGTCGTAAGTCACTAGTAATACTGTAATACGTAATACGTAATACTAATAAAAGTTAGAAGTAATTACTAATAAGTACTAACTACTTCTACTTCTAAACTTTTAAACTAGAAGACTAGAAGTAGAAGTACATAGAAGTAACATCTAACATTACTTCTCAACTTCATCCAAGATCGAGCGACATCGCCTAGAATCAGTCGAGACCAAGCGACGGAAAATTATATCTACACGTCGACATGTCGGACCCATGTTGGGAATGTGCATAGTTGATAGTTGTTGCTTGCTCGCTCCTAACGTGGCTGTCTTCGAAACGTTGACTACTGTATCTGCATAGCTGCTGTGTTCCATATAATATATAGAACTTCTATATTATATATCATATTGAAGAGCACAGTAAAAAAAAATTTACAATTGGTGAATATGTTATAATAATAGGTGGTCAGTCAGCGTAATCAGAGTCATCGTCAGATGATGAAGATATACTGATATTATCGTCATTAAAAATTTCCATTAACTCCTCGTCCTCATTGTAATCATCACTTTCATCGCTTCTTTTTTTTTGTGCGAGATATAATTTTCTTCGTTTCGATCTGTGCTTCTTCTTGCTTTGTGGCTTAGTCTTCTTCGTTGAAGACCTTTTAGGTGTGATATTTTCATTGGACGATAAGGGTGACGAGGCCGACGATGGAGATGAAGAATTTATATTGCCAGTAATTGTCTTGACTCTTCGTCTGGCATTGACAGAAGATTTCTTCATTATTACCGTGTAATCATCCTGGCTATCACTATCCACTAGCATACACAACCGATTATAATCAGTAATAGTAGCCAAAACAACCTTCTTTAGAATGCCATTTTCAATAATTGTAGACTTCAACTTCATTAACTCTTCTAAGTCTCCTTTCTTGATATTCAAGAAAGGCAAAACATCATCCATTTCAACACAGGATTTAGACATATCAAATTTTGTAGTGCTTGCTAAATTTATCTTAACTTTATCAGTGGACATCTTGTCCCGAGGATCAAAATTCTGACATTTGTCATTCGTGATGGTATAGTATACTTTCAAAAATTTCTTAAGGCGATTAGCCATTTCACGGGAATGGCAATGTAACGACTTTAGTGCTAATGCATGCAGTAGCGAGTGGAAGTTTTCATCAGATTCCATCAAAAACGCTTCGAACTTTTCGGACGAGAAAAGAAGAGCATCTTCATAGCTGCTTGAAGACAACGAAGAAGAAAGGTTCATCCTTGATTCGCCACCCCTCGTAGATATACCTGCCATTGTTGGAGGCTGCATGGCTCCTTCCACTCTATTGCACGCACAAGTGTTCAGCAGTAAGTCCTTCATCTCACTTAGAAGTACAGTTGTACTAACGCTGGTAACTTTGTTGATATAATGAATAGCAACAAGTGGTTCTTCCGTGTATTCGAACGGCAAGTAAGCCACGGTAGATATGAGGAAGTCTATAGATTTTACTTTCGATATAATGTCAGATATTAACTGAGAATCCTTTCTTACTGTCCTCATCCGTTTGTTAGAAATGTCAACATTACTGTCACCATTACTGCTGCCATAATTGTTGCCTCCAAGAGTAGTCAAAGTATCTCTTCTCTCTAGCAGTGCCTTCTTTTTACCCGGAGAATTAAATATCTTGGTAGCACAGTCCTCTATACCATTGTGTAGAACTTCGTAGCGACGAAATACTCCAGCAATCATATTATTTCTTCTCTTCCGCGCTTCTTGTAAACAAGTCTTGTATACTTCGTGAAATACAGAAATAGATCTCCTTATTCCTCTTTCATCTTCAATGTAGCCTTCTACAACTGGTTCAATTTCATCGAAGATCCTAGTTTGGTAAGCTGAACACAACTCAATGCCCTCCACTATGCGACTATCAAGGAAATTGGAGAACTTCTCATCTTCAATTTGCAATAACAGTAAGGACTCCTTTCGAACTTCTATAATCCTATCACCTTGCAACGCTACTAAGTGTCCAAGTACATCTAATGGGCATAACATGCCTTGTCGCAGAAGTGTTCCAATTAACCTTACAGCACTCAGTCTAGTAATAGCAACTGGATCAGATAGAAACTTAGTTATTTTTGGAAGATGTTGCTGCAGTACAAACCCTGTGATCGTTGCATCACTATCTAACTCTCTGGTGCCCTCAACTTTGTTGCTTTTGGTACCTGTGGATATACCAGAGTTTTCCATGTTTTCGATGGCCGCGGCTTTCTCCAATCTCTCCTCTTCTGCCATCATCATGTATCTAAGAGATACCAAAAATTGACGATGAACACTACTAGAGAAATGAGAGCTAAATATCCATTCAATCATCCCCTCCTTATCTGTGAGAAGAATCAACCGTGGATTACCAATGTACACACTACACAAAGCTTGTATAGCTTTCAAGTGAACCGCCTCATTCTTCAATTCAAGACCAAACATACAACAGGAATAACATGCTCCAATTATGTCATGTTGTGGTAAGTGAGAAGGTAAGGCTTGTAAATCCATTTTTGCCACTGTGTCATCATCTTGATCAGCGTGCTGAAGTACTGATGTAAATTTTCTTGTATGCTCACAAATAGAGCCAAACACAATCAGACATCTTTGAACCTTCGCAGCCTCCGATTGGTTGAGTAGATGAGGCACTGGACGATCACTTACTGAAATATTGTGAATAGTTAGAAAACATTTTCCAGCCAATCGTATTGTAGGAGATACATCCTTCGTAATATTTTCTGCCAGCAAAGCCATACATGCTATGGATGCATCAATTTGAGCTGCGCCATATTTTAAAGATATTTGAGTTAAGTCTCGATTAACTTCTTCGACTCTCGCTTCATTCATACAGAAGTCTTTCAGAATAACAAGTGATGAAAGCACTTCTATAATTTTCAAACAAACCATGGACTCTTGTTTGGGTTGCAATCCATTGTCACATTTCAAGTACGGTAATAATGTATGTAAATGTGATGATAAGAGAGTTGGCTGAGCTTTACAAAACACTGCCAAAGTCACAATTGTGCTGACTGAAAACTCCTTGATGGTCATCTTAGTTATCTTGTTCACGATGTTAGCATTATTTTCCTCTGCTTGCAAAAGCATTTCCATTAAAGTTGTTACCATCTTTTCACATTGTAACAAAGATTCTTGTCTTCGTTTTCTCTCTGACGCCTTAGTATCTTCACCTTCCTTGCTCCCATGCAAAACGTCCCGTATCATCTTCACCATCCAATTTTCAGTATCAGGAAGAGAATGAATGACTTCAACGATTTGAAAACAGGTGGCTTCAACGTGACTGTCAGCAGATGCTTGAAGTGATTTCAAAGGATCTTTCCCAGTCAATTCATTGACTACCAGCGGAAGATTTGTTCCTACAATGTCTTGGTAATTTTTTGATTCATGCAGCGACAAAACTGCCTTCACTTCGTTCATTGAAAAATATTTTGCACCATTTGGGGATATATATACACGACTATGGTTGCGATTTGACTTGATTTTTGACGTCTCTATCGATGTAACATCGTCAACATCATCTGTGCCTTCCTTAAGAGGTGTAAATTGATCTTCGGAATCGGTCTTGGTAGCTGAGCTTGGTTCTGATACAACTCCTTCGTTTCGCTCGCTAGATGGATAGACATATGTGGTCCATCCATCAGGTAGCTCCAAATATCCCTCGTGTGTTTCAATCACGTTGGAGGGTGAAGACGATAATACAGACGAAATGGATATATCAACAGCAGAAGAGATATCTATTTCGGACTCAGGGACACTACATATTTCTGCATCCATTGGGGTCTCAATTTTGCTCATTATGTCAATTTTGCGTAAAGACTTAGTGGCTGATGATAGCACTGTTGCAGACGGAGGAGAAAACCATACTTTGTGGAAAGTTGAAGAAACGACATCCCTTATAGTTTCCTCTTCCTTTGGATCCCAACCAAGCACCAGTAAACATCTACAGATTTCAGAGTATAATGGATGATTTGGTTGATGGAGCATAACTTCTCTAAATATATTTACTACAGATTTTCTGACTGATACGCCTTTATCATTCAAGCAGTATATCAGACCGTCGAGGTACATAGATGAAATATCATACCCAAACAATACAAATGTACCAACAAGTTTCACAGACTCCTCACGTACGGAGATAGCTATATCATTAAGTCCCCTTTTTATCACTATATCTCTAACTGTATCCCTTTGAATCAACTCTGGATCAGCTTTCAATATTCTGTGCAGCGATTTCATGGCACGTGCTCGAACTGTGGGTAGAGGCTCAGATATCAATAATTGTAGAATAGTATTCAGAATTCCTTCATATATTTTCTGAATGACTCTATGAGTCAAAACAGTTTTGAATTGTTTCGAGCAAAATTCGTAGCTGTACATCCCCTTGTGGGAGTATTCATTGAGAGTGAATACTTCGCCGGTGGGTAAATCATGAACCAGAACAGTGCCTTGTGTTGCAGAGGTCAAACTGAGGTATTGATTGTTGGCCACATCATTCTTTTTAGAGCATAAGTTAATCATCTCGCGAATATAGTCACTCATGGGATCATCATGATAACTATCTGATGTACACATTCGACTGCCAGTAGACTTCTCAGAGTACCACATGGCCAATGTCAACGTAAAGGCATCCTTGACATGAGCTGATGAAGAGGAGCTCGATAACTCCAAGAAATTAAGCATGATCTTCTGGGAGATATCTGAGTTGGAGATACTTGGTATCAATTTTTCAATATCTTCGAGATCCCTGCATTGAGCAAGCACTCTCATAGGTGGCGGTGGTACCATGGGGAGATGGTGTTTTGCTAGCAGATCTACAGTCGTTGATGTGATATCAATTAGCACAGACAACGCATCCTTTGTATCGAATTCGATTCTCGGAGGACTCTCAATCTCCATATCCTTCTCGGTATCATTTTCCCCTCTCTCTTGCTTTTGTTTGCTAATTCTTGCAGAAACTCTTTTGTCTGCAATTGTCGATGTTTCTTCTGATGATTCCCGGTCGTTCCTGCAATGGGTCACTGCCTCATTTTCAAGGGAATTCAGCAAGTTTTGCTTTTCATGACCAAGATTGGCAATCCAGAGTGATCTTTGTTGATTAAATTTCTCTGATGCTTGTTTGATAACTTCAGATGTCAACATTATAGAATCCTCCCGATTACTAGCTATTCTTTGCGATTTGATGATACTGG
>MDTB01239205.1_pt1 | contig 11009 bp, 10 predicted proteins | sample 811161 | NCBI WGS metagenome assembly MDTB01 (sample SAMN05326650, study PRJNA326480) | marine metagenome | isolation source: seawater | place: Mediterranean Sea | collected 2009 | reverse complement strand
TGCTAAAAGGCTAAGTAGAGTTGCAATAGCACATCCTGAAGGCTTCCCACTAGCTGTTGCGAACGTTTATATGGATTTGGCCGACGCAATTTCTGGATATGAAAGAGATGGATTACCAACTGCTGAAGATGGTCTCCGCTCAATGGCGGCGGTGTATGCAGCGGTTGCATCTGCAAAGAAAAATGGTTTGTGGGTTGATGCGAGGCCTCCAATTTTTGGAAGCAAAAGTAAAAGTTTATTTTTGGAGTAAAGAAATGTTGACTGTTGGACTTATTGGAGCAGGGCGTATAGGACGAGTGCACGCGAGCACAATTTCTATGCATGCGCACTCTAAATTAGTGGCTATTGCAGATGTTATTGAGGATAATGCGCAAAAGCTAGCAAGGGATTTTGGAGGCCAAGCCTGCACTGTCGATGCAATTTATAAAGATAAATCGATCGACGCGGTTCTAGTTGCAAGTTCGACCGATACCCATTCTGAAATTATTGAAAAAGCGACGTTAGCAGGCAAAGCAGTTTTGTGCGAGAAGCCAGTTGATATAAGCTTAGTTCGCGCAAAGCAGTGCTTGGATAATACAAAACCTAACGGTCAGCCAATAATGTTGGGTTTTAATCGCAGATTTGATCCAAATTTTGTTGCTTTGAAGAGTGAACTTGATGCAGGCGGAATTGGTAAAGCAGAGCTTTTGGCGATAACCTCTTTTGATCCGGCACCACCACCAATTGATATTTTAAAGGTATCAGGCGGTTTGTTTAAAGATATGATGATCCATGATTTTGATATGGTGAATTTCTTATTTGAAGGCTTACCTAAGTCGATAATGGTCTCTGCGAGTTCAGTAATTGACAAAAAGATTAGTGAACTAGGAGATTATGATACAGCTGTTGCAACTTTGAAATATGCTGATGGTAGATTAGTAGTAATAAAGAATTCTCGCCGTGCTGCTTACGGTTATGATCAACGGATTGAAATCTTGGGCTCAAAAGGTTTGCTACAAGTTCAAAATGTTGTTGAAGATGGTATTATTAAGTCAACTGAGATGGGCGTTCAAAGCTCGAAGCCTGAATACTTTTTTTTAGAGAGATACAAGGCCGCTTATCAAAAAGAGTGGGCAGCATTTGTCTCAGCTGTGCAAATGAAAACCCCTGTCCCAGTAACATTAGCAGATGGAATTTCTGCTTTGGCAATGGCGGAAGCTGCAGCTGTTTCAGCTAAAGCTGGCTCAGAGGTCGAACTAGCAAACTTTCTGTGAAAGAATGGACCTTAAGTATTAAAATTTACAATCTGAACGAAACGAGTAAAAAGTTTCTGAATATCGAGCAAAAAGTAAGAAAGATTTAAAAAAATGAGTGTGAAAATTGGTATATCTCCTATTGCTTGGCAAAACGATGATCTTCCCAAATTGACAAAAGACTTTACGATGGAGCAGGCCTTACTAGAGGCAAGAGAAATCGGTTACACGGGAGTTGAGAGAGGCCAACGCATGCCACATGATACTGAGGGATTAAAAGCCTATCTCGAAAGTGCGAAAATTGAACTTTGCGGTGGTTGGTGCTCCGGTAATAGCCTCGTAAATAATTTTTCTGAGGAGTGTGAGGCGATCAGTCAGCAAGTTGATCAATTCGTAGAATTATCCAGTCCATGCATCGTATATTCTGAATGCTCAAATACAGTTCAGGGGGAAATACAAACGCCTGTTAATAAACGCCCAAAGTTAACACGGGATGAAATTTCTTCTTATGCCTCAAAAATTAGCGAAGTAGCCAAGTGGTGTGCTGATCGAGGAATGCTGATGGCATATCATCATCATATGGGATCAATAATTGAGACTGAGGATGATGTGAACTGGCTTATGGACGCATCCAGCAGTGATTTAAATTTATGTTTTGACACTGGTCACCTACTTTTTGGAGGAGGTGATGTTTTGGCAACATTGGATAGATGGGGTGACCGCATCCATCATGTTCATTATAAAGACATTCGGCCAAGCATTGTGGAAGATGTGAGAAAAAATAATAAAAGCTTCCTGGATGCAGTAATTGCTGGTGCTTTTACAGTTCCTGGTGATGGTTGCATTGATTTTCAAGCTGTATCAAATTCATTGGCGGCAATGTCTTATTCGGGCTGGATTGTCGTTGAGGCTGAACAAGATCCTGCGAAGGCCCCACCATATGATTACTCCAAAATGGGATTCGAACATATTATTAAAGTTTGCAAAATGGCTGATCTTTCAATCAATTAACCATATTTTCAACGCGAGACTAGGGAATTCGTTAAATGGGCAGTTTACATCGCAAGCCGACGGCTAATCACGGTTTGATACATAATATAACGCCAGAAAATGCAGATTGGCGCTATGTAGGATTTGATTTGTACAAGTTGTCTCCTGGACAGTCTGCAAAAGGTAGCACGGGAGAACGCGAGGTAATTATTGTTTTAGTAGAGGGCAGGGCGCATCTCAAAAGTAGCGGCAAAGACTGGGGCGTGTTAGGTGACCGTATGTCTGTTTTTGAAAAAACATCACCACATTGTTTATACCTTCCATGTGACAACGAATGGGAAGCAGACGCATCAACAAATTGTGTTATTGCAATATGTTCCGCCCCCTGCAAAAAACAATATGATCCGCGCTTGGTCGGGCCAGATAATATTGAGCTTACAAAAAGAGGGAAGGGGGTAAACACAAGGTATATAAACAATATAGCAATGGAAGATGTTGATATTTGTGACAGCTTACTGGTTACTGAAGTTTATACACCGGCTGGCAATTGGTCTTCCTATCCAAGCCATAGGCATGATGAGGATAACTTTCCAAAGATAACATATTTAGAGGAAACATACTATCATCGTCTAAATCCAGCAAATGGTTTTGGCTTTCAACGTGTGTATACAGATGATAGGTCATTAGATGTGGCTATTCCCGTTGAGGATGGAGATGTTGTTCTTGTGCCAAAAGGCCACCATCCATGTGGAGCCCCGTACGGCTTTGAAATGTATTATCTAAATGTTATGGCGGGGCCCCTTAGGAAATGGCGATTTTTGCCAGCTCCTGAAGTTGAATGGATCCTAGAAAGGGATGGCTAATGTCAGGGTCTGCAATTTATCCAAGTCTAAAAGATAAAATAATTTTCATTACTGGAGGAGCATCGGGTATTGGTGCGTCAACCGTTCGCGCATTTGATCGTCAGGGTGCAGTTGTCGGAATATTAGATATTGATAGTGCATCAGCCAATCAGCTCGTAACAGATCTAGCTGGGCCCCATCATTTTGTACAATGTGATTTAAGCAATATTGATGAGTTGACTTCAGCCATTTCGAAACTTGAAAGAAAAATAGGAAAAGCGCAGGTTTTGGTAAATAACGCAGCACGTGATGATCGCCATGATTGGCGCGAAATAGACGCAAATTACTGGAATGAGCGAATGGATGTTAATTTGCGACATATGTTTTTTGCTATTCAGCAGATTGCACCTTGGATGATAGATGAAAAATTTGGATCCATTGTAAACGTAGGTTCAAATTCATGGTGGGAATGTGGCGCAGGTTTTCCTGCTTATGCTACCGCCAAGTCCGCGGTTCATGGATTAACGCGAACTATGGCAAGGGAATTAGGGGCGTATAATATTCGTGTTAATACGGTTGTTCCTGGTTGGATTATGACTAAAAGACAAAAAGACTTATGGGTGACGCCCGAGGCATTGCAGAAACAACTTGAGAGGCAATGTATTCCTATACCAATAGAGCCTGAGTATGTGGCAAATATGGTTGCCTTCCTGTCAAGCGAAGATGCCAAAATGTGTACAGCGGGAAATTTCATGGTAGAAGGTGGATCCATTTAATTGACTAAAGAGCTATTCAATTGCTGACTTATTCAAACATGATGCTACCTAAAATAGGTTTCAAAAATGAATACGGTGAATCTGGGATTTCGGCAGTATTTCGAGGCTCGCAAAAGTATTTAGGTAAACTCGAATGAATAAGACTATTAATGCACTAATAAATAAACAAAAAAGTGACCTGAACATACTCGGTGCACCAGGCCGCAAATGGTCTACCTTTGGCAATCTCAAAACACTTTCATCGTATGTCAATTTACAGCTAAGGTCGTATGGTGTGACAGTTGCAGATAGGGTGGCCATTGTATTACCAAACGGTCCCGAGATGGCGAGTGCCTTTTTAACAATGGCCCAAAGCTGTACTACTGCACCGTTAAACCCTAATTACAGGGAAGAAGAATATTTATTTTATCTGAAAGACTTAAACGCAAAAGCACTAGTAGTATTAAAAGATTACAACGGTGCAGCGCTTGCGGCCGCAATTCAGTTGAATATTTTGGTAATTAGAATGAATGTAAATCGAAAGCATTCGGCTGGAGAATTTGAGCTCTGCTGTGATATTAATAATCCTGTGACATCGGAGCAATTACCCACTCCAACAAATATAGCTCTAATTCTGCACACCTCAGGTACTACATCTCGGCCAAAAATCGTACCAATTCTTCACTCAAATATTGTTTCGTCAGCAGAAAATATAAAAAGATCTCTCAGATTGACGGAGGAAGATATTTGCATGAATATAATGCCTTTATTTCACATACACGGTTTGATCGCGGCTGTATCTGCATCCATAGCAGCCGGTGGATCGGTGTGGTGCACTCCCGGTTTTGATGCATTAAAGTTTTTCCGATGGTTGGATGACGCCTCACCTTCATGGTTTACTGCAGTTCCAACAATGCACCAGGCAATTCTAGCTAGATCTAAGCGAAATAAAGATGCAATCGAAAAAAATAAACTAAGGTTTTTACGATCTTCATCTGCTTCCCTACCATCGCAGGTTATGAAAGAATTGGAGCGAGTATTTGGTGCACCAGTAATTGAAGGGTATGGAATGACCGAAGCAACACACCAGATGGCCTCAAATCCACTTCCACCATTGGTGCAAAAACCGGGTTCTGTTGGGCTTGAAGCTGGACCGAAAATCCGAATTGCTCATGAATTAGAAAATCATCTAATCGACGGCATTGGAGAAGTCGTTATCTCAGGTCCAAACGTAACACCTGGTTATGAAAATAATTTTGAAGCTAATAAAAAAAGCTTTTTTAACTTTGAGGGTGAACGCTGGTTCCGTACAGGAGATCAGGGTGCTTTTGACCACGATGGATACCTCAGCTTAACTGGAAGGCTAAAGGAAATAATAAATCGTGGTGGTGAAAAGATAAGTCCCCTAGAGGTAGACGAAGTTTTGATGGATCACCCGAGCGTAGCCCAAGTAGTTACATTTGCAGTGCCCCATGAGAAACTCGGCGAGGATGTAGCGGCGGCTGTTGTTTTGGAAGAAGGCTCAGAAGTCACAGAAAGTGACCTAAGAGGCTTTGCTTCAGATCGAATGGTAGACTTTAAAGTACCTAAAAAAATCGTTATTCTTTTGGAAATACCAAAAGGTGCGACTGGCAAACTCCAGCGGATCGGATTAGCTGAGAAGCTTGGTTTGGCTTGATAGGAGGCTTTGGCTTGAAGATTTGTATATTTGGCGCTGGTGCTATAGGTGGTTTTGTTGGGGCAAAGCTTGCTGATGCTGGCGCTGAGGTAAGTATGGTTGCCAGAGGCGCTCATTTATCGGAAATGAAGAAAAATGGGCTTACCCTTCTAGAAGACGGCTTGGATCCTAAAAGAATAACGGTCAGAGTTGCTCAAGATCCGTCGGAACTTGGCGCTCAAGATTATGTTTTTGTTACCTTGAAAGCCCATTCAGTACCATCTGTTGCAGAAAGTATGATTCCTTTGTTCCACGATGATACTACAATCGTAAGTGGCGTTAATGGAATCCCATGGTGGTATTTTCATAAAATTGGCGGAGAGTTTGAGGGGACAAGATTACCTTCGGTTGATCCTGATAACAAACAATGGGATTTATTTGGGCCAAACCGTGTTTTGGGGTGTGTAGTTTATCCTGCTGCTGAAGTTATTAAACCCGGAGTAGTACGGCACATTGAGGGAAATAAATTTTCCTTGGGTGAACCAAACGGAGAAAAATCACGACGTTCTCTGCTACTTTCGGAAGCATTGAGGTCCGCCGGTTTAAAAGCGCCGGTAAGGAAAAAAATTCGTGATGAAATTTGGGTAAAATTATGGGGGAACTTATCATTCAATCCAATTTCAGCTTTAACCTACGCCACTCTCGATGTTCTGTGTGAAGATCGAGATACAAGAAAAGTTCTCCGCACTATGATGCTAGAGGCTAAAGAAATAGGTGAAAAATTAGGTGTAAATTTTCCAATTGACGTGGAGCAGAGAATAGATGGAGGAGCCGCAGTAGGTGCGCATAAAACATCAATGTTGCAGGATTTAGAGCTATCTCGTCCTTTAGAGATTGATGCGATATTAGGTTCAGTTCAGGAATTGGGCCAAATTACCAAGACGCCCACGCCAACCATAGATACTGTGTTGGCAATTATTAAATTAAGAGCAAAGACAGCAGGCCTTTACACAAGCTAAAGTAAAAAAAGAATTTGGTCTTTTTAGCATCAAGTAAATTATTTTGCTGAGATTGCATCTATCCAAAGAGCATCGAGCAAATCAATTTCATCGGTATCAAAACTATCACTTTTCTCCCAATATCTACCATCTTCTATAAAATAGCCGAGTGCAGACTCCTTTTGTTTTGCTTGATTGAATTTATTTTCATTTAACTGGAATGGTTTGGGAGCATTTGAACTTACAGATTTTCGTCTTGGGGCAACTAGTTCGCTCTCAGCCTTTGATAAATTAGCTATTTGACAGCCCTGTCTTAGAGCAATTGCGTAGACCCTTGCCGATTTTGCTTTCAGTGACCGCAGTGAGATATCTTTCCTTAAGGGGTCTGCAGTACCTGTGCCATAAAAATGGGTTGAACCTGTTTTGGGATAAACCATATCACAACCTAAAATATCAATTGAACGAGGTCTGTAGTGGCCAAGGGCCCAGTAAAGTGCAGTGAATGCCATTGTTCCGCCTGCATAAACGAAACCGCCATATTGGTTTTGAATATTCACAAACTGTTTTTCATCAACTTGCTTCTGTGATGATTTAAAGACAGTAGGTTTGTTTTGATTTGGAAAATCATGCGGGTAAATATGATCTGTCCACTCGTCAATAACTTTCCAAGCATTATTAATAACAACTATTCTATCATAACTTGAGAGGTCTTTTTCTAATATTTCAATTACGTTTGGGCCAGAGCCTAAGATTAGAACTTTATTAACAAACATAGCCACCATTACATTATGCAAGATAAAATAACTCTGTAGTTCATTTTAATTATTAACTACGCGGTTATTGTCCCAGATATTTGCTCAAAATGCTTTAACATATATATGCGAAGCCATGGTGTGAATTCATCAGGGTTTGTTTTGACTTTGGTTGCCAATTCAATTTGGTCTAACCATCTGATTTCCATAACTTCTTCTGGATTGGGAGTAACTTTTGGAAGGTTTGAGCAGGTAGAAGTGAATATTTCAACAATTTCGTGTTCTATAAGTCCTTGTCCGACATCAGCACGATATTCAATTTTCCCTCTATTTTCTAAGTGAAGGTCGGTTAAGTGCAACTCTTCGAATAAACGCCTGCTTGCACAGTCTACATCTGTTTCATTCCAATATGGGTGAGTGCAGCATGTGTTCGCCCATAATCCAGGAGTATGATATTTACTCAAGGCTCGTCTTTGAAGCAATATTTTATTTTCGTGAAATACAAAAACCGATATGGCTTTGTGTTTTAAGCCAAGTTTATGGGCTTCAAGCTTTTCTACAGGTTGAAGTGTTCCATCTACCCACGCCGGTATCATGATATTCATGTGAATTCTTTCGATACTATGCCAGTCAGATGAGCGAGATTTTTAAACATAATTTTTAAATGTGCCAGAGGCCTTTTACTCACTAGTTTTTTATTCATGTATGCCTCGAATGTGAGTGTTTGCACATCTACATCATGACATAGTGATACAAACCGCTCTCGCCTATTATCCGATTTATAGTACGCGTTTTGCATGGCCCCCAAGACATTAAATACAGTCCCATGCTCTTTTAGAAACCGCTGCCTTGCTAATTTCAGGTTTGCTGGAGAATTAGATACTATAGTTTCTACCATTGTTTCTGCTGCAATCTGTCCGGCAGCCATCGCATAGTAGATACCTTCACCTGAACTTGGCGCCACAACCCCTGCTGCATCTCCAGCTACAAGTACGTCGCTTCCGTTATCCCATCTTTTTAGTGGTTTGAGGGGTATTGGAGCTCCCTCTTTTCTAATAGTTTTACATTTATCTAAGCCGGCTCGGCTTCTTAGCTCTGATGTTGCTGTTTTTAGATCAAAGCCATGGTGCCCAGTACCCATACCTACTGATGCGCTTTTGCCATGTGGGAATACCCAGCCATAAAAATCGGGTGATATTGTCCCATCATAAATTACATCGCATCGTTTGGGATCATATTTCCCTGTCGTTTCTGGAGCTTCAATAATTTCATGATATGCAATGACATATGGTATCTTGTCACTGTCAGGAATTTCTGCCTTTGCCACGTTTGAACGAGCTCCATCAGCGCCAATTATGTATCTTGTTTTGAGCTGTTCCACAGTCCTATTTTCATGATTTCGAAAGTGTACCGTTGTTCCTGAACTGTCTCTAGTTATTTTCTCAAACGTTCCAGTGTATCTTTTTGCACCTTTTTGGGCTGCACGTTCTCGTAAAAATTCGTCGAACTCTTCTCTATCGACCATCCCAACATATCCATTCTCAATTGGTATATCTACTGACCGATTTGTTGGGGAAACCATCCTTGCTGTGGTTACTTTTGCCTTCAATAGCTCATCGGGGATCTCAAAGTCCTCTATCGCCCTCGGTGGTATCGCTCCGCCACAGGGTTTAATTCTGCCTGCTCTGTCTAGTAGCGCCGTTTTGTGCCCTAAGCTAGCCAAATAGTTTGCTGCCGTTGAGCCGCATGGCCCCCCACCAATAACTACTACATCAAACATATTACTCTCCCACCATTTGAGTTGTCCCGCTAAATGCGGTGGTTATGCTTCTAGTCGCTATACTTGCCGCCAGAGCAAATAGGGCGGCTTCAAAGATAAATACAGTTCCGTAAGCGTCAGCATGACTGAAGTTTGCAAGTCGAAGAAGATCAACAAGAATTGTTCCAAGCAGGCCACCAAAACCAGCAGCGATGGCTTGGGCCGCTCCCCACAATCCCATCCGTGTGCCCTCTCTACTATCATTATTTTGGCTTGCTAGAGACATCATTGAACCGATTGCAGCTACTGCAAACATACCATTGAAAATTCCAAGCCCAAAAACTAGTGGAGCTAACGGAACAATTTCAGGGGACTGTCCGGCAAGCGCAATAAGAACTAAACTTATGCAAGATCCCATACATCCTGCCCAAACCCAATTTTTTAACGCGCCAAATTTAAAACCTGTACATGCTATGCCAACTGCTAGCATTCCGAGAAACACACCACCGTTTTGCATGCCTGATAAGGAGGTTGATTGGCCAGGTGTAAAGGAAAATACTATTCCGGCATAAGGTTCTAGGATAAGCTCCTGCATAAAATATGCTGTCATTGAAAGGAATACAAATACGGAGAAGCGCTTTGTCTGACTATTGGCCCAAATTACTTTTAAGCCGGTAAGAAAAGATTGGGATTTATAGGTATTTTTATTAATGCTTGAAAGGCCTCTCTCAATGTTCAGAGTAGAAATAAAGGTTATTGCGACTGTTACCAGGGTAAGTCCAAATACAATCTTAATAAGTCTTTCTACTGAGTAAGGATCAAGTAATTTTCCCACAACCGTAGCGGTTACAGCAATTCCAAAAATCATCATAAGCCAAGTTATTGTTGCTGCAGCTGCTCGTCTGTGTTGAATTGTGTGGGTTGCCAAGAGAGCAAGTAGAGAGGTGCCCGAAGCACCAACTCCAAGGCCAATTATAGTATAGGCGAAAAATGATAAAATAGTCGCAGCAGTAGCATTAAACGAATATAGAGGTATGCAAAGTGCAGCTAAATTTGCGCCAACCGCTAATATAATCATGCCTAAAATAATCCATTTAGTTCTGTTTCCCTGTATATCTGAGAGAAAGCCCCATTTGGGTCGAGAAATTTGAACTAAGTAATGTATTGCTACTAAAGCACCAGGTAGCGTAGCGGCTAATGAAAGTTCGACCACCATCAATCTATTTAGAGTTGATGTCATAAGAACAACTACTGCTCCTAAGCACATTTGGACCAAACCCAATCGAACGATAGAGAGCCAAGAAAGTGTCATCTTAAAATGCTCCAAAATTTCTAAGACCGAATGCGCAAACCATCATACCTAAGACAAACATTAAAACGCCAGTAGCATTGTACCACGGAGCAAATTTTTGGGGATCTTTTAATAATTTTCGCATAGCTAAGAATTGACCAAGCACTAAGCAGCCTATAAATACAGCATGCTCGAGAGCACCCCAGCTGGACATCAATATTACGACAAGTAATTGTGGAATAGTCATGACCCAGCAGGCAATTTTTGCGGCGTTATTTGGCCCGAACTGAACCGGCAAAGAATTTATTCCCGTTTGTCTGTCTCCCTTGAGAGCTTTAAAGTCGTTTAATGTCATAATGCCGTGAGCTCCAACAGCATAAAGTGTAGCGATTAGTACTATTTTTAAGCTGGGAAAAGCCTGGGACATTACCGCGGCACCAGTAAACCAGGGTAGCCCTTCATAGCATAGAGCGACAATACCTGGCCCCCACCAGCCAGACCTTTTCAATCTTATTGGTTCGCAAGAGTAAGCCCAGGCGGCAGCAACACCAATTATAGTGGCGTAAAACCCCCAGACGCCAATTTGCCATCCAATGACCAGTGCTATTGCGCTCATGGTAATTGCGATCCATAGCCCCCAAAGTCCAGGAATACGGCCAGACGGGATTGGCCTGTTGGGTTGATTAATTGCATCTACGTGTCTATCGCACCAGTCGTTGGCAGCCTGGCTCAT
>MDTB01116379.1_pt1 | contig 11009 bp, 11 predicted proteins | sample 811161 | NCBI WGS metagenome assembly MDTB01 (sample SAMN05326650, study PRJNA326480) | marine metagenome | isolation source: seawater | place: Mediterranean Sea | collected 2009 | reverse complement strand
CCTCCTCTAATTCCATCAGTTCCAAAATATTTTTTTGGCATTAATTTTTAATCATCTCCTTATAAACTTTTATTCCCTGCATAATCTCATTAACATCATGAACTCGTAAAATTTGAACTCCTTGTGTCATCAAATATATTGAAGAAGCCACTGTGCCTCCAATCCTTAATTTACTATCATTATTTTTAGAGATATCTCTAATAAAACTTTTCCTTGAATTTCCCACAAGTATAGGAAAACCAAGTGAATGGAAAATAGAAATGTTCTTTATTAAATTCATATTATGTTTCAAATTTTTTCCAAAACCTATTCCTGGATCAAGGATTATTTTATTATGATTTATTCCAATTGATCTTAAAAATTTTAACTTCTTTTCAAAAAAATCATAAATATCTAACAATTCATTTTTGTAATAAGGATTATTTTGCATATCCTCAGGGCGGCCTTTGGAATGCTGCAATACAAACGGAGTATTATAATGCCTTAATACATTCACAGTTTTAGAATCATATTCTAAACCTGATACGTCATTAATTAATTTTACTCCAAATTGAATTCCTTTTTTCATTATATTTGATTTTCTTGTGTCTAAAGATATAGGTATTTTTTTACTTAATATTTTTATAATTTTATTTATCCTACTCCATTCTAAGTCTTCGTTTATAGACTTTGATCCTGGTCTTGTGGATTCTCCTCCAATATCGATTAAGTTTGCACCTGAATTAAATAAATTTATAGCTTGTTGGATGGCTTTATCTTTTTTATTAAATTTCCCACCATCCGAGAAACTGTCAGGTGTCAAATTCAATACTCCCAACAAATTAGGGATTTCATTAAATTTTAAATTACAAAAACTTATTTTTTTTGATGTAATTTTTTTTAGATCTAAATTAATTTTTTTTTTTAACAGCTGTGGTAATTTATTTATTTGACTAATATATAATATTTTTTTTGATTTTCTTGAAATTATTTCAATTTGATCAAAAGAAATTTCTCTTATACTGTGCAGAGGTAGTGATTTATTTTTTTTTACAAGGATTTTAGACTGAGAGCCATAATAGAAATTACACACCCTTGTGTAATATCTTGTCATTTATAATTTTAGTGAACTATCTTTGGTTTAAGTCCTAATGAGCTTAAAGCAGAACCTTTATCATCTTCAACTTTTATATCTTCTTTATCTTTTGGATATATGTTTTTATTAATTAAATTCTCTATTTCTTCACCTGAAAGAGTTTCATAAGTTAAAAGAGCTTTAGCAAGTTTATGTAAATCATCTAATTTTTCAGTTAACACTTTTCTTGCTCTCTCATAACCTTTGTCAACTATTTTTCTAATTTCAGAGTCTACCTTTTGTGCAGTTTCTTCTGACATATTTTGTTGTCTTGCTACTGATCTACCTAAGAAAACTTCTTCTTCGTTTTCACCATACGCAACCGGACCAAGTTCTTTACTCAATCCTGCTCTCATGACCATAGCTCTTGCCCTTTTTGTGGCTTGCTCAATATCGCTTGATGCCCCAGTAGTTACTTTATCTTCTCCAAATATAATTTCCTCAGCTACTCTACCTCCCATTGCAATAGCTAACTGGGCATGCAGTTGTTCACGAGTTTGTGATAATTCATCTCTCTCAGGCAATTGCATAACCATTCCGAGAGCTCTTCCTCTTGGAATTATAGTTGCTTTATGAATAGGATAAGCTGCACTTTCATTTATTGTTACAATTGCATGTCCAGCCTCATGATAAGCCGTTAATGTTTTTTCCTCCTCAGTCATCACCATTGATCTACGCTCGGAACCCATCATTACTTTATCTTTGGCATCCTCAAATTCATTTAATGTTACTATTCTCTTATTCTTTCTTGCCGCAAGTAGTGCTGCTTCATTTACAAGATTAGCAAGATCTGCACCCGAAAATCCTGGCGTGCCTCTTGCTACAGTTCTAAGATTCACATCTGGCGCCATTTTAATTTTCTTTACGTGCACTTTCAGAATTTTTTCTCTCCCAATTATATCTGGATTAGAAACAACTACTTGTCTATCAAATCTACCTGGTCTCAATAAAGCTGGATCTAAAACGTCTGGTCTATTGGTTGCAGCAATTATAATAACACCCTCATTAGTATCAAAACCATCCATTTCAACTAATAACTGATTTAATGTCTGTTCCCTCTCATCATTTCCTCCACCTAAACCTGCACCTCTACTTCTTCCAACAGCATCAATTTCATCAATAAATATGATGCATGGAGAATTTTTTTTACCTTGTTCAAACATATCTCTAACTCTTGATGCACCCACACCAACAAACATTTCAACAAAATCTGAACCTGAAATTGTAAAAAATGGAACACCTGCCTCTCCAGCAATTGCTCTTGCTAGCAAAGTCTTTCCCGTTCCAGGAGGACCCACTAATAAAGCTCCTCTAGGTATTTTACCACCTAACCTACTAAATTTTTTTGGATCTTTTAAAAATTCTACAATTTCCTCAACTTCTTCCTTAGCTTCCTCTACACCAGCTACATCATTGAATGTAACTTTACCTTTAAGTTCATTCATCATTTTCGCTTTTGATTTACCAAAACCCATCGCTCCACCTCTTCCACCTTGCATCTGCCTCATGAAGAAAATCCAAACTGCAATAAGTAATAACATTGGAAACCAAGAAAGAAGAACGCCGAATAGAGATGGCATTTTTTCATCTAGGGGAGCAGCAGAAATACTAACCCCTTTTTCAGAAAGTTTTTCAATTAAATTTGGATCATTAGGAGCATAAGTTGAGAAGGAATTTCCATTAGAGTAAGCGCCCTTAATGTTATTACCTTGTATCTCTACTTTTAATATCTCACCATTATCAACTGAGGTTAAAAAATCTGAAAAAATAATCTGGTTCCCACCTCTCAAATTTGTTTCTGGTTTTTTGAACATATTGTAAAGGCCTATAGTCAAAAATACAATTATTCCCCACATTGCCAAATTTTTAAAATTCATAAGTACTAAGATAAGAGTTATTGATGATTAAACAAGTGACAAAATATCATAATAAATATTAAATTTACTGTTCTTTTGCCACTATGACTGAGTTATTTACTATACAGATAGTACAATTTCCAAGCGTAAGCTTAGAGTAAGTATTATTTTGATTTTTTAAAATGCTAATAACTTTATCTACTTTTTTTCCTCTTGGAGGATAATATTTATTACCAACATATTTAATTATATTAGTAAATGATCTAAAAATAATTTCATGTGGCTGGTTTAAAAATTCTTTGCTTAAAATGAATTCGTTTTTTTTACTATTAAAAAATGAATTTTCCCTTAAATTTTTTTCAACATAAAAATTTATTGTTTTATTAGAATCACTTAAATTTTTAAGTGTTAAAAGAAATTTTTTTTTATCAAAACCCTCTGTCTGGAGACTCTTTATTAAATTTCTTATTCGAGTTCTTTTAAATTTCTTATCTTCATTGGAGGGATCGTTCACATAAGACTTAAAGATATAATTTGCGACATATATTAAATCTTTTTTTTCAAAATTTATTAGTGGACGAAGAAAATTAATTTTTTTATTGGTTGTCTTTTCATTAAAAGAAACTAAACCGTTTAATCCAACACCTCTTGAAATTCTTATAAAAAAATTTTCATATAAATCATCTATGTGATGACCAACTACAATATTTCTGATATTTAATTTTTTAGCTTGATTAATTAAAAGACTGTATCTTTTTTCTCTAGCTAAGGACTGAATATTACTTTTTGGCTTAATTCCACTCCATTTTAGAACCTTTAAGTTTATATTGTGTTTATTCAATAGTTTCTTAACTAATTTTGCTTCAGAGGATGAAGTTTTTCTTAATCCATGGTCAACAATAAAATATTCAATATTTAAAGATTTTTTGATGGAATAAATTTTTGTTAAAAATGCTAGTGCTAAACTGTCTGGTCCACCTGAAACTGCAACAATAAAATTTTGTTTTAATTTAAAATTATTGTCAAACTTTTTATAAATTTGAAATATTTTATTATCTCCTAAATTTTTTAATAAATATCTATGAGTCTTGCTTAATGCATTCGAATTTTTTTGACTCATATTTTGCTTTTTGTATTACTGATTGATTTGCGTTTGGGTATTGAAGCGCAACCCCATTAATCATTTTACACCCTTGATCTTTTTCTCCAATTTGAACCATTGAGACACCAAGTTTTAACAAATTTATAGGAGCTTTTTTGCCTTTTGGATAATTTTGATAACCTTCTAAATAAGCTGATGCAGCGTCTGTATAAAGTTGTCTTATTCTAAATGTTTCTGCATACCAATATTGTGCACTGCCTGCTAATTCATGTTCAGAATTAGAAATAACAAATTCTCTAAAAGCTCTTTCTGCTGTACTATAATCTCCAACTTTTAAAAAGCTTGTAGCAAATTCATACTGTTTTTCAATAGAGAGATCTTGAGGTAACAATTTTTCCTCTGATTGAAATGTTTCTGTTACTATTGATGCAGTTGTTTCAACTGACTGTATTTGTTGAGAGCTCTCAGATGTCTCCGTATCCTTATAGGAAATATTACCTAGATCTTGTGGTTGTGAACTTCCAGGTAAAATTTTATTTTTCTCTATTTTCGGTTTTGAGCTTAATTGAGATGAACCATCGCCAGCATCACTTCTGGCATTAATTGAGGACAAAGTAGTTTCAATATCTTGAAATCTAATTTGATTGTCAGCTTGAATTTTTGATAATCTGCTTGAAAATTTATCAATTTTAAAATTTATTTCTTCAAATTTATTAGTAAGATCCCTAAATTGGTCTTCTATTTCTGACAATTTTAACAGATGTCTTGTAAGGACATCCTCAGAATTCGGATCTAGTTCAAAATTAGAGTTATTCGTCGAAGTTTTTACTTCAATAGATCCAGAATAGACAGCTCTTTCAAGTGTTTTAAGATCGTTCTTAATACTTTCTAAAACTTCGTAAATATTATGATTGTCTGCAAAAGAAAAATTAATAAATAAAAAATTAAAAAAGAAATAAAATTTAAGTAAAATTAATTTAAATACTAATCTCATCAACTAATAACTTATGATTAAAAAAATGGCAAAAAGAAGACCCCAAATCAACTAAGGAAATTGGGGTCTTAAACTTAAAAATTTTAATTTGCTTTAACAGTAACTGATCTTCTATTTTTTGACCATGCCAATGGATTTGAACCAGAGTCTACCGGTCTTTCTTTTCCATAGCTTAATACAGAAATTCTGTCTGAAGAAATTCCATAAGTCATTAAATAATCTTTAGCAGAGTTTGCTCTTCTTTCTCCAAGAGCTAAATTATACTCTCTAGTACCTCTTTCGTCTGCATGTCCCTCAAGTATAACATTTATACCAGGATTTTTTCTTAACCATGCAGCTTGTGCTCTTAAGGTTTCCCTAGAGGCAGTAGTTAAGATGGACTCATTTGTCGCAAAGAATACTCTGTCAGGAACTCCTTCGGCTAAATATTCAACCGTGTCTGTTCCAGTGTAAACATCACCTTGCATTTGACCTTCTATTTTATCTATGCTTACTTCTTTTTTTGTCGCACAGGCAGATAAAACTAGGCATGCTGTTAATACTAAAAGTGTGTTTTTAAAAATTTTGCTTATTTTCATTAAATTGCTCCTTGCTGCTAATTTCAATATCTTAGTTTTTCACAACTAATTAGAGGTTTCAAGTCTAAAAATCAAGAAATTTAAGTTTTTCATAGGTTAAATTTATATTAATTACTCAATAATGATGACCATGATGGGTCAGATGCATCAGTAGGTGTCTTTATTTGACGTTCGTTATAACCTGTCAAATCAATAGACCACAACTTTGCTGAGAAGCCTTCTCCTTGAGCGTTAGTTTTTGTTTCTCTATAAAAAATTAATACCCTACCATTTGGTGACCATGATGGAGCTTCTTGATAATAATTTTCTGTTAATAGTCTCTCTCCAGTTCCATCTATTCTCATAACTCCAATGTAAAATTTTCCTTTATGTAATTTTGTAAATGCAATTAAATCTCCTCTTGGTGACCAAACAGGAGTTCCATACAAACCATTTCCAAAAGAAATACGTTTTATGTTACTTCCATCGTTTTTCATTATGTAAATTTGCTGATAACCACTTCTGTCAGAATTAAATGTAATATATTTTCCATCCGGTGAATAAGAGGGTGAGGTATCAATTGAAGGATGATTGGTAATTCTTTCAACTAATCTATTTTCTAAATTCATTGTATAAATATCAGATTTACCATCTTTTGCAAAACTCATAATAATTTTTTTACCATCTGGAGAAAATCTAGGTGCAAAAGTCATTCCAGGAAAATCTCCCACAACCTCTTGGGTTCCTGTTTCTATATCTAATAGGTAAACTCTAGGAAGGTTTTTGAAATAAGACAAATATGTAACCATTTGACTTGTAGGATTAAATCGAGGGGTTAGCACTAATTCATTTCCAAGTGTTAAAAATTTATTATTGAATCCATCTTGATCCATTATTGCTAATTTTTTTATTCTTTGAATTTTAGGGCCCTCTTCAGCAACATAAATCACTCTCGTATCAAAATAACCTTTCTCTCCTGTTAATCTTTCGTAGACTTTATCAGAAATAATATGTCCAACTCTTCTCCAATTACTTGGAACTGTAGTGAATGCTAATGCCATAATTTCTTTAGCAGCGAGAACATCCCATAATCTAAACTCAACCCTTAATTTTTCATCAACATAATTAACTTTACCTGTAATAAGTGCTTGAGCTTTAATCAAATTCCAATCCTCAAATCTTGGTTTGACATTAGCGATATCAGGAGCTTGCAAAAAAGCATTTTTATCTAACGGATTAAACAGTCCTGATGTTCTCAAATTATTTTCTACAATAATTGAAATTTCCGAACCGATATTTTCTTTTTTAAGTGCTTTTTCAAAATTTTTTCTTGATTTTTCATCAATTGAGAGTGGTGACACTGCTAAAGGAAGAGGATCTAAGTTTCCTCGAGTAATATCTACTTCAATCAGTGCAATTGCATTTATTGGAAAGAAAATTAGAAATAATATAAAAATTTTTTTTATTTTCATTATATACATTTTAACCCTCTAACATCTCTCTTGCATCAAAATTTAATTGTAATTCTTTCCATCTTTCATAACCAGTACTTGGAACTCTAAGAGGCTGACATAATTTAACAGCTCTCAAAGCACTTTCAGCTAATACTTTATAAAATCCTTGTCCAGGTTTATTCATTCTTGCATGATCTAAAATTTCAGTTTTTACAATTGATCCATCTGGTTTTAATTTCAATTTAATTCTTACCAATAAATTTTCATTATAAGGTAAACCTAATGGAATACTCCAACATCCAAAAATTTGCGCTTTAAGAGCATCTTCTTCACTTAAAGTAAGTCCTTTATTCTCAATATTATCATCTTGATCTTGAGTAATATTACTATTTTTCTTGTCTACTTCAGAAGTTTCTTCTTTAGATTTATCTATTAATGCAGCAATATTATTAGGATCAAATAAATCTTTTTTTTCAAACTCAGATACTTGTTTTACTTGATTTTCTTCATTATCTGGATTTTGTTTTTTTTCCTCTTTAGTTTTGATTTTTTTTACATTTTCTTTTGGAAGGGGTATTGCTTGAGGGGTTTGATTTTCAATTTTTTTATTCTTTTGATCTAGAGAAATAACTGATTTAGTTTTAGATTTTTTAACTTTTTTTGGTGGAGCTTGCTCTGATACAAGTTTTTTTTCCTTTTCCTTAACTTTATCTATGATTTTTTTTGCTTTTGGGGCAAAAGGAATATTTGTTTTTTCAGCGATTTGAATCAGTTCAACTGATACAATTGGTGGAATATCCAGAGGTTTTTTAGTTAAAAAAGGTAAGCTTATCGCTGTAGCAATAATTAAAAAGATATGAAAAACAGAAGAGAGGATAATACTTCTATTCATAAAAATTATCTTTGTTTATAAGGTTCTGATATTAGAGCAACTTTTGTAAAGCCTGATCCAGAAAGTAATCCCATGATCTCAAGTACTCTTCCATAATTTATAGTTTTGTCTCCTCTTACATATATTCTTGTATCTGTTCTATTTTTTGAAACTGCAAGAACTTTAGCAATGATATTATCGTATTCAACTTTTGACTCTTGAATAAATATTTCTCCTTTTGCATTAATTGATAATGTCAAAGGTTCTGTTTCTTCAGGTAAAGAGTCTGCAGAACTTTCTGGTAAATCAACTTGAACACCAACAGTTAACAATGGAGCTGTTACCATAAATATTATTAACAAGACAAGCATCACATCTACAAAAGGTGTGACATTTATTTCGCTCATTGGTTCTTTTGAGGTGCGATTTAATTTAAAGGACATTTAAATTATTGTTAAAAAACGTTTAGAAAAGTTTTCTAATTTTTCTGAATATTTCTTTGAGTCATTATTAAATTTATTATAGGCAACAACTGCTGGGATTGCTGCTAATAAACCTAAAGCAGTTGCAAATAAAGCCTCTGCAATTCCTGGAGCTACTATTGCTAGACTAGTATTTCTTGATATTGCAATTGATTGAAAAGAATTCATGATCCCCCAAACGGTTCCGAATAAACCTATGAATGGAGCAGTCGAGCCAACTGTTGCCAGAAAAGTGAAGCCTTTATCAATTTTAGACATTTGTTTCTCAATCCCATTTTCTAGGAGAGCGGTCATTCTTTCGCTTAAATTTGTTCTTGTTTTTTTTTTTAACAATCCCTCCATGGCGTTTTGAAAAACTAGTGCCATAGGATCCTCAAGTTTGGCTGGCAGGCTATTATATAAATTTTCTGCAGATTTAGAATTCCAGAATTGTTCCTCAAATTCTTCAGAAGATTTATTTATTTTTTTAAATAATCTAAACTTATCTATTATTACTGCCCATGAATATACTGAGCAAAGAATAAGGATAATCATGACAGATTTAACAATTATATCTGCCCTAAAAAATAGACTAAATAATGAAAAATCTGTGTTAGTTCCAAGTTCTACAGCTTGGGTTGCAATGTCAGCTTCCATAATTACTCATCCCACTTAAATGTGTCATGAATTTGACTTTTAGATCCACCTAATAGTCTTCTTTATATGTTTCAAAGAAAAAACTGGCTATTAGAATAGCATCTGCCTTGTTAGAGTCTTTTTTTTTTGAGAGATTTGAGGAAAAATATGGAAATATTTCAATAGCCCTTGTTCTGCTTGCATCCTTTTCAGAGTTAATTAAATTGAAATATTTTTTCCACTTTGCAGGTCTAACAAAATAAGTAGATAATTGCATTGCACTGCATATACCTTTTAATATTCCAAACGATTGACCAAAGTTAAACATACTAGTCACCCCTTGACCAGGCATTGCTGAGACCTGTTCTATAACTACTTTTACATTTTTTTTTTCTAAATTTTTAATTTTCTCAGAAATTTCATTAAAAATCTGCGACCCATTTACCTGCTTCTTTTTTTTTTTACCGTCAATCATAGTAGGCATCTCCATCACATCTTTTATTACCCCATCCTGGAAGAAACAAATTGATCCTGATATTCCTGGATCAATACCTATTATAAGCATTAATTAACCTCTAAATTTACATTTGAAAAAACATTTTGTACATCTTCATCATCTTCTAAATTATCTAGGAATTCTGTTACCTCATCTTTTTTTTCATTATCAATATCTACACTATTTAAAGGCAACCACTCTATCTCTGTTGAAATAAAATTAACAATTGTTTTTTCCAAATTTTTTTTAACGTTATAAATCTCATTCATGGGACAATGAATTTCGTGAGAATTATTATTAGATATACATTCATCAGCTCCGGCTTCAATCGCTAATTCCAAGATATCCTCTTCAGAAATTTCTTTTTTATCAATCTTAATAATTCCCAATTGTTTAAAATTATGAGATGCTGATCCCTGTGTTCCTAAACTTCCTCCATTTTTTTGAAAAATTGTTCTAATATTTGAAGCAGTTCTGTTTTTGTTGTCTGTTAAAGTCTCTACAATAACAGCGATTTTATCTGGTCCAAATCCCTCATATCTTAAATTCTCAAAATTGGACATATTTGTTGCAGAAGATTTATCAATTGCTCTCTCTATATTGTCCTTTGGCATATTTGCAGATCTTGCTGCTTGAACAGCAGATCTTAACCTAGGATTCATTGCGGGATCTTTATCACCAAGTTTTGCTGCAACTGTAATTTCTTTTGATAATTTTGAAAAAATTTTAGAACGCTGTTTATCTGCTTTTCCTTTTTTATGCTTTATTCCAGCCCAGTGAGAATGTCCTGCCATAATTTTTTATTTATTTTTTGAAAAGATTTCCATAAATATAGCTCTGAATGTTGTTTGCTAAGCCAGTTTCTATATTGCATTCAACCATAACACCACTCAAAGTAGCATCACCAATAGCTGGAAAATGTTTAGTGGAGTTTTTTTTAAAAAATCTATTTAATGAATTTTCTTTATTCATGCCAATAACTGAATCATAGTCTCCACACATACCAGCATCTGTTTGGTATCCTGTGCCATTATTTAAAATTCTTGCATCATTGGTTGGTATATGGGTGTGAGTTCCAACCACAAGCGTAGCTTTACCATCAAAAAAATGACCTATAGCATTTTTTTCACTTGTAATTTCACCGTGAAAATCAACAACAAGTATATCATAATCTTCTTTTAATTTATTCTCATTTAAAAATTTCTTTGAAGCTTGAAAAACATCTTCACACTTTTTCATAAATACATTTCCCATAAGATTTAAAACACCAATTTTTAAATTGTCATTTATTTTATAAATATTAAATCCTTTTCCTGGAGCAGGTTCAAAGAGATTTTTAGGACGTAATAATCTTTCTTCTTTTTCAATATACTCCATAATTTCTTTTTGATCCCAAACATGATTTCCTGTTGTGATAACATTTACTCCACAATTAAAAAAATCTTTACATATTTCTTTTGTAAGTCCT
>MDTB01100399.1_pt1 | contig 11009 bp, 13 predicted proteins | sample 811161 | NCBI WGS metagenome assembly MDTB01 (sample SAMN05326650, study PRJNA326480) | marine metagenome | isolation source: seawater | place: Mediterranean Sea | collected 2009 | reverse complement strand
GTGTGCGACAACTGCATGGCCAAAGCGAAACGTTGGGCAATACGGGTTTATCAAAGCTGGGGTTATGTTGGACGATTTATTACCACTTGAGCAACGCCCACGCACTTTATTTGAGCCAAGTGATAAAAAAACAAATCCTGCAATCGAAGCACTTGATCAAATTAATCGCCGCTTCGGTAGCAAAACATTGTCGCTTGGTAGTGAAGGTATGAAGAGGTCGTGGAAGTTAAGGTCAGCCCATCGCAGTCCAAGATACACCACTCGGTTATCTGATCTCCCCATTGTTCGATAAACTATTCCTGACACAGCTTGCCAGTTAATCGATAGCTGCTACATCAACTCCGCTGCATTGTGGTATTATCATTCTGCGGCAATTGACACAGATCAAAGGTTAAAATGCCTTTATATAGGGTTAGGCTAGCGTAAAAAGTCCTTTCCAATTATATATTCACTACAACATTCAACTTAATTTAAAGTTAGTATACTTTCATCAAATCTATTTTTTCGCTGCGTCCTCGTACTTCAAAATCTTTGTGAAGCTCAAGATTTCTATCAGTATCTATCTGTTTAGATAAGTCGCTGCTAACTAAAAAGTTAGTATCAAATTGCTTACAGGCGTCGCATATACGACTTGCCACGTTAACTGCATCACCAATTATTGCAAACTCTTTACGCTGCTCCCCGCCTATATTACCAACAACGCAGGGTCCAAAGTGAACACCAATTCTATGATGGATTTCTGACAATCCAGTTAGCTTTCTTTTCTCATTCCAACTCGTTAACTTTTGGTTCATACTAATAGCACAATTAAAAGCATTCTGAGCATCATTTCCATAAGACTTTGGTGTTCCAAAGTTAGCCATAACGGCATCACCAATGAATTTATCTACTGTACCGCTATTTTCAAAAATAGCTTCAACCATGATTGATTGATAATCAGATAAAAGCCTCATCACTTCTTTAGGCTCCATTTTCTCTGATAGTTTAGTGAAACCAATGATGTCGGTAAACATTATCGCAACATTTAAATCTTTTGGTGTCTGGTTAGCTAAGTTTATTTCTGTTTTCTCAATCTCGTTTCGTACATCCGGCGCAAAATATCTGCCTAAAAGTGCGTTTTTTCGTTCAGTTTTCTGCGCAGCAGCCAATGCATAATTGTAGAAGTATATTAAACCACATGCGAAAATTGACGAAACAGTAATAATTATCACAGAAAATGCAAAGAAACCTTCGTCTAGCGCAAGACTATCATTTAATAATGCATGGTTGCCTGTAAAATAGCTATTGGGATGCCGGATTATCCAAAAAACTCTTACCAAAATTGGTAAGATACCGATGACATAAAAAAGCACAAAGGCCCAGGGTCGAAAGTGGAACAATGCAAAAATTAAAATTACAGGAACTGGTACAAATTGATAATAGAGAGATCGGCCAATGGTATCAAAATCCTCTATCGGTAAAAGAAATATATCTAGTATGTGCGTGAAATGAAAATCTGCAAACATAACTAGATTGATGGCAAAGATTGATATTATTAAGGCAAACGGATAAACTTTCGCATCTCGAGCGGTATCCTTCTTAAAAAATGAAAAAAATATTATTGCCGAATAAAATAAAAAACCAAAACTATAACAAAAATAATCGAAAGATGTCTCCCACCACGTGTTGTTTTTAAAACTATCGAGACTGCTAAGTAAGAGCCATAAAAACAGTCCAGTAAATATAAATGAGGCCACGCGCCCAAGTTTGAGTTCCCATATTGTTGCCGGTTTAAACATTATTTAAAGCCCTGTTAATGGTATGCTATTCAATTTGACGGATATCACTTTCACGAACCAGATGCAATATCTCCTAAGTGACTGTTGAAGCGCTGATAACTGCGTTAACTAGGATTTGTGAATTAATCGTGTTCAGTAATATTAGATATAAAAGGGCACGGTTTTTTTGTAGGGGGTAGGGTGTCAGTATCGCAGAAAATAGGTTGGTTGTCATCTAATTCTCAAGCTACCTAGAACTTTGGCAACTTGATAACTATACCCTCTCCAGCCAATTTAAGAGATACTGAGGAGTCCTTGGCTGATTAAGGACAGAGAGGATTCAGAGAGTGAAAAAATCTGTACACTAAGCTAAATAATTAAGGGAATAAAAAGCTAATGGTTGTTTTTGTCTGTTAAACAAATTTCTGAAATAGAAAATCGGGCCAAAAAAATTAATTGTGAAGAGTTTCTCGTTTGAAAAGTCAATTTGGACTTTTGGTCTTATAATGATTAGAATTAATCATAAGGTTTATTAATTCAAATCTTTTATATATCATAATTTTATTTTGTGGACTAAAAAAGCATTTATTTACTAAAGTGTAGGAATAAAAATGAACTCAAAATTGACATTAACTATCGTTGCTTGCATCGGACTGATATTTAGCCTTGCATTTTTTATTGCGCCTGAATTTGTCACTTTGCAACAATTCCCTGATGCTGAAGGGAAAGGTTTAAAAGATTTAGTTACACTTCGATATGCATTAGCCTCCTTAATTGCGTGTATAATTGTTATTACTTTTCAAGTGCGTAACATCGATGGTATTAAACAACAAAGGTCACTAATGTTGGGATATGCTATTGGTTTCGGAATTGTGTGTGTTACAACCTTAATCCTTCATTTAAATAACATGATTAGTGCCATTCCTCCTATAATCGGAACAGGCATAGTTGTTATTTTATCACTTTATTCATTTTTTAATTTGAAGGAAAAAAAACCAAAAAAGAAAAAATTTGAATAATATTTAAATTTCTCAAATCCGGAGAACAAAAAAATCTTCATTGGCGTGTGTTACATCTTGTGCTTTTGAGTGCCGGATTAGCATTAAACCATAAAACACGGCTACTATTTCTCTTTTTGTTTCATTTGACGCAACGTCACAACAGAATTTTATTTTTTTGTTACCGTCGTATGATAGTTTCAAGATATAATAATGAAGGGAGATAAACTAATGAACGTATTTGTCCGAGGAACCGTAGGAACAGGAGCGCATGTTCTTCATGCAAAGATTAAAGCTGATATGGTGGCAGGAGCTGGTGAATTCATAACGGAATGGCGTTTTGCGGAATTAGGTGAAAAAGAGTTTATGGCTTGTATGAATGTTACTGATATGGAAGCAATGGGTGCGTTTATGAACAGCCCAGAAGAATTGCAGTGGGACAAAGATAACGGTTGTAAATACACCGTTTACGCTCTGGAAGAAATGACCGAGTAGCCTCAATGCATAATTAAACAGCAAATATCTAAAGGAAATTAAATTTATGGAGCTAGTAGTATGATTTTTATGTGTACTTATCAAGTTGACCGTGACAAACAAGCGGACACTCAAGCGTTCTTTGCAAATATGACTGACCAGCAAATTACTGGCGAGTATCCTGACGGCGTGTCTCAAATTAGTCGATGGCATGATGTTCCAAATGGAAACGGCTGGATCGTTGTCGAAGCCGATAATCAAGAAGCGCTTACCACTTGGATTATGGGCTGGTCAGGGCAATGTAAATTCCCCACAGTAACTCCAGTCTTGGACGATGACAAAGCTCGAAAGTTACTAAAAGATATGCTCGCGTCGCAACAAAGTTAACGATTATCAATTAATCCTTAAAGTTGCTTTCGTAGTAGGGGAAATAATTTAGGTTAAATTATATATCTAAGAAGTATTTGCTTTGTGGCTGGGATATATGGGCTGAAGAAGTTATAAGAGCTCTTGGTCACTAATTTTTCATTATACGTGATTACTATTGCTCCAATAAAAAGAAATCTTTGACGATTTAACTGATTATATTTACCGCAGACTAGCCAGAAAAACGGATGGAATGTTTATACCACGGAGGTAAAACGGTAAAAAATCACACCAACAAAAATATCGTGCTTGTCATTTTTTAAAATATTACTTATCTACAACTCGTCGGGGCGTGGCGCCTGGCTATCTTAGAAAACTAGAGTGATTTTTGTGACTAGTGGTACTGCTATCAAAGATGAAATTACACCTATTACCATGATCAATCTTTTTGTTATCCGAGCAATGACCTAATAATTATTGGGGCTACTTTATCAAGTTCTTTTATTAAGGCCATATGTCCACCAGATTTAATCGTTTTGAAATTCCATGAAGGGCAATTTGACATGAGCAATTTTTTGAGTTCTTTTATCGAAAAAACGGTGTCTAGCGCGCTTAGAAAAGTAGTATCAGCGGGAAGCCTTTTATACAATTCTTCAATAGGGGTTGTTTCGTTTAAAACAGCATCCCACTCATGATAGTTTGGTTTCAAAACTTCTGAGAACTTTGCCTTTTGGTCCAATGAGTATGAATCCCAAGTACCTTCGCCGTTCCAATAATCGGCAAAAAAATGAACAGCCTTCTCCCAATCATTATTATAATATTTTTTTATATTTTCTTTCAATAAAATTGGTTCAGCATAAGCGTTTGCAAAGCCAGATTGGTTTAATAAATAAAAAGGATTAGGCTCTACTAATACTAATTTATCGATAGCACTTTGGAAATTTAAAGCCGCAATCATCGCTACGCTACCACCAAAGGAATGACCTATTATTGAGAATTTGTTTTCTGTCAGGGGTGGTATCTTTTCTAAAAGATTTACTTGGTCAATCAATCGTTGGGGATATTCGCTTTCCCATTTATCTGTGTTTCCGTAGCCAATTAGATTGAGAGCTATGAAATGGAACTGATCTTTAAATTTATTTATAAAGTGTTTCCATTGGCGAGCGCCAGTTGCGGTTGAATGCAGAAGGAGCACTGTTGGACCATTTCCGATTTCATCATAATCAACTTTTAACGATTTTTGAGCACTCAACTCACTCGACCCCGCTTAGATTTACTCATACAAGGATACTGGGGAAACTTAAGTTTTGCAATGTTCATTACGATACCAATTAGGCGAAGCGAAATGGCTGAGAAAATAAAAAAAGGTAACTAGTTCGGGTTGGGTAAATTGCTCTCTTAGTCATTTTAAGAGTAAATGAGGAGTCACTGGCTGGTTTAGGGTAGAAAAGGACTCAGAAATATATCAGGGTCTATACAAACGAAATTGATTAAGTAAAATTGAAGCTAAGAAAAAACTAGCCACATTCATAACATTTTTTCTTATTTCACTCTCATCTACAGCTTGGAGTGAAACAGTAAGTATTACTGATTTAGTAATCAGAAATGATATTTATTATGAAAAGTTCTCTGATGAGCCTTTTACAGGCGATACATATGATAAATTTAATGAGGTGGGAAAGTTAGAGAATGGAAAAAAAAGAGAAAAATGGGTGATGTTTTGGGAAAATGGTCAGTTAGCTTTTAAGGACCATTTTAAAGAGGGCATAAGCGAAGGTTATTTTAAAGAAAATGGTTGTTGTGGTTTGAAGAGTTTTACCTCAATGAGGAACTAAATGCTACTAAAGAAGTTTATCATAGAAATGGTCAACTCGAGTTTAAACAAACTTGGAAGAATGGGAACCTTGATGGTCCTTTCGAAAGCTATTTTTCAAATGGAAGCTTAGATAAAAAATACAATTATAAAAATGGTAGAATACATGGTTCCTATGAAAGCTATAGTTTTAATGGTCATTTAGAGGAAAAAAGTAATTACATATACAATTTAAAAGAAGGTGCATTTCTACGTTGGGATGGAAGCAATCCACTACGAACAATGACTTATAAAAATGATAAATTAATAGGATGCTCATCCAAGACTTCTTTTGATGATATAGGTACAATAAATGGTTTTAATAATTTACTATGTAAAGACCTTAGTTTTTAAGAAAGTCTGACTTTCGAAGATCTCTATTATATACAAGAAGTTATGGTCTTTGTGTTGGGGGTGTCGGTATCTTAGAAAATAAGAATTTCTCAAACTTAAAAATTTGCGTAATTTGGGATGCAGTCAGGCTTTAACTATTATCATGTTGCATTTCTAAAGCACCAAAACGGTTCATACCCTCATCACTTTTTCTTAAAGCCCAATAAAGTAGAAGTATTAGTCCTATGACCGTAAATAAGAGCAGCACCCACCATCCTGATCGATTTACGTCATGTAGACGTCGCACTGATACTGCTAGGCCAGGGAGAAGAGTTATTACACTGAAAAGTAAATTTACGGGGGTGTTCTCTAAATCATTAATGATTAAACCATCTATGATATAAGTACAGATTCCAGCTATAAGAATAAAGAAACACCAATACCAATATTCTAGTCTAGAAGCTCGACCTCTAAATTTAACATATTTATTAAAACAAGTTTTTATAGCGTCCCAAAAAGTCATTTTGGTCCCTTGCGCTTAATATTAAAAATACGAATAGCATTATTTCCATTTTTATCAAAACACTTTTGGGAATGGATTTATGAATAGTCTCTCTAAGCCATTTTAAGTGTCACTGAGGACTCATTAGCTTGCTTAGGGTAAATAAGAACTCAGAAAGAGTAAGAGAGTCTGGAGGGGGTTAAAAACTAGAGTGGTTTTTATGACTAATGGTACTGCTCTCACATTTTGGTTTTGGATAGATATAAAGGATTACGTTAGGTAATTCATTTTTTTGTTAACTTTTTTTTAAAATAGTATTAAAATACTAGTCAAATTTAAAGACAATTATTTCTGGAGTATTTTCAATATGCCTACTTTAGTAATCAAGGGAAAAATAACAAAAGGATATGAGCATTGGGTTAATGTATATGACCAAGCTGAAGAACTTAGAGATACAAAATATGGAATAAAAACAATTTATAGAGGACATGAATTGGAAGATTCTAATATGATACACGTAGTTATGTATACCCCTAGCATGGATGTATTAGAACAACACATGGAAAATGAAGCTGAATTAATTGCTGAGGCTGGTGGTGATCCTAGCCCAGAAGCTAATGTAATTACTCTTTGTAGTGATTAAAAAGATTTAGTAAAAGCACCTCGTGGTATATTAAGCTAAGAGTTACGAGTATTTAAGAAGTACCTAACAGAGGAGAATATAATGGCTAAATTTGCTTTTCTTGAGTTCAAGATAAACAACACTTTCGAAGAGTGGGAGACAGTTTTTTATGGAGCACAAAACCCTGCACGAAAACTGGGAATAAACGGTATTAGTCATGGCCATGAGGCTGATGACCCACAAAGCCTTTTTGTCTTAATGATGATAGATAAAAGCGATAGCTGGAGTAAATTCTATGAGGAAAATAAAGGTCTTGTTGAAGCTTCAGGTCATATTCTAGACACCACTAAAGTAACTTATTACGAGAACTAGTATTTGTGAGTTAATCGTGATTAGTAATATTATATACATGGACGGACGGTCTTTCTGTTGGGGTGTAGGGTTTGGGCATATTAGAAAGGGATAAAGATGACGTCGCCCGTAAGATTGAGCAATGAAATTAAAAGATGGAATCTTGATGCTACGGAAGTAAAACGGTAAAAATCACACCAAAATCACACCAACAAAAAATATCGTGCTTGTCATTTCTTAAAATATTACTTATTTACAACTCGTCGGGGCGTGGCGCAGCTTGGTAGCGCGACGGTTTTGGGTAACATCCAAAAGCGTAATCATCAGTTTCATGCCTTTCAGAATATCAATAAAATATAGGCCTATTATTTCATAGCCTTCATTACTAGTCAGTAATTCTGTTAAAAATTACGTATGATTTGCGTATGAAAGACACCCTATCTTAGACAGGTATTATATATACTAAAGGGCAGGGTCTTTGTGTCGGGGGTGGGGGTGCGAGTGTTCTATTTAACCAAGCCTTTAATTATCACAAAATCCATTTCGTTCACCATAGGCTCCTTCATCACACATTGGTGTCCCTGGATCGTATTGTCCATAATTAGCAACATTATTTGAGTTGTTGGATTGCTCATCTATAGCAAAATAATAAAAAATAAAGACAGCTAATAATACTAATACTTATAATTTCATTTTAGTTATTCTCTCTCTTTTCTGACACTGTTCTCGCGTACCTGCAAACTTCGTTTAGGAGTCATTTTAAGTTCTCCTCTAAATAGAGTAATCGGTGTCAGAAACTTGCTCCAACCAATTAGCAACCTTACCATCTAATGCTTCCTGAATAGCTATATGTTCCATCGAAGTGTCTTCTGCTGCTCCATGCCAATGTTCTTCATCTGGTGGTATCCATACAGTATCTCCAACATTTATAATTTGAGGAGGTTCATTTCTTAGACCGACAAGTCCAACTCCACTAATAACAAAGAGTGTTTGCCCTAGTGGATGTGTATGCCAGGCTGTTCTAGCCTTAGGTTTAAAGGATACTTTAACTGCTCTTACCCTAGCAGGTTCTGGAGCTTCAATAATTGCACCTTGTAATACATTTCCATGAAAGTAATCTGAAGATGCTTTTTTTTGAGGTCGGCTTCCTGCCTTCATTATTTCCATTTTAGTTATTCTCCTTCTTTTCTGACTCTGCTCACGCATGCCATCTTTAAAACGAGGATAGTACTGTACCACACCGTTTTTAATTCCCAAGACCTTCTGATATTTAATATCGCATGAAAAATTTCCAAAAAGCTGCGTAGCCGATACTTACAGAGTAGACATACTCCAGAATACTGTAAGGATAATTAACTTATTTGTCATTTTGGCTTTTAACATCCCTTATCCCACAAACTTATTCTTCTCAAACTGTCCCAAAAAAAATATTAGTAGCATTACTTATCTTGATATCAAAACACTTTTGGGAATGGGTTGAAAATCTGATTTACTTTTTTATTTTGCTCACTGGTTCTGTAGGTTGGAGTCAATCTCTTACTAAAGATGATTTAGTAGAATGAGGCGGTTTATTTTATAAGAAATTTCTTGAGAATTAGTTCACTTTATGTACATATTTGATAATAATACATTTATATGAAAGGGGTAGTTATGACAGTTTATGTAATTGCAGAAGTTAAAGTCGAAACTGAAGAATGGATACCAGCTTATGCTTCAGAAGTATGGAAGTTAGTAAAAAAACATAATGGCAAATACTTATCTAGAAGTGCAAACTTAACATCTCTTGAAGGTAGTAAAGATTTAAATATGATCGCTATCGTAGAGTTTAATACTAGAGAAGATGCAGATAATTTTTGGAATGATCCTGAGTATTCAAAATATAAAGAAAGCAGACAGAAAGGAGCAAAAAATACTTTCACTTTAATTGACGATACTGATGTTACAGGTCAGATTCCTTATCTTAAATCAGGTTAATGAATCCTTAAATTTCCTTCATGAACATAATTGTAATGTTTGCTTTAACTCTTATAATACAAAAATATTATGTTATTTCTATGAAAATGAAGGAAAGCAATTCTTAATGCAAAGTTCTTTTAAACAGGTAGGGAATACGCCTTTAATAAAACTCGATGTTTTAAAACCTGATGAAGGAGCTTCAATCTGGTTAAAGGTTGAGAGCGGTAACCCGACAGGTTCCTACAAAGATCGAATGGCGATTTCTGTGATCGGGGAAGCAATCCGTAAAGGAAATTTAAATTTGAGCCAGACTGTAGTAGAATATACTGGCGGTAGCACTGGCTCTGCGCTGGCTTTTGCGTGTGCTTGTTCGGGTATAAAGTTCTCTGCTATATTTTCAGATGCTTTTTCTCATTCGAAACAGCTTGCTATGGAGGCATTTGGTGCAGAGGTTATTGTAGTTCCGTCCTACGGAAAAGGAATTTCACCAGATCTTATTAAAAAAATGAAAGAACTTGCTTACGAAAAAGTTGATAAAATAAATGGTTTTTATGCGAACCAATTTGGTTCAAAGGATGTAGTGCTTGGGTATCAACCAATGGGTTTGGAGATCGCTCAACAGATAGAAGGCAAAGTTGATTTGCTTTGTGCATCGGTAGGAACTGGAGGAGCTCTGATGGGAACTCTTGAAGGGCTAAATATAAAAGGTGAATTTCCTAATGTGATAGCTTTTGAACCAAGTCAGTCTCCCCTGTTGACTAAAGGATGTGGAGGATCTCATCAGGTTGAAGGTGTTGGAGTAGGCTTTCATCCTCCATTTTTAGACGCTAAGAGAGTTAATCAATTTTATGCAGTAGATCAAGTTGAAGCTTTTGAAATGAGAAAAGTCCTTGCCCAAAAACATGGTATCTTCTGTGGCACATCAACAGGTATGAATGTTGTTGGAGCAATTAATCTTGCACGAGAGATGTCGCCCAAGCAAAATATTGTTACTTTTGGTTGCGATAGTGGTTTAAAGTATCTTTAATCAAATGACCGCTCAAATTTATTTAAGCAGGCTAAGATTCATAAATCAAACCGAAGTATTTCTGCTTTCCATCACGCCAAATTCACGCCAAGAATTTAGGTTCTAAAGTCTAGGTCCTTGGCGTCTATAAGGGTGTATTATATATACTAAAGAGCAGGTTGTTTTATTTGGGGTGGGGTCTGGCTATCTTAGAAAATTATAGTCTTCACAAATTGATAAATCTGCATAAACTGTAACAACAATTCTTTTAACAGCCTTAATAAGGAAAAGTTATGTATGATTTTGATGGTAAAAAGGCATTGATCATCGGTGCAACTGGTGGAATGGGAGCTGCCGTAGCAACCATGCTTTCGAAAAATGGTGCTCACTGTGCGTTCGTTGGTCGCGATAAGAAAAAACTCGAAGATATATTATCAATTTGTTCATCGTTTGGCTTTCCTTGTTTTAAATTTGCTTGTGATATTTCAAATGTTGGAGCAATTAAAAAGTGTTCGGAAGATGTAATCAGTAGTCTTAAAGGTCTAAACTTTCTTATCCATTGTGCAGGCGATTATAATAAAGCGGCAGCTGAGGAATGTGATTTAGAAGTTTGGGATAAAATTTTAGCTATCAATCTTCGTAGTACTTATCATTTTGCAAGGAACACTTCCTGAAATTAACAAAAGCCCAGGTAGTGCCGTGATAAGGATATACTCTAGAGATACACCAAACACCGGCATTGGCATTCAGACTATCCAGAAACGTGGACTTGATGGATATATGGAGGTGCTT
>MDTB01031818.1_pt1 | contig 11009 bp, 8 predicted proteins | sample 811161 | NCBI WGS metagenome assembly MDTB01 (sample SAMN05326650, study PRJNA326480) | marine metagenome | isolation source: seawater | place: Mediterranean Sea | collected 2009 | reverse complement strand
TTACCATCTCTGTAACTGGATGTTCAACTTGAACTCTTGTATTCATTTCTAAAAAATAAAACTTTCCATCTTCGTAAATAAATTCCACAGTTCCAGCACCCTCATAACCAATTTTACTAACCATATTTACAGTTCTTTCAAAAAGATCTTTTCTAATTTCATCAGTTAAAACTGGGCTGGGTGTTTCTTCTATTAGTTTTTGATGCCTTCTTTGAACAGAGCAATCTCTTTCATGTAGGTGAACTGTTCTATTTTTTCCTGACAATACTTGAACTTCTATATGTCTTGGATTTTGAAAAAATTTTTCAATATATATTTCGTCATTACCAAAATATTTCTGTGCTTCAGATTTTGCTGTTGAAAATAATGTCTCAAATTCCTCTTCTTTATGAACAATTTTCATTCCCTTACCGCCACCACCAGCAGAAGCTTTAATCAAAACGGGAAAACCTATTTTTTTACAAAGTTCTTTTGCCTCTTTTATATTTGTTATACCACCTTCGGAACCCTCAATAACAGGTAACCCATGCTCTTTAGCAATTTTTTTTGCCTGAATTTTATCTCCCATCATTTTAATAAGTTTTGATGAGGCGCCAATAAACTTAATATTATTTTCTTCTAAGACTTTAGCAAAGTTTGCATTTTCAGATAAAAAACCATAGCCAGGATGAACAGCCTCTGCTTTAGTAAGTTCAATAGCAGACATTAATGCTGGTACATTTAAATAACTATTAGCTGGTTGATGAGATCCAATACAAACACTCTCATCTGCAAGTCTTACATGCATACTGTCTCTATCTACATCAGAATGAACTGCAACAGTAGCTATACCCCATTCTTTACATGCACGTATAATTCTAACCGCAATTTCCCCACGGTTTGCAATTAAAATTTTTTTAAACATTATTCAACAATGATAATTGTTTGACCATATTCAACTGGTTGGCCATCTTCGACACAAATTTCTTTTATAATTCCATCAACAGTTGATGGCACGTGATTCATAGTTTTCATAGCCTCAACAATCATTATTGTTTCACCCTTTTTAATTTTTTTTCCAACTTCTGAAAATTTTTTAGCTCCAGGCTCAGGTGCTAGATAAGCTGTACCAATTATAGGTGATTTAATTTCTGTTCCTGACACTGGTGCACTAATTTTTTCTTTTGTTACTGGTGATGGATTAGCAACGCTAGTGATTTGACTTGAAACAGATGATGAAGATTTTGAAACTTTAATCTTTGTATCTTTTTCAGTATATTCAATTTCAGTTAAATTGAATTCATTTAGATAATCAGTTAATTCTTTAATTATTTTTTTATCTATTTTCATTTTTAATAATGTTTTGCATTGCAATTATGGCTAAAATATAACCATAATCACCAAGACCAAAAATTCCACCAGTAGAAATATCACTAATTAGAGATTTTTGTCTAAATTCTTCTCTTTTATAAATATTTGAGATGTGTAACTCAATAATTGGTTTTTTAAAAATGTCTAATGCATCTCTAATAGCGACAGAAGTATGTGTAAATCCAGCAGCATTTATGATGATGCCATCGAATTTTTTCTTTGCCTCTTGTATGATTGTAACGATTTCACCTTCAATGTTTGATTGTAAAAATTCTAAATTTATATTTAATTCATTTGCTTTTTTTAAACAATTTTTCTTCAATTGATCAAAAGTTATTGATCCATATTGTGATTGTTCTCTTTGACCTAATAGATTAAGATTGGGACCGTTAAGAATTAAAATATCACTATCCATTCTAGTCTTATATAGTATGAAAAATATAAAAAAAATAAAAATTAGAGTAAATGGTAAAGTTAAAACAATTAGTGAAAATATTAGCCTGTCAAACCTACTTAATAGACTAAAAATACCTTTAAAAAAAGTCGCAATTGAACTAAATCATGAAATAGTAGATAAAAAAAAATTAGCTAAAATAATTATTAAAAAAAATGACAAAATTGAAATAGTTCATTTTATTGGAGGTGGATAAAATTGAGTATAGATAAACTCACTATAGTGAAAAAGAATTTTAACTCTAGATTAATTGTCGGTACAGGTAAATATAAAAATATGAGTGAATGTGCAAAAGCAATTGAATTTTCTGGTGCAGAAATAGTAACTGTTGCAGTTAGAAGAGTAAATATCTCTGATAAAAAAAAACCACTTTTAATGGATTACATTGATCCAAAAAAAATAACTTATTTACCCAACACTGCTGGATGTTTTAATTCAAAGGAAGCTTTAAGAACATTAAGATTAGCTAGGGAAATAGGTGGTTGGAAACTGGTTAAGCTCGAAGTTCTTGGAGATAAAATGAATCTATTTCCGGAAATGATAGAAACTTTGAATTCGACTGAAATTTTAACTAAAGAGGGTTTTAACGTAATGGTCTACTGTAATGATGATCCTTTAATGGCTAAAAGGTTAGAGAACGCAGGTGCCTGTGCAATAATGCCATTAGCTGCACCCATAGGCTCAGGCCTTGGAATTCAAAATAAAGTAAATTTAAAAATTATAAGAAACCAAACTAAACTTCCCTTGATTGTTGATGCAGGTTTAGGACAAGCCTCAGATGCCACAATTGCGATGGAACTTGGATGTGATGGTGTTTTAGTAAATACTGCTATTGCAAAGGCAAAAAAACCTTTTGATATGGCTCTAGCTTTTAAAAATGCAGTTATAGCTGGAAGACAGTCTTATTTATCTGGGAGAATTGAAATGAACTTAATGGGTAGACCATCATCTCCCAAAAAAGGAATTATTTAGCTTTTTTTAAAAATTTTTTTTTTCTAAAAGTTTTTTTATTAAATTTTTTCTTTTTTTCTATCTTTATTATATTAGCTTCTTTTTGTTGTTGATCTAAATTTTTAAGTTTTTCATAATGTTCTATCAATTCAATTGTTTTTTTTGATTTATTTTTAACGTCTATTATATATTCAGGAATAATTAAATTGTTGTCAGTTATGATTCCAATTTTCATTTTATTTTTTTTTTCAAAGTATGTTAAATCATCGACAAAATTTTCTTTTAAAAAATCCGATATTTTTTCGCAGACTCTTAAATCGACAAATTTTGCTTTATTTAAAACAGCTTTTAATTCTACAAGCTTGAGTATCTTTTGAGCAAAAGACTCATCTGTTAAATTTATTTTCCATTTTACAGCACTTTCCCTGAGTCTTTGTCTTGACATTTCCAATAATCCAAAATTACTTATTCTCCCAATTTGAATTCTAGCTCTGTCTGATCTACATCTTTCTTTTAACCTTCTTTCTACCAATCTTCTATTTCCATAGCTCAGCATATCAATGAAATCTATGATAATTAAGCCCGATAAATCTCTTATTTTTATCTGTCTTGCTATCTCATCTGCAGCTTCCAGATTAGTATCTAAAGCTGTACTCTCAACATTTTTTTGTTTGATAGAACTTCCAGAATTTATATCAATTGAAACTAAAGCCTCAGTTGGATTAATAACAAGGTATCCTCCAGAACTTAATTTAATCTCAGTATCAAATATTTGATTTAATTTTTGCTCTATACCTTCTTCTATAAACAATGGAGTCTTCCCCCTATATTTTTTAATTTTTTTTACATGGGATGGCATCATCATTTTCATAAAATTTTGTGCTTTTTTGTACCCTTCATTACCTTCAACAATAATGCTATTTGTATTTTCATCAAACATGTCTCTAAGAGTTCTTTTTATTATTTCACTTTCTTGATGAATTAGAGTTGGAGCAATTGAATTTAAAGCATTATCTTTGATTTGGTTCCATGTATTAATTAAAGTAGATAAATCATGATTAATATCATTTTTTGTCTTATTACTACCAGCGGTTCTCACTATTAAGCCCATCTGTTTAGGAATTTCTATTTCATTTAAAATTACTCTTATTTTTTTTCTATCTGCGGGGTTAAAAATTTTTCTAGAAATACCTCCTCCTTTAGGTGTGTTAGGCATTAAAACTATATATTTTCCTGCAATAGAAATGAATGTACTTAAGGCAGCACCTTTTTGACCCCTCTCATCCTTTATTACCTGAACAAGAATAACTTGATTTGGTTTGATTACTTCTTGAATTTTATAACGTTTAAACTTGAATTTTTTTTCATTTTTTTTTTCTTCATTTTCATTTATCTCTTTTTCATCTTGCTCTTTTTTCTCGATGGGATCATTAACCTCTAATTTCCCTTCAGCAATATTTTCCTCTTCTTTAGCCTCAACTTCTTTAGAAAGTTCTTCTCTAGCTTTTTCTTCCTGTTGTTTTATAATTTCTAAATCACTTTGTGGAATTTGGTAATAATCTGATTGAATATCGTTAAAAGACAAAAAACCGTGTCTATCTCTCCCAAAATCTACGAAAGCTGCCTGTAGAGAGGGTTCTATTCTACTTACTTTTCCTAGATAAATATTGTTTTTAATTAGATTGGTCTTTAAACCTTCGTACTCATAATCTTCAATATTTTTGTTTGATTTGAGCACGACTCTTGTTTCATTTGGATGCGATGCATCAATATATAAATTTTTTTCCATAATTTGATTTTTGAAAGGTTCATTTAATAATAAATAGTAAAAATTTGTTAAATTCCAGTGCCTTATCTTTACCAAATTCCAGTATATAATGGAAATAAAATGAAGCTATTATTTAAAAATATTTTTATTGTTATTATTAGCCTTTTTTTACTATTTTCAATTACTATATTGGGAATTTTATGGACATACTCAAATAATATTCCTGATTATAAATTTTTAAAGAATTATAAACCTCCTGTATCAAGCAAAGTTTACTCAGGAAATGGAGATTTGGTAGCTGATTTTTCAAAAGAGAAGAGGATTTTTATACCTTACAATTCTATACCAAAAAATGTAATTAACGCATTCCTTTCTGCAGAGGATAAAAATTTTTTCTATCATCCAGGTGTTGATGCAAAAGGGGTTTTGAGAGCAACGATAAATAATATAAAAAATATTTTAACTTCAAAAAGATTAGAAGGCGCATCAACTATAACCCAGCAGGTTGCAAAAAATTTTTTATTAACAAATGAGGTAAGTTTAAATAGAAAAATTAAAGAAGCAATTTTAGCATTCAGAATAGAGAGAACCTTATCTAAAGAAAGAATATTAGAACTTTATCTAAATCAAATTTATCTAGGAAGTGGTGCTTATGGGGTAGCTGCTGCAAGTCTAGAATATTTTGATAAATCTATTAAAGAATTAGATTATACCGAGGCAGCCCTTTTAGCAGCATTACCAAAAGCACCAAGTCGATACAACCCCTATCGAGATATAAAATTAGCAAAATTTAGAAGAGATTTGGTATTAAAAAATCTTTTTGATAATAATTTTATAGATTTAAAAGAATATGAAGCTCGAAAAAAACAAAAAATTAACTTAAAGAAAAAGAAAAAAATTTTTTTAGAAGATGCACAGTATTACATAGAGGATGTAAGAAAAAAAATTATAGAGGAATTAACTTATGAAAAAGTTTATAAACAAGGTTTTAATATAAATACACCAATAAATCTTGAGTTACAAAAATTTGCAACTAACTCTCTCAGAAAAGGGCTATTAGATTATGATAGAAGAAAAGGATGGCGTGGAGCACTACTTAACAAATTATATGAAAAAAATTGGTATCAAGGATTGGATAAATATAAACTTGAAAAATCTATTGGTTGGGATTTAGCAATAGTAAAAAAAATTGATCAGTTTTCATTATTGATTGAGACTGAAAATAAGGTGAATGGTATAATAGATTATAAAAATATTTCTTGGACAAAAAAAGAAATAGATGAATTAGTAGACATTGGAGACATAATTTATGTTAAACACTTAGGTGAAAATAAGTTTGATTTAAAGCAATTACCATTAATTAATGGCGGTATTGTTGTTATGGATCCTTATACAGGAAGAGTGTTAGCTATAAGTGGAGGTTTTAGTTTCAAAAATAGTGAATTTAATAGAGCTTCTCAGGCCTTAAGGCAACCCGGTTCTGCTTTTAAGCCTTTTGTATATGCTTTAGCATTGGAAAATAATTATACACCTACATCTTTAGTGCTAGATGCACCATTAGTTTTAGACCAAGGCTCAGATTTAAAAATGTGGAAGCCAGAAAATTATGGTAAGAAATTTTATGGGCCTTCAACTTTAAGAATTGGTTTAGAAAAATCTAGAAATCTTATGACAGTCAGGATTGCCAGAAAATTGGGAATCGATAAAGTAGTAAATTTTTCCAAAGAATTAGGAATTTATGAAAATCCAAATGAATTATTATCAATATCATTAGGTTCAACCGAAACAACCTTATTGAGATTAACTTCTGCCTATTCTGCTTTTATTAATGGTGGTAAATTAGTTGAACCAATAATAATTGATAGAATTCAAGATAGTGAGGGAAATACAATCTTAAATAATGAGAAAAGGACTTGTGTGGATTGTAATCAAATATCATTTACAAGTGACAAATATCCAAAAATACAAAATAATTATAAACAAGTTTTTTCTTCTCAAACTGCATATCAAATCACTTCTTTTTTAGAAGGAGTTGTTAAAAGGGGAACAGGAAAAAAATTAAGAAAATTGAAATTAAATCTAGCAGGTAAAACAGGCACCACAAATGAGAATACTGATGCATGGTTTATAGGTTTTACTTCTAGCCTAGTAATTGGAGTCTATGTTGGAATGGACAATCCTAAACCATTGGGAAAATATGAAACTGGATCAAAAACAGCACTTCCAGTATTTGAAAATTTTGTTAAAAAAGCAATAAAGAAATCGGACGCTAGACCTTTCAAAGTAGCTGATGAAATTACTATGATGATTGTAGACCCTTTAACAGGTCAAAAAGCAAAATTTTCTTCAAAAGATACAATTATGGAAGCTTATAAAAGTAAAAATGTTGTGGAAGGAAAAGTGTTGTATTTAAATAATAATAGATTAGATACAAATAATATACTAAAGTTTTATTAATGGAAGATAAATATTTAAATATCAAAAAAGAAATAGAAAAAATTAACCAAAGAATTAAGGAGTATCTTTGAAAAAAATAAGATTGAGTCAAAATTAGATGATCTTAATAAAGATATGCTTAAATCAGATTTTTGGCAAAATAAATCTAATACTAAAAGAGTAATAAACGAAAAAAAATTATATGAAGATTTAGTAAATACCTTTTATAACTCAAATCGAAAATTAAAAGACCTAGACGATCTAAATACATTGGCAGAAGAAGAAAATAATCAAAATGTAGGAGATGAAATACTAAAAAATATTATTGATTTACACAACTTGGTAAAAAAAAATGAAATTAAGTGTTTTTTATCTAAAGAAGCTGACTCCTTAGACTGTTACATAGAGGTACATGCTGGTGCGGGAGGAACTGAAAGTCAAGATTGGGCAGACATGCTAAGAAGAATGTACTTAAAATGGTCTGATAAAAAAAATTTTAAATCACAATTAATTAGTGAACATAAGGGTGAAGAAGCTGGAATAAAATCATCTACTATCAAAGTAGAGGGAGAATTTGTCTTTGGTTGGTTAAAAAAAGAGTCAGGAATTCATAGATTAGTGAGAATTTCACCATTTGATTCGGGCGCAAGGAGACACACTAGTTTCGCAAGTATTTGGGTTTATCCAGTTTTAGATGAGAATATAAATATAGAAATTTTAGATAAAGATATAAGAATAGATACTTATCGCTCAAGCGGTGCTGGAGGGCAACATGTAAATACTACGGATAGCGCAGTAAGAATTACACATATACCTTCCAAGATTGTTGTCCAATGTCAAAACGAAAGATCGCAGCATAAAAATAAAGATACATGTATAAACATGCTTAAAGCAAGATTATATGATTATGAAATTAAAAAGAAAGAAAAAGCAAATGAAGCTTCGGAAAATTTGAAATCAGAAATTGGCTGGGGTCATCAAATAAGATCTTACGTATTACAACCTTATAGATTGGTAAAAGATAATAGGACAAATTTTGAAAGCACAAATCCAGAAAAGGTATTAGATGGAGATATTGATCAATTTCTAGAACAATCACTTTATGATATAAAATGAAAGGATTAATTTACAAAACTTCAATATTCTTTTTTACAGGAATATTTTTAATTGTTATTTATTTAAGTTTTATAGGAATAGAAACTAAAAGATTTAATGATCAAATAATAAATCAAATAAAAAATGTTAATCAAGATTTAGAAATTGAATTAAAAAAAATTAAATTAGTTTTAGATCCTTTCAATTTAAGTATAAAAGCAAAAACATTAGGCTCAAAATTAAAATTGAAAGAGGGAATCGTAGAAACAGAAATTATTGAGTCACAAATCTCTTTAAAATCAATTTTAAATAAAGAGTTTTCAATCTTAGACTTACAAATTTCAACCAAATCTCTAAATATAAAAAAATTAATATCATTTATTAGAGGAATTAATAGTTCTACAGAACTTTTAATTTTAGAAAATTTTATCAAAAAAGGTTACTTAATAGCAGACATAAAAATAGAGTTTGATGATAATGGCAATATTAAAAATAATTTTAATATACGAGGATTTGTTAAAGAAGCTAAAATAAATTTCTTTAAAAAATACGATTTTGATAAACTAAATTTTGTATTTGAGATTAATCAACAAGGAGCCAATTTTGAGGAAATAAAACTTTCTTATAATAAACTAGATCTAAATTTTGAAAAAATTTTTATAAAAAATGATAAAAAACATTTTTTTATAAATGGAGAATTTCAAAATAAAAATTTGATATTATCTGAAAAAGACATTAATCGATTTTTTCATTTTGATGATTTTGTTGTAAAAAAAATGAATTTAAATTCAAAAAATAATTTTTTTTTAAAGATAAATGATAAATTTAGATTAAAAGATTTTAAATTAAACAGTGAAGCATTAATTAATGAATTAGTCTTATTAACTAATTATAAATTAGACAGTTTTTTACCAAAAGTAAGAAAAGAAATAAAATTGAGTAATCATAATTTACAAATAATTTATGATAAAGATAAATTAAGTATCGTTGGTGATGGAAATGTTATGTTACAGAATTCAAATGATATAATAGATTATAAAATTTTTAGGAATGATAAAATATTTAAATTTGAAAGCTCACTAGAAATTACAAAAAATCCGTTTTTAATAAGTTTTTTAAATTTTGAGAATCATAAAAAAAAAAATATTAAGATTAATTTAAGAGGTAAAGTTGACGAAAACGATAATATTGAAATTGACAAAATTTTCTTAAAAGATGAATTAAATAATATCAAAATTGAAAATATAATCTTTAATAAAGATTTTAAGATTGTAAGCTTAAAAAAAGCTCAATTTGATTATTTTGATGTTGAAAATATAAAAAATAATTTTCAAATAATTCATAAAGATAAGAAGTTTTACTTGGAGGGGAAGTTTTTTAATGCCAATAATTTAATAGATGTTTTGCTTAATAAAGAAAATAATGAAAATTCTCTTCCATTTAAAAACCAATTTAGATTAAATGTTAACCTCGAAAAAGTTCAGCTTGATCGAGATAGTCTTGTAAAAAATTTTAAGGGGTACTTGGTATTTAAAAATCAGAATTTATCTCAAGCAAATTTAAGTGGATCATTTTTAGATAGAGGTGAAATTAAATTAACTATTAACTCGATAAATAACGATAAAACTACTACTCTCTATTCTGATCAAGCAAAACCTTTTATAAATAAGTATAAATTTATTAAAGGTTTTCAGGGAGGTTCTCTCGATTTTTATTCCAACTCTGTTAATAAAGAAACAATTTCAACACTTAAAATTTATGATTTTAAATTAAACGAATTACCAGTCTTGACTAAATTATTAACTTTAGCTTCTTTACAAGGTATAGCAGATTTACTTAAAGGAGAAGGAATAGGATTCAATGAATTTGAAATGAATTTTAATACAAAAGATTCATTGATGACGATTAATGAAATTTATGCAATTGGTCCTGCTATATCAATTTTAATGGATGGTTATGTAGAAAAAAAACAATTAATTAGTTTAAGAGGTACTTTGGTTCCGGCCACAACACTTAATAAAGTTATAGGATCTATTCCATTTTTAGGAAATATTTTAGTAGGTACAAAAACTGGCGAAGGGGTTTTTGGTGTTAGTTTTAAAATAAAAGGACCTCCAAAAAAACTAGAAACATCAGTTAATCCTATTAAGACACTAACACCAAGATTTATTACTAGAACTTTAGAAAAAATAAAAAAATCTAATTAATTAATTTTACTACAACGTGTTTTTTTTTACCATGAGATAACTTAAATAAATTTTTATTACCAAAATTATCAATTACTATTTTTAGATTATTCATTGGTATTGGTATATCATTAATTTTTATACCTTTATCATTAATTGCCCTTCTTACCTCATTTTTAGAACTTAACAATTTGGCCCTCAAGACAAGTTCTAATATATCAAACCCTTCATCAATTTCTTTTTTTGTAACACTAAATATTGGGAGATTTGCACTGACACTAATTTTTTTTTTTACAAATGTTTCTTGTGCAGTTTTAAAAGCTTTTTGTGACTCTTTTTTTCCATGCAATAAAGCAGTAGCGTTATTAGCTAATTGAATTTTCAAATCATTTATGTCCTTGTCTTTTTGTTGGTCAATTACCAATGGTTTTAAATCTGTAAACATCTTCAAAAATTTTACCACATCTCTATCATCAGTATTTCTCCAAAATTGCCAATATTCAAAAGGTGATAGAAGTTTTTTGTCTAACCAAACTGCTCCTTTTTCTGTCTTTCCCATCTTAGTACCTGAAGCAAGAGTGATAAGTGGGGTTGTTAAACCGAATGATGTCTTATTTAAATGTCTTTTTATCAATTCAACTCCATTAACTATATTTCCCCACTGATCTGATCCCCCAATTTGTAAAATACAATTTCTTTTTTTATTTAATTCTAAAAAATCATAAGCTTGTAAAATCATATAATTAAATTCCATATAACTAAGTGATTG
>MDTB01031403.1_pt1 | contig 11009 bp, 15 predicted proteins | sample 811161 | NCBI WGS metagenome assembly MDTB01 (sample SAMN05326650, study PRJNA326480) | marine metagenome | isolation source: seawater | place: Mediterranean Sea | collected 2009 | reverse complement strand
CTCCAGGGAATCCCTTTCTTTCTATTTGATATTTCTTTACGTTTTCGCCAAATTCTTTGTCGCTGTCCGTGAAAAGAAAAATATCCACCTCATGATCTGTCATGAAGTTCTCGTTTAGACTCTTGTGGAGGTTTTCTGCTAGTTCAACATACCCCCCTGTCGCAACGTTTAATACTGCTACTTTCATCCCATCACCTCCCAAGTTGGTGGAATTATCTCATGATCCTCAAGGTGAGCGTTCTTTGGGCCATACCACTTCTTTGGAGCGATAACTCTCTTATTCTCGTTTTGGTTCAACCAGGCGCCCCAGAACGAGAATGTGGAGTTACCAATGATATTGTTGTTAAGCAACGACATGAAATACAGGTCTACAACATCCGTCTCGCCCTCGGTGAACCTAACATTCTTGATCTTGTCTCCGAAGGTGAGCTTACACCACTCAATGTCGTCGCTGAAAAACACAAACGTGCTGTCTTCCCCAAACGTTGATGTGGCCTCAATATAATATTCTGGTTTCTGCTCATAGTGATACTGGCTGAGTCTTGGTGTCAGGAAGTCGCCGCGCCTAACGTGGACAGCAACTGTGTTATCGAGCGCTAGAATATCAGCGTATTTAGACTCAATGTGTGCCTTGATCTCTGCTGGAATGGAGAAGGCCTCTAGGATCAACTCTCTCTGGTGTTCAAAGTACTTATACGATTGAAAATACCCGTCTAGACACAGATCAGATGCGTATGGCAAGTCCTGATGCTTCCAGCTTCGTTCTCTGTACAGGTGCTTGCAGAAAGATTTGTCGCCTTCGATATTAAGGTTTCTAAATATGGTGTCCACATACGGGCCAAACCAATCTCTGTTCTGCAGATCAGGGAAAACAGCTTCATCATTATTATCTGCAGCGTGAGCTAGCGTGGCAGCGATTGTAAATATTTGGTTTCCCAAACCAGCGAGATAGTGTCCATCAATCTCACTAGGGCCCTTAACGTGACATGTTATCATTTGTTCTCCAACTTGTCATATTTGGTTTTTGATCTTATCTCATGCTCTAGTCTTAGCTGGAGTGAGTGATCCGTCTTGTGGTCGTTTAGTGGGTTAGATAAGTTATAAACATACAACATCTTCTCAACGTAGCGGCTTTTGTCTGCACCACACATCTCAAGCATTGGAAACATGAAAGATAAATCCCACGCCATTCTATAGAACTCTCCCGTGGTATCCTTTAGGTCTTCTATCTTAATCTTTGACCACAAGTGGTATTTGAACGTTCTAAGGTGCGAAGAACACCACTCACTAACTCTATATGCATTGTTGTGGATTACGGCTGATGGAATCTGTCGGGCGAACTTCCCTCTGGTACCCTTGGGATACTCTATGTAGCTGCCATATGTAAGCCAGCAATCCTCACGATTATAATAATCGTTTAAGTACGACAAAACATCAGCTGATGAAAGCCAGTCGTCTCCGTCAAGTGTTACAATGATATCCTCTGGTTGGGGGTTGGCCTCAAGGATCCCCTCATAAATGTTTCTGAGGGCAAACTTCTTTTCCTGGTTTCTGACCAGAACGAATCTGTCGTCTCCAGCTATCTCTTTCTCAATGATTTCTGCTGTGTTGTCCGTTGAGATATCATCCACCAGCACACATGTGAAATTGTCATAGTCCTGCTTCTTAACAGATCTTATATTAAACTTAATCCAGTCCTGTACATTGTAGAATGGAACCACAATGATGAATCGATTGTCACTACTCACCGGTCACCCCCAATATTGTGTTTGTTATTTCGTCTCTTTTCTCGGTCATACAATCGATCAGCTCCAGGCCCTTGAGCGCAAACCACGGCTCGCTACGGGCTCCAACAAGCTTATTCAACACAACACTCATGTTCATCATTCTAGCCTCTACACAGACCCTAGAGAGCGTCTCAGGGGTCTGTGGGAAGAAGACAAACTTACGATTCTTACCGAGCTTGTTAAGGAATGTTATGTAGTCTTTATCCGAGACCAGTTGATACTTCTCATTTTTCGCCAAACAATAACGAACTGCATCGCTTGTATTCTTATGAGGGATGACTGAATCCAGAACAGCTACAGTATTATTCTTCTCTTCCTCAGCGATAGTTCGCATGTGTGCTAGGGATTCCAGGTTCCACATGTTCCCCCCCAGATTGACTAGGTTATCAAGGCCTGTGTTCTTTTGGACAATATCAAAATGAAACTTAGACTGACAGAATACAGCCTGAGCTTTCTGATACAGCTCTAGATTTACAACATGATCTTTTGGTGCGAGGAAGTCTGCATACACAGCAGGATTTCTTGTTCTAAGATACTTGTGATCATGTTCATAGATCACATACTTATAATTTTTTATTGCCTCCAACGTTGTTGGCGGCATGTTTAAAAAGTTTGATACCACATAGCAAGTATCTTCCGTGAGTCGGTCCGCGTAGAGATGATGACTATGGATTCTTGACGTAGAATACCCTTTGCTCTCGATCTGATTTTTTACTTCAAAATCGTTAAGCTCTCCGCCGCCAACAAGCTGATCCACAAAGACATCAGCGACAAACGTATAATCACTCATATTCCTCAATGCCGTCTTGTAAGTCCACAAGCCAGTTGTTCATTTGCTCTGCATCAGGGTTGCCAATCCCCACAGCCTCAACAAAATCATTATAGATCTTCTCTTCTGTAAAGTTCTTCAGGATGTGATTCATGAGGGTGGTTGCCTCTTTCTTCCAGTGTGTTTCTTTTTCCAGACACTCATTGAGTGCTCTCTTGAACGAAATCTCCTTCGGGAAAGCCCAGCTGGAATCTTTCTGAATGATACCCTCCCACACTGCGTCGTGCTGGACTGGTAGAATATCGTAATCTACTGTGAGAACTCGTGGAACCTTCTTGCCCTTTTTGTTTGGCTTTGTAATAAAGTCCATCTGACCAGACCAAGTGGTCGTGATGAGAGGAAGGCCATTATAAGCTGCTTCGAACAATGGAAGACCATAGCCCTCGCCATGGCCAATATTAATCAGCGCCTTCATTGTGGGGTGCTGGTAGAGCCAGGTAAGCTCTCCAGGGGACACTTCACCGTGAATTAGGTATACTGTGCACTTCTTTTCCCCAAGCATGTTCAGAAGAGCGCCGAGGCGGTTCTGAGTGAAGGTCCTATCCATAACTGAATCAGATGCCGTGTTTGTCTTGATAACCAGACCAACGTCTTCGCGGTCTCTAAAGTTCTCAACAAACCATTTAATGGTGTTTTCCAGGTTCTTTCGAGGCCCCCACTGAGATACAACCAGAAAGTTGTTGTCTGTCTTGAGATCAATATTAACCTCAACCGGGTCGGCAACTCGAACAGGGTAGTTTACAGTCTCAATTGGAACCTGCACACCCCAGTTTTCCTGCTTGTTACCATTCTGATCCTCAACATTATATGTTGTCTGCTCAAATACTCGCTTGGAATGGTTTGATACAACGATGACTTTGTCCACGGCGTTATTGGTCTTGTCAATCCATTGGGGAGATACCTTGGTTGTTTCAATTCCAGCAGTATACCCAATGTTGATCGGAGCTATCTTTTCAAACTCGTGCGGCACTGTGACCTGCAAGGACACATCAAACGTGCCTCCACTCTGAGTAAAGGCAGCCGTCCTAAGCAGAGTATCTTGAATCCACTGTGTTTCCTCGGAGGTGTCGGAGACCTGTCCCGTTCTCCCCCATGGTGTGTTGATCATGAAGATCTCATACAAATCTGGTCGGGAACGAAGCGCTCGGAGAGCGAATCTAGACTGTTCTCCATACCCAGATCGTGACAGGAGAGGTCCTCTAACTAAAATTCTTTTTAACATCAAAATACCTTTACTTCATAAGAACTATAATTTTTACGGTCGTCCCAGGATCCGCTCTTTTCAACGATTGAAGTGAAAAGATCATCCCATCTCTGGACATAAGTATCAAAATTAAACTGTTTCTGGGACCATGCGCGGCCCTTTGCACCAAGTGCGGTGCGCTCTTCGGGTGTCATCTCATAGAGCTTGACCAATGCATTAACGATTTGTTCCTCGCTGATACGATCCTCATAGATGAAGGGAACCTGCTGAGACCCAATAATAGCCTTTGAAACTGGCTCAAGCCCAATGCCAAAGAACTCTTCGCCATCAGTCACCTGATCCTGAAGACCACCTGTCATCGTGACGATGATTGGCGTACCACTAGAGAGGGACTCCAAAGTCGAAAGACCAAATCCTTCAGCATCTGAAATACAGCATGTGACATCTGCCATGTTGTACATGCCGGCCAAATCCTTGGAGTCCACTTTATTCTTGGAGAACATTACCTCTCCGTTTGTCAGACCTAGCTCGTTAATGATAGCCTCTAGATCCTGTCCATGTACATCCTTGGTGTCTGTATGCATGATGAGGACGGCCTTGTCCTGTCCTACTCTATCTAGGAACGTCTTGAACCACCAAATCAGACTGCCAGATTGCTTCCGGCGTGCGTTGCGGCTGTTCCAGAAAATAACAAATTTGTCGTCAAGGCCTTTTTCCTGTCTCCACCGTGTCACTGTCTCTTCGTCATGCGGCTTGAAAATATCTCCATCAACTGCGTGCGGAATATAAGTGGAGTCCGTGTTGGGCGCCACCGTCTGAACAATGTCGTATGTCAGCTTTGAGATACATGCAATGTGATCATTTGAATTGTAGAATTGCGCGTTGAAGCTTGGGTAAGGATAGTTATCCCACACATGATAATAAACCATCGGAACATGGGGTCGGATCTCATTTTCAATGGCCCATAACCAATCATAAAACCGAGGATCTGTCATGAACCATAGAATGTCTGGCTTCTGCTGCTGAATCATAGCTCTAACCATATCTTGGTTTCCATATCCATCAACTGGCCAAATAATCCAGTCGTCTCCCCACTGCTCAGTTCTCTGAGGCTGATGTTCTGGATGCTTGATGGCACCACCAAAAGAAACAAACTGGTACTTACCAGTCTTCAACATTCCTTCGATCATGTATTTTGTTTGGGTTCCGACACCACTCGGAGATAGCGGATGATCGCTAATGGTGAAAATCTTAATCTTATCTGACATTTATTTTCCTAACTGCAATGTTCTGTATTGTACAGCGAACAGGGATACGGCTTTCGACAGTTCAACTTGTTCTTGATTGTGAAGCCTTTTTGGATATTGTATATGGCTTGATACAGAAGTTTAAGGGCGTTTTCAGTTTTCTTTGGCCCACTAGTTACTCTAAATATTTCCACACGATCCTTTTTGGCCGTTCTCTTTAGCAATGCAAAGTGTGTTTCTACCTTTTTTGGATCTAAGTTGTGCTTTTGACAGAAGAAATGCTTATACAATGTCAGCTGATATGTCACTAACTTTTCTGCTTTCTTCCTAGAATCCCAACCCCAAGAGCATGTTTTCCAATCAAAGATGTGATATGTATCACCTACCTTAACCACCGCGTCGACAAAGCCCTTAAAATTATATCCAAAGTTCTCAATTTCTTCGTATAACAATTCTTCAGAGGAGTAGACTTCATAGTCTCCAAAGTAATCATCCAGAGCGTCCTCTACCTCAGCCAGGATCTCGGGGCCTGCTGTTCGCATTTGCTCAATGTTGCTTTGGTTTACTTCAACATTCTTTGCAGCCAGTTTCTGAAGTTCCTTTTCAAAACCAATTTGAAACACCTGTTCTTGGTCGATGTTCTCACGGAGAAGCTTCTTTTCACAGACATCATGGATGGCTGATCCGAAAGCAGTGTATTCATTACCTTCAAAAGAAGCGACCTTTTCAATCCAGCTCTTCTTGTGGTAATGCGGGCAGTGAGCCCAATCTTTTAATTCAGAGTACGATATGTGTGTTTTTTTATTCGTCATTAAGGACTGCTACAACTTTCTGGTACAGGACCGGACTTACACTTTTAACAAACTCTGGACTCTCTGTAAAGTACTTTTCGAACCCATTGGCAAAATATTCTTGAATTGATGTTGCGCCATATGGGGAACAAAACAGCCCCATAGTAAGATTTAATAGCGTTGGGTACCCAACAACATTTGCCAAAAAGTTGTCGAATGCCTCATTGTACTCAGTGTTTGCATACACTCTTGCTGGCATTTGTTCATAGCCCTCGGCCTGCAGGAGATGATATAGTCGTTTTCTTTTCCCTATGAACTCCATGTGCATCCTCTCATCGTAGATGAAATAAGGATCGTCGGACTCAACAGCGTGTGCGACCTCATGCACGAAGTTTTCAATCATATCGTCGTTGGTTGGTTCTGCCAACTTCATGTAAATTGCACCGTCACTATAGGCAGCATTACGACCGTCTAGTATCGGATTGTCAGCGATATAACAGACCTCAACGTTTCGCATGACTGACTGAGGTAACATTTCTTCAATGTCTGCACAGAACTGTGGGATATCTACTTTCGGCTCTGTCTATCCAAACACAAACACAGGGATGTGGTAGATATAATACTCACGGCTAAACATTATTATTCTTGTTCTCTACAGCCTCAACATCTGTCAGGGCCTGCTCATATCCACGAAGGAAGTTTTCTTCTGCGATGGCGAGCAGGAAGTCCGGGAACTCTGCAGCGAATACCTCAACAGCCATATCGACTGTTATATCCTCATCGGCGGCGAGGCGTTCCCCGATGTAGTTAACCACCAGCTCCTTAAGGCCGGTATTCGAAGTGATCACTCCGGTTCTTACAGTATCAGTATATTCCATTTTATTCTCACAAATTTTCTGCGGCGAACGAAGCGACCCTTGATCGTTCTCCCTTAAGGAGTGTAACGTGTGCAGCAAGTTCAAAATCCTTAAACTTCTCAACCGCATGGGTCAATCCGTTTGTTGTGGCGTCTATATAGACGTTATCAATCTGCTCTACGTCACCAGTCAAAATAATCTTTGTTCCTTCACCAACTCTTGTTATTATAGTCTTTAATTCGTGAGTTGTCAAGTTTTGTGCTTCATCAATGATAATAAAAGCATTTCCGATCGAGCGACCACGAATATAAGTAATAGCTTCAATCTCTATTGTACCCTTTTCCATGTAAATATCAAGGGTCATTTTATCATTGCCCATAAGGGTTTGCAGGTTATCTTGAATAGGCATCAACCAGGGAGACATCTTCTCCTCCATGGTTCCGGGCAAAAAGCCAATATCCTTTCCAAGCGGCTGTACGGGCCGAGAAACGATTATGCGGTTGTAGTGAGCCGAGGTATCGTCCAAGGTCTGTGCAAGCCCTGCAGCGATGGCACAGAGCGTCTTACCGCTACCAGCTTTGCCGATCACAGTGAGAACTTCGATGTCAGGATCCATCAGAGCGTCAAGCAAGAACGACTGCTCCTTATTGCGAGCGCGAATGCCCCAAACACCACGACGGTCTTTATGCAGCTGCCTAAGCGGTGTGTTCTCGTTAATAAATCTTCCGAGTGCTGTCTTTTTCTCGTTTGCATTAGAGATCAGCATGACATACTCATTTGTCCTAAGATTCTTGTTCTCAAGATAAACTTCTTTTTTCTCATAGAACTGATCAATGACCTCATCATCAACCAGGACTTCAGAGTATCCCTTAAAGATCTCCTCGCTGTTGCCAACTATCTGTTGATTCTGGAAGTCTTCACATGGCAGGCCAATTGCATCTGCAATGACTCGCATGTTAATGTCCCGCGAGACAAGAATAACTTGACGATCTGTCTCTCTTGCAACTGCTCTAGCAGTCGCAATAATCAGATGGTCCGGGATCTTTATATCTAGATCTGTCGGAAGGTCATCAGGATCTATATCAGCGGCTGACACAGACTGAAGAATCCCGAGGCCTTTACGGATCCTGACACCTTTCTTAAGACAGCCCTTGACTCGAAGTTCATCCCAGATACGGATAATCTTTCTTGCTTGGGCGCCTACAAGATCTTGGCGCTTCTTATGTTTATCTATCTCCTCAAATACCTTGAGGGGAACATAAATATCATTATTCTTAAAAGCGTATATTGCGTCTGCGTTTGTTAGATATACGCTCGTGTCTAACACATATATTTTTTTACGGCTCATAGCGACCCTATCTGTAATGTAAATAGGTTGTCTATATTAATTCTCTCCTGGCTTTTTGGTGCGAGAACATTGTATAACCTCAACCCGGTCCGGTTTAATAACATCAGTTGAGCTATTATCGACCATTCCAGCATCTTCCACAAGCGTAGAAGAGCTTTGAATTTTTCCTCCGCCGACACCCCATAGCAACTGAATTCCTAAATCTTCGCATACGTCCATCTCTGGAGTGTTGTCGGTCTTTCTATCGCCGCCATTGGCAAAATAATCGGGCTTGAGTCGTCGCAGTGCCTCACATACTGTGTTGTCCGAGTCATCAACAAATGTAGTCTCACCAGTAGCACTGAAGCCTTCCAGGATTTCACAACGCTCTTCGAAAGGCATAAAAATATAACCCTTCTTTCTCATCAGCCAATCATCTGAATTTACAATTACAATAACGTGACCGTATTTTGCAGCGTCTTGAATCATGCGGAGGTGACCGATGTGCACCGGGTCAAATCCTCCAGACACACAAACGGTTGTATATGGTGTGGATCTAGGCTTTTCACTACTCATCGTCTTCTTCTGCTCCAACAAAGTTTCTTTCTATTGCGGCAATCGCGTCTTCGGCGTCGGCCAATCTTGAGATTGCTGTTGTTATCTCATTAACTATCGACGAATGCTCAGGTACGCCAACTGGATTATTTAGATATAATTCAATTACCGTAATTGCCTCTTGTCTGTCAGCCTCAAATTTTGCAAGACTAGCTCTGACCAGTCTTTCTGCCATCGGATTTCTCATCTAACTCTCCCTTATTTGGAGCGGGTGATGAGATTCGAACTCACGACCCTCGCCTTGGCAAGGCGATGCTCTACCACTGAGCTACACCCGCTAATATTCTTTCTTTACTGCTAACTTCTTTTCTACTAATAGTTCGTTAACATTCTTGTCTTTCAGATATATTACACCAATATAACGACCATATTTACCTTTTTTATCTTTTTGTGTCTGAATTATGACCTCTTGGTCTAGGATAAGATCTCTAAGGAAATCTCTGGTCTTCAATCCTTCAGGCCTGCTCTTGCCGCGGACTTCCGGTGCGTTGATCCCGGCTAATCTAACTTTTATTGTAGTCTTAATCTTAAAGCCTAAGTCGACAAGGGCCGTGACGGTATCACCATCATAAACCTTTGTAATCAACGCGTTGTAACAGTAAGGTGTTATATCCATAGTGTCATGCACTGCAACGAGCCACCGGACTTTAGGAACTCGCTTGTATTGATGTGGGTAACTTCAACGCCTCTAATGTCCAGCTCCTCAACGATCTTTTGCGGGCCGGCTGGCATGAGGACTCTATTTTCTTGATAAACCACCGAATTTGCTGCGAAATGAGCTGCATCATGAACATCTAACGGAATCAAATCTGGAATATGTTTTCGTAACTTCTTAAGTGCAGAAGGCGTAAAAGCTCCGGGGTAGTACATGGCACACTGATTGTTCAACAAACAGAAGCAGGTATCCAGATGATAGAAACTATCGTGACTCAATTTCAAAGGGATTAGTTCCAGGTCGAGAATTTTGGCCGCTCTACGAATACCGCCAAGGTCGGAACGAACACCATAACCTGCGAACATTTTATCTTCAGAGACTACTGTATCTCCACATCCCTCAAAGCTATACTTCTTTGGCAGTCGATAGGTTTCATACCCCTCTTTTTTAAACCACCTCTCATATACATCTGTTTCGGGCTGTCTTTCGGGGAACTTAAAATTGCTTAAAACTACTTTATTACCACGAACCGTACCGGCGTTAGCAGTAAACACCATATCTGGTAGATTGCCAACTTGTCCTACAAGCTTTACATCAACACCCCATTCTTCGAGGGTATCTTTGAGACGAAACCATTGTTCGAGGGCGACTGCGCTGTTAACTGGTTCGCCAATCATCCAAGGATTAATGGAGTAAATCACATCAAAGTGAATGGGGGCACATAATAATACTGTATTGCTCATGTATTAAATAGGCTTAATGCATTAAAGTTTTTCATTCATCGCCCAGCGGGCTGATTGAGCGAACACATAGTCATAATCGTCCGTGTTCTCTAAGACGTTGTGTGCTCGCTTCAGGGCGATCTGTAGTGTGTCCACAAGGGCGCGGAGGTCTGCATTCTTTTTTTGTAGGTCGGTGATGCGGCGACGGGTTGTTTTATCCATAAGTGTACCTAATATTGAAGAGTAATGGTCGGAGTAGTAGGATTCGAACCTACGACCCCCTGCTCCCAAAGCAGGTGCGCTAGCCAGACTGCGCCATACTCCGATTATGGTGGGCGGTGAGGGGCTCGAACCCCCGACCCTCTCGGTGTAAACGAGACGCTCTCCCAGCTGAGCTAACCGCCCTAAAATGGTGGAGATGACAGGAGTCGAACCTGCGGCCTGATGCGTGCAAGGCAACTGCTCTCCCAACTGAGCTACATCCCCATACCGTTTTATTACTCTACAGGCAACTCTCGCCACCCGCTTTCATTATAAGTAGCTTTACAGACAAACTTAATAGGAAATCTATTGTAGTCCCAGTATTCTGGTTCTACAACACTAATGAAAGATGTCTTGTCTTCTCTTAAATAAGTATAATAGGTTCGTCCAACAATTGGGTCAATCCTACATTCGGCCTGGCGCAAGTAGACACCAGCCACTGCCTCTTCCAATACCTCTAAATCTTGCTTCTCTACCATCGGTGATCCTTTCCAGCCCAATCTGCAAACTTCTCTTCACCACCTCGAATCGACCAATCTGAATCAATAGAAAGTTTTGACGAAAGGCCACCGCGAGGGTTGAAGTCCATTTCAAGTCGCAAACGATGGGGCTCATATACTTTCATGAGATCATCATAGACCACGTTAATTAAACGCTCGTAAGAAAGCAAACGATTTCTGAAGTCCTGAAAGTATTTCTTCAGTGATTTCAGTT
>MDTB01051624.1_pt1 | contig 11011 bp, 12 predicted proteins | sample 811161 | NCBI WGS metagenome assembly MDTB01 (sample SAMN05326650, study PRJNA326480) | marine metagenome | isolation source: seawater | place: Mediterranean Sea | collected 2009 | reverse complement strand
TTCAACTAAAGATTTTCCAACTTTAAAATTTTTATATACTAAAAAATTATTAGCCATCGCTCCAACAATTATAAGATTGTTAATTTTTTCTAGAAGACTTGTAATTATATTAATTTTTGTTGAAATTTTTGATCCACCAATAATACATGTCACTGGCCCTTTCTTTTTTTTGATTACTAGATTTATTGCATCAATTTCCTTTTTAAATAGTGGTCCAGCGAAGCTGATGTTTATATATTTAGTAATTTTATGTACAGAAGCTTGTTTCCTGTGAGAACAAGAGAAAGCATCGTTAATATATATATCTCCTAGAGAACCTAATTTTTGTGAAAAATTATCATCATCATCAGTTTCCTCTTTAAAATATCTTATATTTTCAATTAATATCACCTCACCCTCTTTTAGATGAGAAAATTTATCTTTGACTTCATCATCAAATTTTCCCATATAAAAATAAACGTTAGTTCGTAGTGTTTTTTTTAAATATTTATATATAGGCGTTAAAGAAAGACTAGGATCTTTATTTTCCTTAGGTCGACCTAAATGACTAATAATTATTATTTTTGCTTTTTTCTCAATTAATTTCTCTATAAAAGGTAAGCATAAATCTATTCTTGTATAATCTTTAATAACTTTATCTTTCAGAGGAACATTTAAATCTAATCTAAGAATTATCTTTTTATTTTGGACATTTAAATTATCAGGAAAAAATTTTATTTTATCCATAAATCAAATTTACTCTCTTAATTTTTTTTGAATAAAACTAGTAATTTTTTCTTCAGACAGATCTAAATGATTGTAAACTTCTTTGTATGGAGCGCTCTCACCAAATTTGTCGATACCTAAATTTATCCCTCTGTTTTTGATGTATTTTTGCCATGACATAATACTTCCAGCCTCTAATGTAACAATTAATGAATTTTCTTCCAATATATCTTTTTTATAATCTTCAGATTGTTGATCAAAAAGCTCCATGCACGGCATTGAAACAACTTTTGAATGAATATTGTTTTCTTTCAATATCTCTTGAACTTTAAGAGCAAGCTCAACCTCTGTACCCGAGGCAATTAATGTTACTGCACTTTCGTGTGAAGTTAAATTTACAACGTAAGCTCCTTTTTCAGACTTATTCTCTTTAGAATTTTTAGGATTGATGTATGGAACTTTCTGTCTAGATAAAGCTATAGCACTCGGGGTGTTAATGCTTTTCAAGGCTATTTCCCAACATTCTAAAGTTTCATTTATGTCTGCAGGTCTAAAAACGTTCAAATTCGGAATAGCCCTTAAACCACTAAGTTGCTCGATTGGTTGATGAGTAGGACCATCTTCTCCAAGACCTATAGAGTCGTGAGAAAAAATATAAATTACTTTAAGACCCATTAAAGCAGATAATCTAATAGAGGGTTTACAATAATCTGAAAAGATCAGGAATGTTCCACCGTATGGTATTATACCTCCGTATAAAGCCAAACCATTCATCACAGCTGCCATACCGTGTTCTCTAACTCCATAATGTATATAATTTCCGTCAAAATTTTTATAATTAATTATTTTTGAATTATTTGTTTTTGTATTATTAGAACCACTCAAGTCTGCTGAGCCACCAATTAGCTGTGGAAGTATTGATGAAACACTCTCAATAGTTGCCATAGAACATTGTCTAGTTGCTAAATCTGGTTTCGTCTCAAAATATTTTGTTTTTTCCTTTTCAATTAAACGCTCTAGATCCTTAAATTCGTTTTTATTGTAAGCTTTTGCGAGTTTATCTTTAATTTGAGGATTTTTTTTATCAATTATTTCTTGCCACCTTTTTTCAAGAACCTCTCCTTTATTGCCAATATTTTTCCATTCATCTAAAATTTCTTTTGGAATTTCAAAAGGTTTGTTATTCCATTTAAGCTTCTTTCTTACTAAAGCTATTTCTTCTGGTCCTAGTGGAGATCCATGAGAGGAAGCTTTTCCTGATTTATTAGGAGAACCAAAACCTATAATTGTTTTACAGGAAATAATAGTTGGTTTATTTGATTTAGATGCTTTAGAAATAGCTTTTGAGATTTGTTTTTCATTATGGCCATTAATTTCTAGAAACTCCCAATTATAAGACTCAAATCTTTTCTTGTAATTATCTGAAACACTTAAAGAAGTAGACCCGTCAATTGAAATTTTATTATTATCAAAAAATACAATTAAATTTCTTAACTTAAGATGCCCAGCTAAACTCATTGCTTCATGGCTGACTCCTTCCATAAGATCTCCATCACTAGCAATTACGTATGTTTTATTATTTATTATAGCCGAACCAAATTTTTTTCTAAATATTTCTTCAGCTATTGCCATACCAACCGCATTACCTAAACCTTGTCCAAGCGGACCAGTAGTAGTTTCTATTCCAGTTCCCTCCTTATATTCAGGGTGTCCTGCACAAATCGAGTTTAATTGTCTAAAATTTTTTATATCTTTAATTGAAATACTTTTATAACCACAAAGATAAAGTAAAGAATAAAGGAGCATAGAGCCGTGTCCTGCAGATAAAATAAATCTATCTCTATTAATCCAATTAGGGTTTTTTGGATTAAACCTGAGGTGGTATTTAAATAGTACTGTTGCAACATCTGCCATGCCCATTGGCATACCTGGGTGACCAGAATTTGCTTTTTGCACAGCGTCAATAGATAAAAATCGAATTGCGTTTGATAATTGGTTAAAATTTACACTCACTTTTAATAACCTATATAGACTTAAACTAACTATATCAATAATATGCTATAAATAACTTTATGAGTAATTTCGAAAAGAAAGAACAAAATTTAAACCAGCTTATAGATAAATTAAATTCTATATCCCTAAGTTATTCACAGCCAAAATACGAAATAGAAAAAATAAAAACTGAGAGAAATGAATTGGCTAATAAAAAGAGTGAAATAGAGAGACAAAATCAAGAGTTATTAAGAGAGCACAAGTATTTAAAAGAGAAAATACTAAAACTTCAATTTGAGGTTAATAAGAAATCCGAACTTGAAGATAAGTTTAAAAAAGATATCGAGGACTTAAGTCAAGAGACTGAAAGTTTAGTAAGTGAAATTGATAAATGGCAAATGTAAATATTAAATTTAATAATAAAGATTACCTTCTTTCATGCGATGATGGGCAAGAAGACTCATTAAAAAAACTGACTAAATTTTTAGATAAAAAGTATTCTGAATTACAAGATAAGCTTGGAAATATCGGTGAAAATAAATTACTTTTGATTACAACCATCCAATTAATTGATGAATATTTTGATTTAAAACAAAAAATTACTAGTCAAAAAAATAAATTGGATGAAATTTCAAATAAGTTTAAAGAAATAAAATCTTTGGCAATTCGATACAAAGAAAATAAAGACATTGAAATAAAAAAACTCAATAATGAATTAGATAATTTCAAAAAAACTATCGAAGAAAATAATAATTTGTACGAGTCAATGCTTGATAAGACAACTCAATCATTGGAAAAAATAATTTCTAATTCAGAATCGCTGTCCAAAATACAGTAGATGTATCAAAAAAATAATCTAAGAACGTACTTTTTAAATCTAAGAAAAAAAAAATATTATGAAATAGACAAAGAATTTTTCTCGCCTTTGATTAGACTAATAAAATCAAATTTTAAAAAAAATAGTCTTAAAATAGCTTTGTATTATCCTTCGGGTTCTGAAATTAACGTTCTAAAACTTTTAGAAAATAATTATATGATTAATCAAAATATTCTTCTTCCGGTAATTGAGAAGAATAACAAGATGAATTTTTTTACTTGGAAAAAAAATCAGGTTTTACTAGTAAATAAACTTGGGATGTTAGAACCAGTTAAAACTAATAAAAAGATCCCTAATCTTATGATAGTACCAATTTTAGCTTTTGACAGAAGCAAATATAGGCTTGGGTATGGTAAAGGATACTATGACCGTTATCTTAATAAATACCTAAAAATATTTAAAAATATTTTGACCGTCGGTGTTGCATTTTCATTTCAAAAACATCATAAGCTTCCAAGAAATAAAAACGATGTTGGTTTAAATTATATTTTAACTGAAAAAGGAATTTATTAATGAAAATATTAATTCTTGGCGATGTTATGGGAGCTTCAGGTAGAAATGCTTTGATTAATAAGCTTCCAAAAATTCTAAATAATAATGAAATAGATTTTGTTATTGTTAATGGCGAAAACTCTGCTGACGATGGAAGAGGCATAACTCAAGAAATTGCCAAAGAATTTTTTAAAATTGGCGTTGATGTAATTACCTCTGGAAATCATATTTGGGATAAACAGGAAACAACAAATTATATTAATAAGGAAAAAAGACTTTTGAGACCCGCAAATCTTGTAGAAGGTTCACCTGGAAGGGGTTATGAAATATACACCTCAAAAGATAAAAAATATAAAATTGGCGTAATAAATCTTATGGGAAATGTTTTTATGAGAAAAACTGAGGACGTATTTCAAGAAGCAAAAAAAATACGAGAAAAAATGATTTTAAAAAAAAATGTAGATTTTTTAGTGGTAGATTTTCATGGAGAAATAACAAGTGAAAAAATGGCTACAGGACATTTTTTTGATGGGCAAGCAACTTGTGTAGTCGGAACTCATACACATGTCCCTACTGCAGACACTCGTATCTTAGAAAATGGCACGGCCTATCAAACTGATATAGGAATGTGCGGTGATTATAATTCCGTAATTGGAATGAATAAAGAAAACTCAATAAAAAGATTTTTAAAAGATAAAAATGCAGTACAACATTTTCCCGCTGAGGGTGAAGGAACATTGTCCGGAGTAATAGTAGAAACTAATACAAAAACTGGTCTAGCAAAGAAAGTTATAAGAATAATTGACGGAGGTAATTTAACTAATTAATTATGGCAGGTCATTCACATTGGGCTGGAATTAAACACAAAAAAGGAAGAGCGGATAAAGAAAGGTCTAAAATATTTTCTAAACTTTCAAGGGAGATTACAGTTGCAGCTAAATTAGGTGATAAAGATCCTGATATGAATCCCAGATTAAGAACTGCAATTCAGGCTGCTAAGCAAGCCAATATGCCTAAAGACAATATTTCACGAGCTATTAGCAAATCTGAAATGAGTGATAATAAGAATTATGAAAGTCTCAGATATGAAGGGTTCGGACCTTTTAACGTAGCATTAATAATTGAAACTCTAACAAATAATAAGAATAGATCTGCATCGAGTATTAGAACTATATTACAAAAAAAAGGTGGTAGATTAGGAGAACTGGGATCAACCACTCATATGTTTACTATTTGTGGTATTGTACATTTTAATAAAAAGAAAATAACAGAAGAGAAAATGTTTGATATTGCAATCAATGCTGGGGCAAAAGATTGTGAGAGTCTAAAGGATGTTTATGAGATTACTACGGAAAAAGAGGATTTTTATAAAATCAAAACTGAACTTGAAAAAAAGGTTGAAACTTGTGTTTATTCTTCCATAGAATGGAGACCATTGAATCATTTAGATATTACCAAAGAGCAAAGTGATAAAATTTTAGAAGTCTTAACCACGTTAGAGGAGTTAGATGATGTACAAAATATTTTTACTAATGCTAAAATAAAAAATCTACAATAATGAAAATAATTGGAATAGATCCTGGTTTAAGTGGGGCAATAGCTATATTAGAAAACAACAAAGTAATAAATATATTTGATATTCCAGTAATGTCCGAAGGAAAGAAAAATAAAAGACAGTTAAATAGTGCGCTACTTGTCGATTTGATAAAAGAAAATATTAAAAATTGCGAGGAAGTAGCTGTCGTAGTTGAACAAGTTAACGCAATGCCAGGTCAAGGAGTTACAAGTATGTTTAATTTTGGTCAAACTTTTGGCGCCATTAAAGGGGTTTGTGCTGCATTACAACTACCAATTTTCTTCGTTAGGCCATCAAAATGGAAAAAGCATTTTGAGTTAATTAATTCATCAAAAGACTCAAGCAGAACAAAAGCTATTGAAATGTACCCAAAATTATCAAATCAGCTTGCAAAAAAAAAAGATGTCAATAAGTCAGATGCAATTTTGATTGCTAGATTCTTTAGCGAAACAAGATCAAACAAAGACAATTAAACCCAAATTAATTAATAACGCCAAATTCATGACACATTCTAAAAGTAATCAACTTTAATGGAACAAGATATAGCTGCTCAGGTTGTTGGATTAGGTGGCGCTACAGATTTCTCTTTGTGGAAACTTTTTTTAAGAGCTGATTTTGTAGTAAAATTCGTAATTATTTTACTTATAGCTTGTTCTGTTTTTTCTTGGGCGCTGATTTTCGATAAATTTAAATTATTTAAAAATATAAACAATTCAATTGAGGATTTTGAAAAGAAATTCTGGAAAGCTAAGTCTGCTGAAAGTTTTAATAATAGCTTACCTGCAAATTCTAATGATCCAGCTATATTAATTTTCAAATCTGCTATGGCTGAACTATTAAAAACAAAAAGGCAATCTTCTACTGTTCAAGCAGCAAGAGTAGGAAGAATACTGGAAATTGCAACCGATACGGAAATGAAAAAAGTTGAAAAAAATTTTACTTTTTTAGCGACCGTTGGTTCCACTGCACCTTTTATAGGATTATTTGGAACGGTATGGGGAATCATGAACTCATTTCAGTCAATTGCAATATCTAGGAATACAAGTTTAGCAATCGTAGCTCCGGGAATAGCAGAAGCTTTATTTGCAACAGCTTTGGGACTATTAGCAGCTATACCAGCGGTAGTGGCCTATAATAAATTTAATAATGACTCTCAAAAATATTTTTCGAGAATAGAAAATTTTTCTAAAAGATTTTTATCAATAATTTAAAAATGGCTTTTCAACTTAATCGCTCAAGAAAATCACCCATGAGCGAAATAAATGTAACACCATTCGTAGACGTAATGTTGGTTTTACTTATTATTTTTATGGTTACCGCTCCTTTGTTAACTGTTGGAGTGCAAGTTGACCTGCCTGAATCTGCAGCGGACTCATTGCCAGACGACCAAGAGCCTTTAACATTGAGCATTAATTCAAAGGGAGAGATATATATTCAAGAGCATCAAGTGACTTATCAAAAAATGATACCTAAATTGTTAGCAATTGCAAAAAATAGAACTGATACAAGAATTTATGTAAGAGGAGATAAAAATATAAATTATGGGAGAGTTTTAGAAGTTATGGGAACTTTATCAGGAGCAGGTTTTTCCAAAGTGGCTTTAATTTCGGAGCCTTATAAAAATTAGGATGATTTATGTTAAAAAGCTTAATTTACTCATTAACTCTCCATTCAATTTTAGTTTTATTAACAGTTTTGAGTTTACCATTTATGCTTAGAGATCCTATTGACCTACCTCCAATTGTTTCAGTAGAATTGATTCAAATTACTGATAAAACCAGCATTCCATTCGCGCCTAAAGCTAGAAAAATAATTGAGGAAACTAAAAAAAAAGAAGAGAGATTAGTTTCTGAGCAGGCACCACCAGCGGCGAAGGCTAAGGAAAAACCTGATAGAATCCCTCTTCCGAAGGAGAAAAAAGAGGAAAAACAAATAGTTAAAAAAAAACAAAATCCAGAGGAAATCAAACCTGAAATTAGGCAAGCCTCAGAATTTGAAAAAAAGGAAATTGTAGATACTAATCAAATTGCTGCTTTAATAGATAAAGCTAAAGAGGTAGAGGCAGTTAAACAAAAAAAAACTGAAAAATTAACTCAAAGTAGCCAAAAAAATTCATTCGCTTCAGGACTTACATTATCCCAAGAGGATGCTTTAAGAGCTCAAATTTTTGGTTGTTGGAGCGTACCTTTGGGATTACCATATGATAAGGATTTATTAGTTAGAATTAAACTTAAATTAAAAAAAGATGGAACAATCATGAAATCAGAAATTTTAGATCATCAAAGAATGAACAGACCTGGTCAAAAATTTTATAAAGTTTTAGCAGAAAGCGCATTAAGAGCTGTAAGATTATGTCAGCCATTAAAAGTACCACCTACCGGTTACGATAAATGGAAAGACCTTCAATTGAACTTTAACCCCTCAGAGATGATAAAAGGCTGATGAATAAATTTGTTTTCACTCTTTTAATTTATATTTTTGTAATAAATAAGTCTTTTGCATTGATAGAAATTGATATTACAAGGGGTAATCTGGACCCTTTACCAATTGCTATTTCTCCTTTGCATGTTGATATAAAATCTGAGAATTATGAAGGAATAAAAATTAAAAATCTTGGTGAGGATATTTCAAAAATAATAGAGGTTAATTTTAAATCTACAGGATTGTTTAATCCTTTAAAAAAAGACGCTTTTGTTCAAAAACCAGATATTGCTCACCTGAAGCCAAGATTTGAGGATTGGAGATTGATTAAAGCACAAGCTCTTGTAACAGGAAAGCTTCTAGTAAAAGATGGAAAGTTAAAGGTAGAATTTAGACTTTGGGATCTTGCAGCTACTAAAGAGATGACTGCTTTAGCTTTCACTACCACCCCGTCAAACTGGAGAAGAGTGGCACATATTATTTCTGATAAAATCTATGAAAGACTTACCGGAGAAGAGGGATATTTTGATACAAGAATAATCTTTGTTGCTGAGAGTGGTCCTAAAAATCAAAGAGTAAAAAAATTAGCAATTATGGATCAAGATGGTGCTAATACTAAATATTTAACTTTAGGAAACGAATTAGTTTTAACTCCTAGATTTAATCCAACAAATCAAATGGTAACTTATATGTCTTATTTTAGAAATATGCCTAGGGTTTACTTGCTTGATATAGAAACAGGAACACAAGAGGTTGTTGGTAACTTTCCTGGTATGACTTTCGCACCAAGATTTTCACCCGATGGAAAAAAAATTGTTATGAGTTTTGCTAAAGATGGTAATTCAGATATTTATACAATGGATTTAGATACAAGATTAGTTGAAAGAATTACAGATCATTCTTCTATAGATACATCTCCATCATTTTCACCAGATGGAAAATATATTGCTTTCAACTCCGACAGAAGTGGTTTGCAACAAATCTACGTAATGCGGAGTGACGGAGGTGGAGTAAAAAGAATTACTTTTGGGAACGGTATATACGGTACCCCCGTCTGGTCACCAAGAGGAGACTTAATTGCATTTACAAAAATGCGTAAAGGTAAATTTTATATTGGTGTAATGAGAACAGATGGAGCTGGAGAGAGATTATTAACTGAAAATTATTACCAAGAAGCACCTTCATGGTCACCTAATGGAAGAGTTCTAGTTTTTTATAGAGAAACTAAATCAGGGAGCAAAGGAGAGGGTTTTTCAGCTAAATTATGGTCAATTGATATCACAGGATATAATGAAAGAAGGCTTATCACAGAAACAGATGCATCTGACCCATCTTGGTCCTCTCTTTTGTCAAAATAATCTGAAAATTCAACTAAAATTGACTTGAATAACTATTAATAATTTGAAATAAACCATTTAACAAACCCAGGGGATAAAATGATATTTAATAAGAATTTGAAAAACCTATTACTAGTAACATTTGCCACTTTGATCTTAAGTGCATGTTCAACAGCAAAAAAATCAAGTGACATAGATGGCGATGTATATACTGGAAAAGAAACAGTTAAATACTTAGCTTCAGGCGTTCCTGATAGAATATTTTTTGCTACTAACAAATCTTCTTTAACTACAGCATCGAGAGCTACGCTCCGAAAGCAAGCAACTTATCTAAGAAAAAATAAAAATCTTAGCGTAACAATTGAAGGTCATGCTGATGAGAGAGGAACTAGAGAATACAATTTAGCACTAGGTGAGAGAAGAGCTAATTCTGCTAAAGATTATTTAATGACTTACGGAATCTCAGGAAAAAGAATTTCTGTAATTAGTTATGGTAAAGAAAAGCCGGTTAATCCAGCGTCAACACCTTTAGCTTGGTCTCAAAACAGAAGATCTGTGACTGTTAAAGTAAATTAATATTGAATTTAATTAATTCTTAGACCCCTTAATAAAACTAATTAAGGGGTCTTTTTTTTGCCATTTTATCAAATTAGAAATGTTCTATGCATAGGAATTTAAAATTAAATAAGATTTTATTTACTATTGTAATTATATTTTCAACAAACTCTCTTTTAGCTGAGGAAGAAGAAATTTACTTAAAGGCAATTTCAGATCAAATTCAAGTAATTACAAAAGATCTTAAAACATTAGAAAAAGCCGTCTATCAAAAATCAGATATAGTTTCATCGCAATCATCAAGCTTAATTGTTTCTAATGGACTAAACGAGGATATTATGACTAAGCATCTTTTAAAATTAAATGAGATTGAAGATCAATTTAGGGAACTTACAAACAAATTCGAAGAGGTAAATTTCAAGTTAGATAAATTATCAACAAGAGTTACTAAGATTCAATCTGATACTCAATTAAGATTCTCTGATTTAGAAAATGGAAAAATTTTTAAATCAACTGAAAAGCAAGCAATTCTTCCGGGATCTTATAAACCCCAAGATTTTGGAGCAGCTCCAGCTTATCAAACTTCCAATTTACCCAAAGAACAATCAATCAATTCTGTGGAAAGTGCACAAACAGTTATCGCTGAAGAACCTGAAACAAGAGAGTCTTTACTTCCTGACAAGTCTGCCGAGGAGCAATATGAATTTGCTGTCAGTTTTATGAAAATAGGTGATTACGAAACAGCAGAATTTGCATTGAGAGAATTTATTGATAAAAATAAAGATCACGATTTAGCTGGAAGTGCACAGTATTGGTATGGTGAAACATTTAGGATCAGGCAATTATATTCTGATGCTGCTTCAGCTTATTTAGACGGATATCAGAATTATCCAAAAAGTAAAAAAGCTCCTGACAATCTTTTAAAGCTAGGAATAACAATGGTACAATTAGGTGAAAAAGATCAAGGATGTAAAATGATTTCAGGTATTAAAAAAGAATATCCAAAAGCAAACAAGTCTGTGTTACAAAAAGCTCAGTATGAGCAAAAAAAATTCA
>MDTB01213088.1_pt1 | contig 11012 bp, 13 predicted proteins | sample 811161 | NCBI WGS metagenome assembly MDTB01 (sample SAMN05326650, study PRJNA326480) | marine metagenome | isolation source: seawater | place: Mediterranean Sea | collected 2009 | reverse complement strand
TTTAAAATTTGGCAAAATAAAAAAGATAAAATTAAATATTAAATGGAAGTTTTTACATACGTACTTAAATGGTCGGAGGCAATATTAAGATGGGGACATGTGTTATTTGCAATCTTGTGGATAGGAAATAGTTTTTTATTTAATTATTTGGATAATAAATTAAATAAAAATATAAGCTCAAAAGATGTAGAGGCTGAAGGATATTTGATGCATTCAGGTTTTTTTTATAAATTATCAAGATTAAAAACCTCTCCAAACCAATCTTATTTAAATCAACTTGTAATCTTTAAATGGCAAAGTTATTTAACATTTGTTACTGGAATATTGTTATTAGGAGTAATTTACTATTATAATTCTGGTGTATTAATGGTCGATAAAAGAGTTTTAGTTTTATCTCCGTTCACTGCAATTTCGTATTCTGTTTTATCATTGATTTTGTCCTGGGTAATTTATGACTCTTTATGTAAATCTAGTCTTATAAAGAATAATTTTTTATTTTTGACCGCAATGTTAATTTTATTAGGCCTTTTATCATTTGGTTTAACTAAAATTTTTGGAGCAAAGTTCGCATTTTTAAGTGTAGGATTAATTATTGGAACGAATATGTTTGCTAATGTTTTTACTGTCATTATTCCAAATCAGATGAATATTATTAATAGCAGTAAAGATAATAAAGAGTTTGATATGAGTCTGTCCTTGGCTGCTAAACAAAGGTCAATACACAACAATTATTCAACATTTTTAGTATTATTTATAATGTTATCAGGACACTATAGTTTTTTAGTTTATCATAAATATAATTGGCTAATTTTATGTTTGATTGCAATTATTTCTGCACTTGGGCGTCACTACTTTAACTTAAGAGGAAGAAATATTCATAGACCAAGTATTCTATTTACATCAATAATTGCTTTGATATTACTTGCAATATTAATATTTGTATTCAAAAACTAAAAATAAAAATGTCAGATAAATTAATTGTTAATTGGGATGAGTATAATAATACAGTTGAAAAACTAGCAATCCAAATAGAAGAAAGTAGTTATAAGCCAACAATACTGATTGGAATTATGAGAGGTGCCGCACCTATGATTGATGTATTGAGCAGAATGCATTAAATACCCTTCACCATCTATATCTTTTGAGCTAATATTTTTGTTCAGTTTGTTATCTAAATAATTAAATAAAAAACTATTTCCTACCCATAAAATAGCAAATAATACATGTCCCCATCTTAATATTGCCTCTGACCACTTAAGTGTATATGTAAAAATTTCCATTTAATATTTAATTTTATCCTCTTTGGTTTGCCAAATTTTAAATGCTTCAAGCGCCTCTTCTCTATTCATTTGGGACATCTTTATTTTTCTCTCATTAATATCTTTTTTAATTTCTGAGTATATTAAGGAGTCATCAAAATCTATATTAGCAGCGTCCATTCTGGTATTAGCGTAAAAAATGTTATCAACGTGAGACCAATATATTGCTGATAAACACATAGGACATGGTTCACAACTTGTGTAAAGATCACACCCCTTTAGAAAAAAATTATTTAACTTTTTACATGCATTTCTAATTGCAACTATTTCTGCATGTGCTGTCGGATCATTATTCGCTGTTACTTGATTGTGGCCCTCAGCAATTATTTTATTATCTTTAACTATAACACAGCCAAACGGGCCTCCCTTGGCTTTTGCACTTTTTATTGAAAGCTCTATAGCCTTCAACATAAATTGAGAATTATTCGACATAAACTTAAACTATATTTTTTAATTTCTTTATACTCAATAATATTTTTTCAGGTGTTGCTGGAGCATTAATATCAGGTGCTATTTTATAATTTACTGTTGAAGCAATTGCATCTTTAATTGCAAAAAAAACACTCATAGCAAGCATAAGTGGAGGTTCTCCAGTTGTCTTGGCTTTGTTTACAACTTTTTCAACATTTAAACCTTTTTTAAAAATTTCAACATTAAATTTTTTGGGGATATCATTTATTGCAGGAATTTTATAAGTAGATGGAGAGAAAGTTTTTATTTTTCCTGATTTATCCCAAACTACCTCCTCCATAGTTAACCATCCTTGACCCTGCACAAAACCTCCCTCTATTTGTCCACGTTCTAGTGCTGGATTAATTGCATTTCCAACATCATGTAAAATATCAACTCTATTTAGAACACTTTCACCGGTAAAAGTATCAATAGTAACTTCTGATACAGCTGCACCATAGCAAAAATAATAAAAAGGTCTTCCTTTAAAAATTTTCTTATTGAAATTAATTTTTGGAGTAGAATAAAAACCTGACGATGAAAGAGATATTCTATTTAAATAAGCTTCTTTGATTATTTGTTCAAAATTAAAAATTCTATTTCCAATGCAAATGTTTCCATTTTTATATATAGGTTCAGTTTTTGAGAAAATTTTATACTTTTTTTTAATAAAATTATTTATATTCAATTTTATTTTTGACACAGCGTTTAGAGTAGCAGCTCCATTTAAATCAGTTGTAGAAGAAGCGGCGCTAGCTGAAGTGTTGGGTACTTTTGATGTATTGGTTGATGAGATTTGAACTTTTTCATATGGTAAACCAAAAGAGTTAGCTACCAACTGAGCAATTTTGGTATGCGTTCCTTGACCCATTTCTATACCTCCATGATTCATATGAATACTGCCATCTGTATAAACATGAACGAGGGCACCAGCTTGATTGAGGTGTATTGTGGTAAATGATATTCCAAATTTAACAGGAGTTATTGAAATACCTTTCTTTTTAAATTCATTTTTTTGATTAAATTTTTTAATCTCACTATATCTTTTTTTGTAATTAGATTTAGTTTTTAGATCTTCAAATATTTCATTGATAACATTATCATTAATTTTCATTCCATAATGAGTTATGTTTTTATTTTTCCTTCCATAAAAATTTCTTTCTCTAATTTCGGATGGATCTTTTTTTAAATAGCGAGATATATTATCGATAATATTCTCTATAGCCATCATACCTTGATTACCACCAAACCCTCTAAAGGCTGTTGAAGATGCTGTATTAGTCTTGCATAAATAATTTTTTATTTCTACATCCGATAAGTAATATGCATTATCAATATGCAATAAAGCTCTTTCATTTATTGCAAGTGAAAGATCTGGAGACATTCCACATCGAGATGCAAGTTCTAATTTCAAACCATTAATACGGCCATCATTATCAAACCCTACTTCATAATCAGAATAAAAATCATGTCTTTTTCCAGTTATAATTATATCGTCATCCCTATCCAGTCTAAGCTTAATTGGTTTTTTTGTCTTATGAGATAAAAGAGCACAAATAGCAGAAGTCATAAAATTGGTCTCCTTACCACCAAATCCTCCACCAATTCTTCTAACTAAAACATCAATTGAATTACTTTTTTGATTTAACATTTTTGCTATAATTTGTTGTGTTTCGGATGGATGTTGAGTTGAACTATAAACTGTATAATTGTCATCTTCTTTTGGGATCACAAAAGCAACCTGTCCTTCCAGGTAAAAATGTTCTTGGCTACCAGTTGTAAAATTTCCTTTGATTTTATTTTTTGACTTTTTTATTTTTTGATTTGGATTACCTTTTTTTATTATTCTTGGTTTAAATAATAAGCTATTTTTTTTTAAAGCTTCATCGATAGTAACTATTGGTTTTAAATCTTGATAAACAACTTTTGCTTTTAACACTGCTTTTCTTGCCAGTTCCATTGATGTTGCGGCTACTGCAAAAAGTGGTTGCCCATAATATTCTACTTTATCTTTCGGAAAAATTGGATCTCCATCAAATACTGGACCAACATCATTTCTACCTGGTATATCCGAATGTGTAATAACAGAGAGTACTCCCTCGCTTTTTTTAACATTCCTTAAATCAATTTTTTTTAATTTAGCATGTGCTTTTTTACTCCAACCTATTGCACCGTATAGTGTATTTAGCGGTTCACTAATATCATCAGTATACTTAGCCAATCCCGAAACATGTTTAGCCCCACTGTCATGAACTATACTTTTATTAAAGAATGAGTCGCTTATTTTCATTGATTAATTCTAATATTCTTTTTTGTACTTATTTCATAAAAAAATTTCATTAAAAGGTTTTTGGCAATTTCAATTCTGTAATTTCTACTTGCCCTCATATCGTCAATTGGTGAAAAATCATCCTTAATTAAATTTTGTGCTTTCAAAAAAAGTTCTTTAGAAAAAATTGAATTATCAAGTGTTTTTTCAATTGATGTTGCACGCTTAGGTATTTCAGACATTCCACCATAAGCTATTTTTGCTTTGACTATTTTATTTTTTTTAATCAACAAATTGAATGAAGCACAAACAGTTGAAATATCATCATCAAATCTTTTAGATATTTTATAGGCTTTAAAATAGTTTTTTTTATTTATTGGGATTTTTACTGAATAAACAAAATCACCCTTTTTAAGTTTTGTTTTTCTGTAAGAAATAAAAAATTGATCTAGAGGTATAATTTTTAAAGTATCTTTAGTTTGAATTTTAATAACTGCATCCAAGCTCAATAATAAAGGTAATGTATCACCAATTGGAGACGCTGTAACAATATTTCCAGATACAGTGCCAACATTTCTTATTTGAACTGAACCATATCTTTTCAATATATTATAAAAATCTAAATAGTAGGATTTTATGATATTTTGAAAATCATATAAGGAAACTCCGGCTCCGACCTCTATGTAGTTTTTATTTTTTTTCACAAATTTTAATTCTTTAACTGAATTTAGAGAAATAATACTTTTTATTTCTCCTCTTAACTTTGTAACTTCTAAAGATAAATCTGTTCCCCCACTTAAAAAATAAGAATGAGGATTTTTTTTAATAATCTTCTTTAAATTGTTTAAGGATTTAGGTGAGAAATATTTTTTATTCTTATGAAAAATTTCGACTTCATTATTATTTATTTTTTTTAGTAAGCTAATAATTTTTGCTTGATCTTTTTTGAAATGATCATTGTCTCTCTTATTATTTAAGCTTTTAGCAGCATCAATAATTGGTCTATATCCTGTACATCTACATAAATTACCAGAGAGTGTTTCTTCAATAATTTCATCATCAAATTTTTTAAAATTTTTATACATTGCGAATAATGACATGATAAATCCAGGGGTACAAAAACCACATTGTGAGCCATGAAATTTTAACATCGCTTCCTGGATAGGATGTAATTCATTTTTTTTTGACATTAAATCTTCAACTAAAATTAAATGTTTTCCATTAATCGAGGGTAAAAAGCAAATACAAGAATTTATTGATTTATATACCAATTTGGAATTCTTTAATTCTCCAAGAACCACTGTGCAAGCGCCACAACCACCCTCAGCACACCCTTCTTTAGTTCCATTTTTTTTTAGATCATTACGAACATAATCTAAAACTGTCTTGTTAGGATCAGGGTTTTCTATACTACAAATTTGATTATTATAGATAAATTGAATTGTATTGGAAACCATTAGCTTCCTCTATAAGTTGAATAACTCCAAGGTGATACCAACAATGGCACATGATAATTTTCTTTATTATTTGAAATATTAAATCTGACAACTACATCATCAAGAAATGGTTGTTTTTCATTTTTGATAATCTCTTTAAAATAATCACCAATATAAAAAACTAATTCGTATTTTCCTGATTTAAATTTATCTTCCTCAGCAAGTGGCTTATCTGACCTTCCATCAGTATTAAGAACTAAACTATTGATTAGTTCTCTATCTTTGCCATTAAGAAAAAACAATTCAACTTTAATATTCTTTCCAGGTTTACCTGAATAAACATCTAGTACATGAGTTGTTAATTTAGCCATACAATAAGTATATACTATACAAAAACTTGATAATAAATATATTAAAACATCTTCGTGCAAATAATGAAAGTTACAAAAAATCTGAACGCTTTATCTGAAATTGAATTTTTATCAATTTTTGGAAGTATATTTGAAAAATCAGAATGGATTGCCAGCAAAACTTATCAATTAAAACCATTTAATGATCAAGAAGATCTTATTCATAAAATGATGAAAATTTACAATAATTGTTCAAAAGAAAAGATTGTAGAAATTTTAAATTTACACCCAAAATTAGCAATCGAAAAAAAATTAACATCGTTTTCATCAGAAGAGCAAAAAAATGCTAAATTAGATATATGTTCAAAAGAAGAATTGTTAGAATTTGAAAAATTAAATTTAGATTATGAGAGAAAATTCAAATTTCCATTTATAATTGCTGTGAAAGGTAAAAACAAAAATCAAATTTTGGATAATTTTAGAAAAAGAATTAATAATAATTACGAAATCGAATTTAATGAAGCGAAATCACAAGTTGAGAAAATTGCTTTATTTAGACTTAATGAAGTTTTAAAGAGCTAAAAATTTATGAAAATATTTGATTGTTTTATGTTTTATGATGAAGAGCTACTTTTAGAAATTCGAATGAATATTCTAAATAAATTTGTTGATTATTTCGTGATTGTAGAAAGTAAATTCTTTCATAATGGAAAAAATAGACCTCTAAAATTTAATATTGATAGATACCAAAATTTTAAAGATAAAATCATTTATTTAACTCAAGATCACCAACCTGTGGAATTGAAAAAATTAGATCCTTCGGATGATGAAGGCGTGAAATCATTTAAACTAATTTTTAATGCACATAAGCGTGAACATTTTCAAAGAAATTTTATTGAGAAAGGTCTTACCACAGCAAATGATAATGACATCATATTAATTTCTGATGTTGATGAAATTCCTAATTTAGAAAGTATAGACATAAAAAATTTAAATAATAAGATAATTTTATTTGAACAAGCAATATTTTACTACAAACTGAATAGATATTTACCCAACTTTAAGTGGTATGGAACAAAAGCTTGTAAAAAAAAAACACCTTGAAAGTCCTCAATGGTTAAGAAGTATTAAAAATAAAAAATATTCTTTTTTCAGATTAGATACTTTGTTTTCAAAATCAAAATATATAGATAAATACTATATTAAAAACGGTGGTTGGCATTTCTCAAATTTAAAAAACTCAAAAGATATTGAAATTAAGCTTAAGTCTTATTTGCATCATAGAGATTATGAAAGTGAAGAATTGGGAATTGAAAAAATAAAAAAACTTATAAAAGATAATAAAACTATTTATGATATGTATGGTGACAAAGGATCTAAAAAATATGGTGACAATTCTAGAAAAAAATTAGAAAAATTTGAATTAGATAAACTTCCTATATATATTCAAAATAATTTAGAAAAATTTAAAGAATGGATTGATTGAAATGAAAAAAGGTTACTGGATAAGTCTTTATCTAAAAATAGATAATCAAGAAAATTTAAAAAAATATGCTGAGACTGTAATGCCTATTATTAAAGGATTTGGAGGTACGCCTCTTGTTCGAGGTGGTAAGTATGAAACTTTTAGTGGTGACAATTTTGTGAGAACAGTCATTTGGGAGTTCCCAAGCTATGAAAAAGCAATTGAGTGTCATGAATCTTCTGAATATCAAAATGGTTGGGACATTGCCAAAGACACAACAATAAGACACATGCAAATAGTAGAGGGATTTAATACTGAATAGGTTCCGGATCAATGCTTCTCCACAAATACCATGTTGCAACTGAACAATACGGTGAAAACCTTTTCTTAAGTAAGTTAACAAAACTTATAGGTGGTAAGTATTTTTTGTTATAATTTTTTGATATTGCTCTTAAAAGACCAATGTCTTGGACTGGCCAAATATTAGATCTATTATATGTAAACAGTAATATCATTTCAGCAGACCATCTTCCTATTTGTCTTAAACTTGATAAATAAGTAATCGCCTCTTCGTCTGTCATTTTACTTATTACTTTTGGATTAAATGATTTATCAAGTATTTTTTTTGCTAAACTTCTAATTCCCAAAACTTTTTGACGACTTAAACCACAACTTTTTAATTGGTTAAAAGTCAATTTTGAGACAGTTTTGGCATTAATTTTATTTTTACATTTCTTTTTAAATTTTAAAAAAACTGAGTTTGCAGCGGCTACACTGATTTGTTGCCCAATAATACTTTTACATAAAGAAAAAAAAATATCTCTTCTAGTTGTCAATATTGTTTCTGTAGGACTTTGATAGTTTTTGATTAATTTCGACATTTTTTTATCTTTTTTAGATAGATATTTTTTTGCTTTACTCCAATATCTAGGGACTTTAGTCATTTATCGTTTTAGAGCTTACAATTTTTTTATTATAAATTTCTCTTCTAAAAATTATTAGTGTTGAAATAATTACCAAAAGTGCACCCATTAAAGTTTTTAATGTAGGTATTTCATCCCAAATAAAATAACCAAAAATTATTGCAAAAACTAATGCAAGATATTTGAGTGGAGTCACTAGAGAAACTTCAGAATATTTATAAGATTGACTTAACCATAAATTAGCCACTCCTCCAAAAATACCTATTAAAGACAATAAAATTAAATGATTAAAACTAGGCATTACCCAACCTTGTGGAATGGTTAAAAAACTTAATAATGTTATAGACAATGAAAAATAAAAAGAAATTAACCAGACTGGTTCTGTAGTGGAAAGCTGTCGAATTATTATTGCCACGTAAGATAAACCCAAACAAAAAATTATTGGAAAAATATAATAAATGTTTAATTGACTTACACCTGGTTCAGTTATAATCAAAATACCTATAAATCCTACAATTACCGCTAACCATCTGAAAATACCAACTTTTTCATTAAGTAAAAAAATTGAAAAAATTGTTGTAAAAATTGGAGCAGCAAAAGAAATACTAACTACTGTCGCTAATGGTAATTTTCTCAAAGCGATAAAAATTGCAACTAAGGCAATTAATCCAGATATACATCTTAGAAAATGTAAACCAGGTCTGTTTGTTTTATGAAAATTGTGAAGTCGCTCTCTAGGAATTACAAAAAAATAAAAAATTATTCCAAAAAAACCTCTAAAGAATAGTACTTGTCCGATGGGATAGTCTACAGACCATTTTACTATTATATCCATTAAAGAAAATGCACATATAGACAAAAACATGTACAAAAAACCTAATTGATTTTTACTAAGCATATGAATAATTTGTAGATTAAATTAAATCATAATCAATGGAAATAGCAGTTTTAGCTCTTGGATGTTTTTGGGGACCAGAAATTAAATTCAGCAAAATAGAGGGCATTATTAAAACAGAAGTAGGATATTGTGGAGGGGATTCTCCTGTTACAACTTATAAAGAAGTTTGCACTGGGAACACAAATCATGCTGAGGTTGTTAAACTTGATTTTGATGAAAAGGTTATAACGTACGAAAAAATTTTGAAAATTTTCTTCCAGATTCATGATCCAACTACTTTAAACTCTCAAGGGCCAGATTTTGGAACTCAATATAGGAGTGAAATATTTTATCTAAATGATAATCAGAAAAAAATAGCTGAGAGAGTACACCAAAATGTTAATCAAAGATTGTCAGGCAAAGTTGTTACTAAAATCTCTTTATTAAAAAATTATTGTCCAGCAGAAGAATATCATCAAAAATATTTAGAAAAAAGATAAGAATGTCATTGGTAGAAACAGATTGGTTACAAAAAAATATTAATAATGTTAAAATTATTGATTGTTCATGGCACATGCCACAAACTCAAAGAAGTGGTTTAGAGGAATATAAAAAACATCATATTACTAATTCAATTTTTTTTGACTTAGATAATAATTCAAAAAAAGATACTGATCTACCACATATGCTTGTTGAAGCTTCTGATTGGGAGCAAATAGTCTCGAATATGGGTATTACAAAAAATGACAAAATTGTTATTTACGATAATTCGGATGTGGTTAGCTCTTGTCGTTGTTGGTTTAATTTTATTTACTTTGGCCATGATCCTAAACTAGTTCATGTATTAAATGGAGGATTTCAAAAATGGAAGCATGAAAAAAGAGAAATTACAAATAATAAAACTAATATTCAAATATCTAAATATCAAAGTTATGAAATAAAAGAATTAGTTAAAGATAAAAAATTAATTGATCAAAATATTTATGAAAAAAATTTTCAAGTTATTGATGCAAGAAACAAAGATAGATTTGAAGGAAAGGTTCCCGAGCCAAGAAAAGGTTTAAGAAGCGGTCATATAGAGAACTCATTATGTATTCCATTTAATGAATGTTTAAATAAAGATAAAACATTTAAAAGCCCAAATGAGCTTAAGACTATATTTAAAGATTGTTTAAAAAGTAATGATGACATAAATATAGTTTTTTCATGTGGTTCTGGGGTAACCGCGTGTGTTTTGGCACTAGCTTATTCTTTAATAAATGATAAATATCTTCCTTGTATTTATGATGGCTCGTGGGCTGAGTACGGTTTAAATTAATTTAATATGAAAAGATCTACAAAAACTATTTCGATAATATTGATATTTTTTTTGATAATTGCCATTGTCGTCATTGGAAGAACGATGATTGGAAATCACTTTAAAAAAAAATTTAGTAAAAGACCTCCTCCTGGTATTATTGTTACTGAGGTAGTGGAAAAAGAATTTTCAGAAAAGATAGAAACATTCGGAACCGCAATCTCAAAAAAGTCTGAGACTTTTAAAATCAAAAAAGATGACCTTTTTGAGGAACTAAAATTAAAAAACTTTGTTAAAAAAGGTGAGATTTTAATTAATTTAAAAAGTGGAAATATTATAGCTCCATTTAGTGGTGTTCTTGGATACACTGGTCTTACAGAAGATATATTGGTATCAAATAATATCTTTATTATCACACTTGATGATAACTCGACTATCTATTCTGATATAAAAATTCCAGAAAACTATTCTGCGTCAATCAAAAAAGGGTTACCAGTAGAAGTGAAATTATCCAGTTTTAAAGATAAAGTTTTTCTAGGAGAAGTTGACTTTGTATCGAGCAGAATAAATGCAGATACAAGAAGCTTATTATCACGTATTAAAATTGATAATGCTAATTTAGAATT
>MDTB01058076.1_pt1 | contig 11012 bp, 12 predicted proteins | sample 811161 | NCBI WGS metagenome assembly MDTB01 (sample SAMN05326650, study PRJNA326480) | marine metagenome | isolation source: seawater | place: Mediterranean Sea | collected 2009 | reverse complement strand
ACCACTTCCAATTTTTATTCATAAAAAAACTAAAGAAATACTTATAGATGATAAAGTAATTGAAAATATTGCTTCAATATACGAAAAAGAGGGCTCAGATTGTTGGTTTTCTGATGATCCTCAAAAGTTTTTGGTAGATGGTTATAATATTGATGATTACGAAAAATCAAATGATATTGTTGAAGTATGGTTTGACAGCGGATCTACCCATTCATTTGTATTAGAAAAAAGAGAGGACCTTGAATGGCCAGCATCAATGTATCTCGAGGGGTCAGACCAACATAGGGGATGGTTCCACTCATCTTTATTAGAATCATGCGGAACTAGAGGCAGAGCACCGTATGAATCTATTTTATCCCATGGGTTTGTAGTTGATGGCAAGGGTCTTAAAATGTCTAAGTCATTAGGGAACATTATAGCACCAGAAGATATTCTAAAAAAATATGGAGCAGATATATTGAGAATTTGGGTTGCTTCGTCTAATTACGAGGAAGATTTAAGAATTGACCAATCAATTATTGCTCAACATGCAGAGTCTTATAGGAAAATAAGAAATACATTTAGATACTTACTTGGAAATCTTAATGATGAATTTCAACCTTTCGATCATGAAAAAATAAATATTTCAGAACTTCCAGAACTTGAACAGTATATGTTAAATAAATTATATATTTTAAATGAAAATTTTAAAAATTATTTTAAAAAGTATGATTTCCACAATCTTTACAAAGAACTTCTAAACTTTTGTACTGTCGATTTATCAGCCTTTTACTTCGATATTAGAAAGGATACTTTATATTGTGATCCGAAGAATTCAAAAAAAAGAAATAATTGTACGCTAGTGTTAAAAATTATTTTGGAATCATTAATCAAGTGGTTTGCCCCAATACTTTCATTTACCACAGAAGAAATTTTTTCATTAATTTGTAAGGATAAGAAAAGCATTCATCTAGAAAGATTTATGAATTTGCCTAAAAATTTTTTGAATGAAAAACTAAATAAAAAATGGACAGAGTTAAAAAAAATAAGAGATGTTTGCAATGTAAGCATTGAGGAGAAAAGAGCAAAAAAAGATATTGGTTCAAGTCTTGAAGCAAGTTTAATAATTAAATTGGATGAAAAAATGAGCAAGTTAACAAAGGACGTAGATTTTTCAGAATTATGCATTACATCATCAGCAATAGTTGAGAAAAGTAACACAAGTGATATTGAAGTCGAAACTTCTAAGGCAAAAGGAAAAAAATGTTCAGTATGCTGGAAAATATCTGAAAGAGATTGCGAAAGACATCCAGTATGCAACTTTGAATGACACAATTATTAAACAAAAAATTTGTATTTTATTTATTAATTATAGTTGTAATATTTTCATTGGATAGGATATCTAAACTTTATGTTATTAATATTGCAGAAACCTATGGCAATGTAGATATTTTTATAAATAATTTTATAAATATAATTTTAGTTTGGAACACTGGAATTGGTTTTGGGCTTTTTTCTTTTGAGCAATCTAATATTTACAATTTTATAACATTAATAATAATTCTGATAAATTTTTTAATTATTTACTTAATTGCAATTAATGAAGGGATCAAAAACTATTTTTTAGCTGCAATATTAGGAGGTTCTCTTGGTAATTTATTTGATCGATTTTATTATTCAGCAGTACCAGATTTTATTGATTTGAATTATAAAGATTTTCATTGGTTTGTATTTAATATTGCTGATATATTTATTACAATAGGTATTATTTGCCTTATTTTAGATGAAATTATTTTAAATAAAAAAAATTAAATATGATTAAAAAAAAATTACTAATACTTTTAATAACTTTAGTTTTTTTAAGTTCATGTAATTCTTTTAAAAGTGCAATTACGGGAGAGAAAAAAAAACCAGGTAGGGAATTTATGGTTATTAAGAAAGAACCTTTAACATTACCTCCTGATTTTGAAGATTTACCAGAACCAGAAGAAGAAGAGGTTTACAAAGAAGAAGAAACTGTCGAAGTAAAAAAAATTCTCAAAGGAATTGCTAATAATACTGAAGTTTCTACTGGTGCTTCGGAAGGATTAGAAGACTCAATTTTAAAAAAGATTAAAAAAAATTAATGATATCAAAAAATGTTATTTTAAAAAATTTTAAAGTAAAAAATATCAAAACTAAAACAAATTTTTTTATTAAAAAAATTATTTTCAAGCAAATTAGAGATAGTAAAAATGTTTTAAACACTTTAAGTAAAAGTTATACCTATAACCACAAAAAAAAAAATTTATCTGCATTTAAAAAATTTAAAGAGTACAATTTAATAGGTATGGGCGGTTCAACTTTAGGAACAGAGGCAATATATTTTTTTTTAAATGATAAAGTAAAAAAAAAAATTAATTTTTTAAATAATTTAGATAATTTTAAAAAAATAAATAACAAAAAATCTTGCAATATTATAGTTTCTAAATCTGGCAATACTTTAGAGGTTGCGACAAATGTGAATTTATTTGTTAAAAGACATGATAAAAATTTAATTATTACCGAAAATAAAGAAAATTACTTAAATAATATAGCTTTAGATTTGAAATCAGAAGTGATTGAACACAAAAATTTCATTGGTGGAAGGTACTCAGTATTATCTGAGGTAGGCATGATTCCTGCAGAATTAATGGGCCTTAATATCAATAAATTTAAAAATATAAATAAACTGATTGAGTCTAAATCATTTAACAAATCTTTAGTTGACTCAGTTGAAAGAACACTACGATTGATAAAAAATAGAAAATATAATTCTATTATTTTAAATTACGATTCAAGATCTACAAAACTATTTGAGTGGTACCAACAACTTATTTCAGAAAGTTTAGGAAAAAAATCCAAAGGAATTTTACCACTTATTTCTTCAATGCCTAAGGATAATCATAGTCTAATGCAATATTATCTTGATGGTCCAAAAATTAATTTTTTTACGTTTTTTTTTGTTTTCGATAAAATATCGAAATCAATATCGAATCCAAATTTACTTAAAAATTTTTCATATTTAAGAAATAAAAGACTTAGTGATATCATTTATACTCAAAAAAAAGCAACTGAAAATATTTTTGATTTAAAAAAAATACCATTTAGAAGTATTGAAATAAAAAATCGATCAGAGGAAAGTCTTGGTGAATTATTCGCTTTTTTTATACTTGAAACTATACTTCTAGGCAGAGCTTTAAAAGTAAATCCATTTGATCAACCATCTGTAGAATTAATAAAAAAAGAAACTAAAAAAATTTTTAATACAAACATCCAAAAATAATTTTTGATTTTCCATAAATATTTTCTTTTAAAATATTAATTTCACTTGAAATATCATCAGCTGAATTTTTGTGTCTATGTATTATTAAAACTGTTTTTTTTTTTATTATTTTATTTTTTTTTAAATTAACTAGTAAGTCTGAAAATTGTTTATCTTTAAAAGGTGGGTCAATAAATATGAAATCAAAGTCTTCATTAAGTTTCTCAGATTTTTGTTGTTTATAAATATCTAAAGCAATTACCTTTGATTTTTGAGTACAATTTAACTTTTCAATATTTTTTCTTAAAATTGTTAAAACTTTAGAATAATTTTCAACAAATATTACTTTTAAAGCCCCTCTTGAAATACACTCTAGTCCAAATGAACCTGAGCCTGAGAATAAGTCTAGTACATTAGATTTAAATATTTTTTTGCTTGATAAACTTGAATGTTCTAAAATGTTAAATATAGACTCCCTTACCAGGTCTTTTAAAGGTCTTGTTAAATTATCTGTAGGTTCAAATATTTTTCTTCCTTTATATAAACCCGATATAATTCTCATTACTCAATTACCTTATATCCTATGTCTTTTCTAAAAAAACCATTAATCCAATTCAATTTTTTAATGGACCTAAAAATATTTTTTCTAGAGTCATCAAATTTTTTTGAAAGACTTACAAAATTAAGAACTCTCCCACCATTTGAAAAAAAATTATTTTTTATTAATTTAGTACCAGCATGAAACAACAAAACATTTTTAGTAAGTGAATTTTTATTTAGATTATTTATTTTTACTTTATTTCGGTAATTATTCGGATATCCTTTGGAACACAAAACAATACAAAGACTTTTTTTGTCTTTCCATTTAATAGAAGTTTTAGACAACTTAGCCTTACAACATGAATCAATTAAATCTAAAAAATCGTTTTTAAGCAAAGGTAAAATTGTTTGGCATTCTGGATCTCCCATTCTTACGTTGTATTCAATTAAGTAGGGATTATTTTTAACTATCATTAATCCAGCATATAGAAACCCTTGATAACCAGTTCCTAAGTCTTTCAAAGCTTTCAAAGTTGGTTTGATTATTCTGTTTAATATTTTTTTATCCATTTTTTTATTGATAAGTCTTGATGGAGAATAACATCCCATACCTCCTGTATTAGGTCCCTTGTCACCTTCAAAAACTCTTTTATGGTCTTGAGCAGTTTGGAATTTTTTAAATGTTTTACCATCACTAATTATAAAATAACTCATCTCCTCGCCTTGTAGGAATTCTTCTATCAATACATTCTTTGCTTTACCAAATTTTCCATCAAATATTTCATTTACAGAATTTTCAGCATTTTTTATATTTTCACAAATATAAACACCCTTGCCAGCAGCTAGACCATCAGCTTTTACTACAATAGGAAGTTTTGTTTTTTTAATAAAATTAATGGCATCTCTTTTATTTTTAAAGACTCCGAAATCAGCGGTCGGTATGTCATATTTTTTACATAAATCTTTTGTAAAAATTTTTGATCCTTCAAGTTGAGATGCAATTTTAGAGGGACCAAAAACTTTAATATTACTTTTAATTAAATCATCAACTATTCCATCTACCAAAGGTTGCTCTGGTCCCACAACAACTAAGTCAATTTTTTTTTTGAAAATAAATTTTTTTAGCTTTGCAATGTTATCTGAAGTAATATTTATGTTCTCTGCTATCTCTGCTGTTCCTCCATTCCCTGGGAAACAGTAGATTTTCTTAGTTCTTCTCGAGCGGTAAATTTTTTGACATATTGCGTGTTCTCTGCCTCCACTTCCAATAATTCCAACAATCATATATGTTCATATCATATAAATGAATGATAAATTAGCAAAACTAAAATATTTGCCTAATAACTTTGAAATTCTAGAGCCAGGCGACCATGTAATATGCGCTGTCTCAGGAAAAAAAATTAATTTAGATAAATTAAACTATTGGAATGTTGATTTGCAAGAACCTTATTTTTCTTACAAAGAAGCAGCAAAAAAATTTGATAAAAAAAATTAGCTAAATTTTCCAACGATTATGTGACCATATCCATTGTTCTGGATGTTTTACTATTTCTTTCTCTATCCACTTATTAATCTTACTTGTAATAGACTCAAGATTTTCATTTTCAGCGAATTTTAAAGGTCTATTTATTTTCATTTTAAACTTGAAGTTTTTATCTCTAAATATGTACACAGGAATAATCTCAGCATTGAATTTTTTTACAAATTGTGCTGGCAGTGAAGTTGTTGCTGCATTTTTACCAAAAAAATCGACTTTAATTCCCTCAGTAAGTCTTTGGTCAATCATAAGTGCCAAAGATACTCCTTCTTTAAATAATTTAAAAGAATCTCTGACCCCAGATATTCCTTTGACTAATTGATTTTTACAAATATAATTTTTTCTCAAATAAACCATTATTTTATTTAAAAAAAAATTATTAAGCGGTCTGTAAATTGCGGCTAAATTTATTCCTGATTTTTCTATTTCCATTGCCATCAATTCAAAATTATTAAAATGTCCAGAAATAAAAATTACAGGTTTTTCGGATTTTTTAATTTCTTCTAAAATTTCAAAACCTTCAATCTCAACATATGATCCAGTTTTGTTACTTCTAAATTTTTTAAGATAAACATATTCTGCAAATATTTTACCGTAGTTTTTCCACATAGAATTAATAAATTTATTTAAATCGACTTCACTAATATTTGGGAATACAAGTTTTATATTTTGAATTATAGTTTTTTTTTTTTCTAAATAGCGGCCCTAAAGCACCAAATAAAAAGGAACTTAGAATAGATGAAAATCTTAAACCTACTAATTTAAAAAAGAAAAATAAGATTGAAAAAAAAATAAACTCTAAAAAATATTTTATTATTTTCATATCTTTCTTTTAATAAAATTTACAAAATCGTTTTTTTTATAAATTTCTAAATTTATGTCAATATAATTACACATAATTTTTTGTTTTTCGTTAAGTCTAAAATAATCTTTTTTAGTTGTAACTATCTTTGTATTATCGTAATTATAATTTTTTTTAAATATATCTTCAAAATCTTTATCAGAGTAATTATAATGGTCAGGAAAATGATGAACTTTTTTAACATTTAAACTATTCTCTCTCAAAAGATCAAAAAAATTTGAAGGATTTCCAATTCCTGCAAAAGCAATAATTTCTTTATCTTTAAAATCCTCTATATTTTTGAGTTTATAACTTGAATAAAAAATCTTAATATTATTATTTATTTTTTGCAATTTTTTTTCAAAATTTAAATTGATACTTCCATTGATTAAAATACAGTCTGCTCTTTTAATTGATTCAAGACCTTCTCTTAAAGGTCCAGATGGAATAATATTACCATTACCAATTAATTGTTTCGAGTGGAAACACAAAATAGAAACATCTTTTTTTATTGAAAAGTCTTGGAAACCATCATCTAATATTGCAACATCATGTTTCTGAGAGGCAGCTGAAATTAAAGATTTTTTTCTATTTTTGTTAGAATAAGTTCGTCCTATCTCTTTTAACATTTCTACTTCATCGTTTACTAAATCATAACCTTTCTTAACAAAACATGGATTTTTTCCTAAAAATTTTAAAATTTTGTAAACTTCAATAGCCAAAGGTGTTTTTCCTGTACCACCCACATAAATATTTCCAATACATATTACTGGTATAGTAAATTTTTTTTGTGAAAGTAAATTTTTATTTATAATCGTAATTAATAAGTAAATAAGAGAAAATGGGTAAAGAATCGTTGACCATATTGAAGATTGTTTGTAATCCCAAAATTTAGGTTTAGAAAATATCATTTATATTAATTGTTCAATTTTTTTATAAGTAATTGTTAATATTTTTTTGCCTAATATAGTTAAGTTTTTGCTATTATTCCTAAATTTTTGTTTAATTTTAATATTTTTTTTTAGAAAATTTATCATTTGTTTTTCATTGACTACTTTTTTAGAAATATTTAACTTTGATAAAGTGTCAAAAATTTCTTTAAAGTTATCAACGTTTGGACCATGAATTATTTTACTACCATAGTGCGCTGGTTCCAAAGGATTCTGTCCCCCGTGTCTTATTAAAGAGCCACCTAAAAACACATTATCTACTATTCTAAAAAAATTTTTCGTTTCACCATATGTATCTACTAGATAAATATTTGTATTATTATTAATTTTATTATTCCAGGTATGACAATGATAGTTTAAATTTTTTTCTTTTATTAAATCAATTATTTCCGATTTTCTCTCTACATGTCTTGGTATGATTATAGTGACTAAATCTTTAAAAATTAATTTTAGTTTTAAATGAACATTTAAGCAAATTTCTTCTTCTCCTTTATGAGTACTTGATCCACACCAGTAAAATTTAGATTTTAAAAATTTGTTTAAATTATTATTTATTTTTTCATTTTTTTTTACTGTTTCTGTGTATTTAATATTTCCTAAAGATAAAATATTTCTAATTCCAAAATAATTTAGATATCTTTTTGTTTCATTGTTGGAGACAAATATATAGGAAAAATTTCCCAAAATTTCTTTAGCAAAATGTTTTATAATTTTCCAACGTTTAAAAGTTTTTTTTGTTATTCTTGCGTTTAAAAGTAAAGTTTTCACAGATCTTTGTTTTAAATTGATCAACATATTTGGCCATATCTCTGAGTCTATAAATATAGCTAGATCTGGCCTCCAATAATTTAAGAAATTTGAAGTAATAAAATTCACATCCAAAGGATAAAATTGGTGAACTACTTTTTTTAATTTAAGTTTTTTGATAATTTTAGATGAACTTAAAGTAGAGCTTGTTATTAAAATTTGTTTAATATTCTTTCTTTTCTGTAATTTTTCAAGCAGGGGAGTTATACTTGTGATTTCGCCTACACTTGCACCATGAAACCAGATTAATTTACCTTGTTTTCTTAATTTAGAAATAATTGAAAATTTTTCCTTAAATCTAATAATATTTTCTTTTTTTTTTATTAGTCTAAAAATTAAGATAAACGGAGATATTATTAAAACTATGTAAGTAAGTAGCCTATATAAGAATAAATACATTAACTTTTTTTAATCTGTTTTTCGTAAAAGTTTTTATATATATCTGAACTTTTTATTAATTCTTCGTGATTACCTGATCCAACAACTTTTCCTTTATTTACAACATATATTTTATTTGAATTTAATATAGTTGATAGTCTATGAGCTATAACAATTGTTGTTTTATTTTGTGTTAAAAAGTTTATTGCATCCTGAATTTTTTTTTCAGTATCTGCATCTAAAGAAGAAGTGGCTTCATCAAGCAAAATGATTTTACTTTTTTTTAAGATTGCTCTAGCAATTGATAGTCTTTGCTTCTCCCCACCCGATAGTCTTACTCCTTTTTCGCCGATAATAGTTTCCAATTTATTTGGTAACTTATTTATAAATTCTTCTGCAAATGAGTATTTTATGGCATTATCAATTTCTTCGTTTGTTGCATTTAAATTAGCGTAAATTATATTATTTTTTACCGTATCATCAAACAAAGTTGTTTCTTGGCTAACTAATGAAATATTTGATCTTAAATCTTGAAGCTTAGATTTATATATAGATTGATTATCGATAAGAATATCGCCTTCTTCAGGATCGTAAAACCTAGGTATCATATTCATTATTGTAGATTTCCCCGCTCCACTATGACCAACAAGAGCAGTCATTTTTCCACCTTCAAAATTAAGGTTGATGTCATCTAAAACTATATTTTCAGTTTTATTATATTTAAATGTTAAATTTATAATTTTTACTCCAGCTTTATCTACATTCAAATCTAAAGGATTTGATACTTCACTTACTTTATTTTTTTGGTCAATTATTGGAAGAACTCTTCTTGCACCAGCTAAACCAGTATTTATAGTTATATTTAGTGTAGCCAAAGATCTAACCGGCTGATAAGCTAACATCATTGCAGCAAGAAAAGAAAAAAAGTTATTTATACTAAGTTCTCCTGAAATTATTAAACTTCCAGAATAATAAATAATTCCTCCAATCATAATTCCTGTAAGTGTTTCCATAATGGGGGATGATCTAACAAAAACTATTGCTGATTTCATAAGTTTTTCAGCTAAATCATTAATAAATTTTGTAGATCTTGTGGTTTCATATTCTTCTTTTTGAAATACTTTTATCAATTTATGGTTAGATAATAGTTCAATTAAATATTTGTTTAAATCTCCTGACTTTTCCTGTGCTTCCGTAGAAACCTTACTAATTCTTTTTCCTAGATTTTTTGCGGCATATGTCGCTAGAGGAATCATAATTACTGCAAATAAAGACAATTTCCAATTTTGGTAAAACATTACTGACAAAAGTGCAATCAAAGTTAAAAAGTCTTTAAATAAATTTAAAATTCCAACAGAACATAAATTTTCAATTAATCCCGCATCAAAAGTTAAATTTGATACAAATTTACCAGTATGTTTTTTATCAATGGTCTCTGTATCTGATTTTATAAGAGATTTTACAAGATCAAGTTGAAGATCTTCCTTAACCAGTCTACCGACTTTTATCATTGTAACTTTCGCAAGATAAAGTGATCCACCTTTAAATATGAATGCTAAAATAATAAAAATTGGAATTATTATAATTAGAGTTTTATCTTTATTTACAAAAATTTTTTCAATTGCAGGATCTAAAAGCCAAGCTATTGAAGCGGTACTGGCCGCTAAAATTATAGAGAAAAAAACTGACAAAAAAATTTTTTTTAAATGTTTTTTTGTGTAAGTGTTAAATAATCTTTTTAACACTTCTATATTATTATTATAATCCATTATATTTTACCTAATAATAAATTTAGAAAAACTATAAATCCAAATAAATTATTACTTTTAAAAATTTTTAAAGATATATTGCTATCTAATTTATCGAATTTGTTAATTTGAACAAATATCAAATGTAGTATTGGAAATATTAAAAAAATAAAAAATAGGTAATTAAAATTCATATAGTTACCTACAATTAAAAGACACAATATAAATGTAGAATAACAAAATGATAAAAAAAGTTTTGCATTGTACTTAAATTTAATTGAAGTTGATTTTACTCCTATAATTTCGTCGTCTTTAATATCTTGAAACCCATATATTGTGTCGTACCCAAGTGTCCAAAATATGGCTCCAATATATAATATTATGACAGCAAAATTTAGACTTTCGTTTACAGATGTCCATCCCAAAATAATTCCGTAATTAAAAGTTATTCCAAGAAAAAGTTGCGGCCAATAAGTAATTCTTTTCATGAATGGATAGGAAAATGCAAGGGGCATAGAACACATAGCCAGTATTATTGTTAAGGAATTAAATTGAAGTAAAACAATTAAAGCTATAAGGCAAAGAATTGCAGAGTAAATTATACCAAGTCTTACTGAAATTTTTCCTGAAGCTATTGGTCTACTTTTTGTCCTTTCTACTTTCGAATCAAAATCTTTGTCTACTATGTCATTAATTATGCAACCTGCAGATCTCATTAATACTGATCCAAATAAAAATAAAAAACCGTATTTAAAGAATGTGAAAGTGTTATTTGAAAAATCGAAAGCCACGGTTAATCCCCAAAGGCATGGCCAAAACAGCAGCATGAAACCAATAGGTTTTTTTAACCTAGTAAGTTCAATAAAGTGATTTATTTTTTCCATTAGAATTTACTTGTAAATAGCAAAGGGTAGATTCATAATCAAACTGATTCGTATGAATATTGATT
>MDTB01120328.1_pt1 | contig 11014 bp, 6 predicted proteins | sample 811161 | NCBI WGS metagenome assembly MDTB01 (sample SAMN05326650, study PRJNA326480) | marine metagenome | isolation source: seawater | place: Mediterranean Sea | collected 2009 | reverse complement strand
CTCTGTGGTGGCATTCCCTTGTTCAGAAATTGACACAGGGTGGTCATACATGCACGAACTGACAATGGAGCAACTATGGAGCACTTCGCAGCTAGCGGGTGGTAATGTTGCTTACATCGAGGAGTTGTTCGAAACCTATCTCCGCGATCCAAACGAAGTGCCCGAAGAGTGGCGCAACTATTTCGACAAACTCCCTCGCGTTGACGAAAACAGCACCGTCGACACCCCGCATAAGCCCATCCGGGATCAATTTCTACTCATTTCAAAGAATCAGCGTCGCGCTAAGCCTATGATGTCCGCGCCAGTGAGCAGCGAACACGAGCGCAAGCAGATGAAAGTACTGCAGCTGATCAATGCGTATCGCGGCCGTGGTCACCAGCACGCTAAGCTTGATCCTCTGGCGTTGATGACTCGCGAGACTGTTCCTGATCTTGATCTGCATTTTCATGGCCTGACCCGCTCTGACCTCGATACAGTGTTCCAGACTGGAAACCTGTTTGTCGGTCAGGATCAGGCGACACTGAAAGAAATCATTGATGCGTTAGAAACCACTTATTGCGGAACGGTGGGTGCTGAATACATGCACATCGTCAATACCGCAGAGCAGCGCTGGTTCCAGCAACGTCTTGAAAGCGTCCGCTCTCACCCGAAATACGGTGAAGAAATCAAAATGCACCTGCTGGAGCGTCTGACGGCTGCAGAAGGCCTGGAAAAATACCTGGGCTCTCGTTATCCGGGTGTTAAGCGTTTCGGCCTGGAAGGTGGTGAGTCTCTTATCCCGTTAATGGATGAGCTGATTCAGCGCAGCGGTACGTACGGTGCAAAAGAGATCGTGATCGGTATGGCCCACCGTGGCCGACTGAATACCCTGATTAATACACTGGGTAAGAAAACCTCAGATCTTTTCGATGAGTTTGATGGTAAAGCAGAATACGAATCTCACGGCGACGTGAAGTATCACCAGGGCTTCTCCTCGAACGTGATGACACCGGGCGGTGAAGTTCACCTGGCGCTGGCATTCAACCCATCTCACCTTGAGATTGTTTCTCCAGTGGTTGAGGGTTCGGTGCGTGCGCGTCAGGATCGTCGTAGTGATCCTGTGGGTGAAAAGGTTGTTCCTGTCAGTATTCACGGTGACTCAGCATTCGCGGGGCAGGGTGTTGTTATGGAGACATTCCAGATGTCTCAGACACGCGCTTACAAAACCGGCGGTACTGTTCACATCGTCATTAACAACCAGGTCGGTTTTACGACTTCTAAGCGTGAAGATACCCGCTCAACGGAATACTGCACTGACGTTGCAAAAATGGTTGAGGCGCCGATTTTGCACGTGAATGGCGATGACCCTGAAGCGGTGCTTTTTGTTACTCAGCTGGCCGTTGATTATCGTAACGAGTTCCGTAAAGACGTGGTGATTGACCTTGTTTGCTATCGCCGTCGCGGTCACAACGAAGCTGACGAGCCATCAGGTACTCAGCCGCTGATGTACTCGAAAATTAAGAGCCACCCGACAACCCGTACACTTTACGCGAAGCGTCTGGTTGAAGAGGGCGTCCTGACTGAAGACACCAGTAAGCAGCTCGAAGAAGAGTATCGACTGGCTCTGGATAATGGTCTTCACGTGGTTAAGTCCTTGGTTAAGGAGCCGAACAAAGAATTGTTCGTCGACTGGAGTCCGTACCTCGGCCATGAGTGGACGACCAAAGGCGATACTAAGTTTGATATGAAGCAGCTGCAGGAACTCGCGCATCAGCTTCAGGAACCGCCAGAAGGCTTTGCAGTACAGCGTCAGGTCGGCAAGATTCTTGAAGACCGTCGTAAGATGGCTGCTGGCGCTTTGCCGATCAACTGGGGCTTTGCAGAGACAATGGCGTACGCCACCCTGATTAAGCAAGGCTATGGCATCCGTCTGACTGGTCAGGACGTAGGTCGAGGTACGTTCTCGCATCGTCACGCCGTTCTTCATAACCAGAAAGATGCGGGGACTCATGTGCCACTGCAACATATTGAAGAAGGTCAGCCTAAATTCGACATCTATGACTCTCTGCTTTCTGAAGAAGCGGTGCTGGCATTTGAATACGGTTATGCCACTACAACGCCAGGGACTCTGGTGATCTGGGAAGCGCAGTTCGGTGACTTTGCTAACGGCGCTCAGGTGGTGTTCGATCAGTTTATCTCGTCTGGTGAGCATAAGTGGGGCCGTTTGTGTGGTCTGACTATGCTTCTGCCACATGGCTATGAAGGTCAGGGCCCCGAGCACTCGTCTGCCCGCCTTGAGCGTTATTTGCAGTTGTGTGCAGAACACAATGTTCAGATCTGTGTGCCTTCAACTCCGGCGCAGGTTTACCATATGCTACGCCGTCAGATGATTCGTCCGTTGCGTAAACCTATGGTGGTCATGTCGCCTAAGTCGTTACTGCGCCACAAGTTGGCTACCAGTACGCTGGAGGAGCTCGCTGAAGGTCGATTCCGTACCTGTCTCGACGAAATTGATGATATTAATCCGAAAAAAGTCCGCAGAATTTTGCTCTGTTCCGGTAAGGTCTACTACGATTTACTTGAACGCCGCCGCGCGGAAGAGATCGACGATATTGCGATCATTCGGATTGAGCAGATTTATCCGTTCCCTCATACCTTCCTCGGTAAGATTCTTGAGCCTTATAAAGGTGCCAAGGATATCTACTGGGTCCAGGAGGAACCGATGAACATGGGCGCCTGGTACAGCAGCCAGCACCATATGCGCAAAGTAGCGCATGACCTGAATCCTAAATGGCATCTTGAGTATGCAGGCCGAGATCACTCTGCTTCTCCAGCTGCTGGTTACATGGCGCTCCACCTGGAGCAACAGGAAAAATTAATCCGTGACGCTCTGGACCTCCAGGGCTGACGTATCGCAGGAACTCTAAGGAAAATCGAATGAGCATCGAAATTAAGGCACCCACATTTCCTGAATCTGTCGCTGATGGCACTGTGGCGACCTGGCATAAAAAACCGGGTGAACCCATCCAGCGCGACGAGCTTCTGGTGGATATTGAAACGGATAAAGTTGTTCTGGAAGTTGTCGCTCCTGCGGACGGTTCATTGAAAACCGTCCATAAAGAAGAAGGCGACGTCGTTCTCAGTGACGAAGTTCTGGCAATCTTTGAAGAGGGTGCGGTGGATGCTGCGTCTTCTTCAGCGCCTGCTGAAACCGAGTCGGCGCCTGCTGAAACAGCAGATGCGTCTGATGATGGTGACATCATCATGAGCCCGGCTGCGCGTAAGCTGGTCGAAGAAAATGACATTGCTCCGTCATCAATCAAGGCAACTGGCAAAGACGGTCGTGTTACCAAAGAAGATGTCGTTAATCACCTGAAGGGTGGTTCTGCGCTGGCGCCTGCCACTGCTCCAGAACCAAAAGCAGAAGAGCCTAAGTCGGCACCTGCTGCTCCTGCCGCCGCTGCCCCTATGGCTGATGAAGGTGACCGCATCGAGAAACGTGTTCCGATGACTCGTCTCCGAGCAACTATTGCTCGTCGCTTAGTCGAGGCGCAACAGAACGCTGCCATGCTAACGACCTACAACGAAGTGAATATGGGCCCGGTGATGGAGCTGCGTAAAAAGTACAAAGATACTTTTGAAAAAACGCACGGTGTAAAACTTGGTTTCATGTCTTTCTTCGTGAAAGCAGCTACTGAAGCCCTGAAGCGTTTCCCAGCGGTTAACGCATCTATCGATGGTAACGACATGGTTTACCACGGTTATCAGGATATCGGTGTGGCAGTATCGACTGAACGTGGTCTGGTTGTACCGGTTCTGCGTGATACAGACAGCATGGGTCTGGCAGAAATTGAAAGCACGATCGGTGACTTCGGTAAGCGTGGACGCGAAGGCAAACTGGGTATCAATGATATGCAGGGCGGGACCTTTACCATCACTAACGGTGGTATTTTCGGGTCACTGATGTCGACGCCTATTCTGAATCCTCCTCAGACTGCTATTCTGGGTATGCATAAAATTCAGGAACGTCCGATGGCAGTGAATGGCGAAGTTGTTATTCAGCCAATGATGTATCTTGCACTGTCTTACGATCACAGAATGATCGATGGCAAAGAAGCAGTGCAGTTCCTGGTAACCATTAAAGAGTTGCTCGAAGATCCAGCGCGTCTGTTGCTGGATATCTGATAGGGTTTTGGAAATTTAAGGATTTATTATGAGCAAACAATTTGATGTTGTAGTCATCGGTGGTGGCCCTGGTGGTTATGTGGCGGCTATTCGTTGTGCGCAGCTTGGTCTGAAGACTGCGTGTGTTGAAAAATGGGTCAGTAAAGAAGACAAGCCTGTATTGGGTGGTACGTGTCTGAACGTAGGTTGTATCCCGTCGAAAGCACTTCTCGACAGCTCTCATAAATATGAAGAAGCGCACGAGAAATTCGAGCTGCACGGCATTTCAACTGGCAAAGTATCCATCGATATCGAAAAGATGATGGCCCGCAAAGAACAGATCGTGAAAAACCTGACGATGGGTGTCGCAACACTGTTTAAAGCAAACGGTGTGACTTCGTTTGAAGGCACGGGTAAGTTGCTTGCAAACAAGCATGTGGAATTCACCGATCACAGCGGCAACGTTGAGGTGCTTGAAGCAGAAAACGTGATTATCGCAACAGGTTCTGTTCCGGTTGAAATTCCACCAGCGCCTCTGGCCGATGATGTGATTGTTGATTCAACTGGCGCGCTCGAGTTTACAAAAGTGCCGAAGCGCCTCGGTGTTATTGGTGCAGGTGTTATTGGTCTGGAACTGGGTTCCGTATGGGGCCGTCTTGGTGCTGAAGTCACTGTTCTCGAAGCGCAGGATAACTTCTTGCACCTTGTTGACCAGACGGTTGCCAAAGAAGCGAAAAAACTCTTTGGTAAGCAGGGCATGGATATTCGCGTCGGGGCTCGAGTTACGGGTACCGAGGTTAAGCGCAAGAAAGTGACGGTGACCTATCAGGATTCTGACGGTGAGAAGTCAGAAGAATTCGACAAGCTGATTGTAGCGGTCGGTCGTCGTCCTTACACCGAAGGTCTTCTGTCCGGTGATTGTGGTGTGAACCTCGATGAGCGTGGATTTATTCACGTTGACGAAACCTGTAAGACAGACGCACCTGGAGTGTGGGCTGTTGGTGATGTAGTACGGGGCCCTATGCTGGCACATAAAGCGTCTGAAGAGGGCGTGATGGTTGCCGAGCGTATCGCTGGTCATAAAGCTCAGATTAATTACGATTGCATTCCTTCTGTTATTTACACGCACCCTGAAATTGCCTGGGTGGGTAAAACAGAAGATGAGCTGAAGGCGAATGGTGAAAAATACAACGTTGGTATGTTCCCGTTTGCGGCCAACGGTCGTGCGATGGCTGCGGCTGATACTGATGGCTTCGTGAAGATTGTTGCCGATGCTGAAACGGACCGTATTCTTGGTGCCAGCGTGATCGGCCCGAATGCAGGCGATCTGTGCCAGCAGATTGTTGTTGCCATGGAATTTGGTTCGAGTGCTGAAGATGTGGGTATGATGGTGTTTGCTCACCCAACCATTTCTGAAGCGGTACATGAAGCAGCACTTGCGGTGAACAATCAGGCCATTCATAAGGCCAATCGTCGCCCTAAGGCTAAGTAAGACCGTCTGTGCACCACAGTGTGCGGGACATAATACTAAAGCCCGGTTTACCGGGCTTTTTTTTTGTGGCTTTATTACAACCTGTCTAAACTGTAACAGCGAAGGTGGAATGGCCTCTTATTTCTCTATTCAGAAAATCGGGACTATCTTTTCCACACAAGTTTCTGAAATGGCGGAACCCATACAATGTGACTCCGTCAGACAAGACCTGAACGTTAAATTGTAAGAACAGGACAAAGCGATGAACCTACACGAATATCAGGGTAAGCAGCTGTTCGCTCAGTATGGCCTCCCAGTCTCACAAGGAGTGGCGGCTAAAACAGCGGAAGAGGCAGCTGCAGCAGCCGACACAATCGGTGGCGACCGTTGGGTCGTAAAAGCACAGGTACATGCAGGTGGTCGCGGTAAGGCCGGTGGTGTGAAACTGGTCAGCTCTAAAGAAGAAATCAGCGATTTTGCTAATCAGTGGCTGGGTAAAAACCTGGTGACGTATCAGACCGATGAGAACGGTCAGCCAGTTTCTCGTATTCTGGTTGAATCCTGTACAGATATCGATCAGGAACTTTATCTCGGTGCGGTTGTTGATCGCTCATCCCGTCGTGTTGTGTTTATGGCATCGACGGAAGGTGGTGTAGAAATTGAAAAAGTTGCACACGAAACACCTGAAAAAATCCTGAAAGCCGAGATTGATCCTTTAGTAGGCGCGCAGCCCTATCAGGGCCGTGATCTTGCGTTCAAGCTGGGCCTTGAGGGCAAGCAGGTCGGTCAGTTCGTTAAAATTTTCCTTGGCCTGTCCAAGTTATTCCACGAAAAAGATCTGGCGCTGCTGGAAATTAACCCGCTTGTTATCACCAACGAAGGTGATCTTCACTGTCTCGATGCGAAAATTAACATCGACAGCAACGCGGTATATCGTCACAAAGACCTGCAGGAAATGCACGATCCTTCTCAGGAAGATGAGCGTGAAGCGCACGCAGCGAAATTCGAACTTAACTACGTGGCCCTTGATGGCAACATTGGTTGTATGGTGAATGGTGCTGGTCTGGCGATGGGCACCATGGACATCGTTAAACTGCACGGTGGCCAGCCTGCTAACTTCCTGGATGTGGGCGGCGGCGCCACGAAAGAGCGTGTTGTCGAAGCGTTTAAAATTATCCTTTCTGATGAAAACGTCAGTGCGGTACTGATTAATATTTTCGGTGGTATCGTGCGTTGCGACATGATCGCTGAAGGCGTTATCGGGGCAGTAAAAGAAGTTGGTGTGAAAGTGCCGGTGGTTGTCCGCCTTGAAGGTAATAATGCAGAGCTGGGTTCAAAAGTTCTGGCAGAAAGTGGTTTAAATATTATTGCAGCGACCAGCCTTGCGGACGCTGCAGAACAAGCGGTTAAAGCTGCGGAGGGCAAATAATGAGTATTTTAATTAATAAAGATACCAAGGTTATTTGTCAGGGTTTTACCGGCTCACAGGGCACTTTCCATTCTGAGCAGGCCATTGAATACGGTACAAAAATGGTTGGGGGTGTTACACCGGGCAAAGGCGGTACCGAGCACCTTGGTCTTCCGGTATTTAATACTGTGGCCGAAGCCGTTGAGGCGACAGGTGCTGAAGCGTCTGTAATTTACGTGCCCGCGCCTTTCTGTAAGGACTCAATTCTTGAGGCTGCTAATGCCGGTATTAAGTTGATCGTGTGTATCACTGAAGGCATTCCGACGCTCGATATGCTGGATGCAAAAGTGAAATGCGACGAGCTTGGCGTTCAGCTGATTGGTCCGAACTGCCCAGGGGTTATCACTCCGGGGGAATGTAAGATCGGTATTATGCCGGGTCACATTCACCTGCCGGGTAAAGTCGGTATCGTTTCGCGTTCAGGCACCCTCACTTATGAGGCCGTGAAGCAGACGACGGATGAAGGTTTTGGCCAGTCGACATGTGTGGGTATCGGTGGTGACCCGATTCCGGGCTCTAACTTTATTGATATCCTGAAAATGTTCCAGGAAGATCCGGCGACTGAGGCGATTGTGATGATCGGTGAGATCGGCGGTACGGCAGAAGAAGAGGCCGCGGCCTTCATTAAAGAGAACGTGACTAAGCCTGTAGTGTCCTACATCGCTGGTGTGACTGCTCCCCCGGGCAAGCGCATGGGCCATGCCGGTGCAATTATCTCAGGTGGTAAAGGCACAGCAGACGAGAAGTTCGCCGCACTGAATGATGCGGGTGTTGCTACTTGTAAGAGCCTGGCCGATATCGGTAAAACTCTGAAAGAGCTGACTGGCTGGTAATTCTTAGCCATCATCGGTTCTGACAAAAGCCCGCAGTTATTGTGACTGTGGGCTTTTTTATTGTCAGGAGACCATCGATTCTATCCCTAAGTCGAATAGGCGCTGATGGTCGGCTCTCGTATTCTGAATGAATACTTGGAGGTGTCTATGATGTATGAAACCGACTATCGCGAAGCCCGCGATAACCCTAAAGCATTCTGGTCAGCACAGGCTGAAAAAATAGCCTGGTTTAAGAAGCCTGAGACCGTGCTAAGCCAGGATGAGAATGGCATAGATCGGTGGTTTGCTGATGGTGAGTTAAATACTTCGTTTCTCGCGCTCGACTCTCATGTTTTGAATGGTCGCGGTGATCAGGCGGCTCTTATCTATGATTCTCCCGTAACGAATTCAAAGCGCAGCTATACCTTTCGTGAGCTGACCGAAGAAGTCGCTCTGTTTGCTGGTGTGCTCGCTGATCAGGGCGTCGTTAAAGGTGATCGTGTTGTTATATATATGCCGATGGTGCCAGAGGCGGCCATTGCAATGCTGGCCTGTGCACGGTTGGGCGCAGTTCACTCGGTTGTCTTTGGCGGTTTCGCTCCAAACGAGCTTGCTGTTCGCATTGAGGATGCAAGCCCGAAAGTACTGGTCACCGCATCCTGTGGCATTGAGATCGACCGGGTTATACCGTACAAACCTATCGTGAATGATGCGTTGGCTATGGCCAGCCACAAGCCCGTGTCCTGCATTGTTTTGCAGCGTGAGCAGCATCCTTGTGAGCTTACTGCGGGTATTGATCTGGACTGGAGCGAGGCGATGTCTTCGGCTTCTCCTGCGGATTGCGTGCCGGTTCTGGCGACAGATCCACTGTATGTTCTTTACACGTCAGGAACTACCGGTAAGCCCAAAGGGGTTGTTCGCGACAATGGCGGCCATGCTGTGGCGATGCGCTACTCAATGGATTCTGTGTACAGCATAGGTCCGGGGGATGTCTTCTGGGCGGCTTCCGATGTGGGTTGGGTCGTTGGCCATTCTTATATCGTCTACGCGCCACTGATCACAGGCTGTACGACAGTGTTTTACGAAGGCAAACCGGTCAAGACGCCAGACGCTGGAGCTTTCTGGCGTGTGTGTTCTGAATATAAGGTGAAGGCCTTGTTTGCTGCGCCGACGGCGTTTCGTGCAGTTCGCAAGGAAGACCCTGAGTGTGCTCTTGCTGGACAGTACGATCTTACCGCATTAACAACCATTTTTATGGCAGGCGAGCGCCTTGATCCACCCACTTACGACTGGGTGGTCGGACACCTGAAACGGCCTGTCGTTGATCACTGGTGGCAGACAGAAACTGGCTGGGCGATTGCCGGGAATCATGTGGGTTATGGTCTTGCTGAAACGAAACCCGGCTCGGTAACGCGCCCATCGCCTGGTTTTAATGTTGAAATTCTGGATGGTCACGGCAAACCTGTGCCTGTCGGTGAGCAGGGGAGTATTGCCATCAGGTTACCTATGCCTCCGGGCTGCTTGCCAACGATCTGGAACAACCACGACCGCTTTGTCGATGGTTATCTGAGAACCTTTGATGGGTATTCCGTTTCAGGTGACGGCGGCTATATCGATGAAGACGGTTATCTGTTTGTGCAGGGACGAACCGATGACATCATCAATGTTGCTGGTCACCGTTTGTCTACGGGGGAGATGGAAGAAGTCGTGGCTGGCCATGAGGCGATTGCGGAATGTGCTGTTATTGGTCAGGCGAGTGACCTTAAGGGCGAAGAGCCGCTTGGCCTTCTCTTGTTGAAAGACGGCGTGACGATTGATGAAGCAACACTGGAGTCCGAAGTTATCCAGCGTGTACGTGAAAATATTGGCGCGGTTGCTAGTTTTCGTCACGCGGTTGTTGTCCAGCGTCTGCCGAAAACACGTTCAGGGAAGATTCTTCGCAAGGTGTTGCGCAATATAGCAAACAGCGAAGAGTACCAAACTCCGTCAACTATTGATGATCCGGCGTGTCTTGTCGAAATTGAGGACGTTTTATCGAAAAAAGGTTTAAGAAAATGAAACTTTGAGGAACTGATACGCGGATGCCGTATCTGAGCTTACGGTTGTTGCAAAACAACCTTTATGATTGCTCCCCCTCTACGCCGGCCTTCGGGTCGGCGTTTTTTTATTTCACTAAATAATGCCTTCTGACAGCGCGGTCGCAATGGCCTCGCCGATATCGCTGATTTCGTCCAACCAGGCTTCCTGCCAGTTTCCCCGGTATATGATGGGTTCCTGTACCCAGCGCCAACGCAGCCCTGTTGTGATGGTTTGCAAAGCACGGACAGTGCCTGTTCCATCGTGACCTGCTCGTACGATGGCGACACAGGGCAGGCCTTGTTTGTCGTCCAGTACCGGGTAATAAATACGATCAAACCAGTCTTTCATGGCCCCTGACATGTAGCCAAGGTTTTCTGGGGTCAGTAGTACGATCCCATCGGCCGTTTGAAGGTCTTCGCTGTCTGAGTCCAGTGGTGCTCTGGACGTGACCCTCAGATGAGCACCTGTGTTCTCTGCCCCAACTATAAGCCCGTCACGCAGGCGGGCCAGATTTTCAGAAGGGCAGTGAGCAATAATCAGAAGATTCTTGGTCTGCATATCAACCGCTTTGGTGTTTACTCTACGTCGGGGTTAACGCCGTCTTTGGGTTTGATCACGAGAACGTCGCAATTGAGTTTGTCGACCAGTGCTTCGGCAGTATTACCAATCAGGACACCGCTAAACCCTTCGCGCCCAATGGTTCCAACCACGACGAGGTCGGCTTCGATGTTTGCTGCGACGTCGGGAACGACTTGTTCCGCATCTCCTTCAAGTACATGGACATGGTCGTCGGCGATGTTGAATTTCTCAGCCCAGCGCGCAGTGGCTTCTTTGTGCTGGTCCGTAATGTAGTTCTGAATGTCGTCCGGAGGTGATACTTCTGGCACCATCGCGAGCGCAACTGCCACCATGGGGTAAGCGTTCGTAATGTGCAGGTCGGTTTCAAAATGATCTGCAAGATGCTCGGCATAGGAAAGAATATTATCGTTAATGAGGGTGTGGCCCTTATCAGAGCTGGTAGCATCGATACTGGCCAGTATG
>MDTB01119741.1_pt1 | contig 11015 bp, 10 predicted proteins | sample 811161 | NCBI WGS metagenome assembly MDTB01 (sample SAMN05326650, study PRJNA326480) | marine metagenome | isolation source: seawater | place: Mediterranean Sea | collected 2009 | reverse complement strand
TCTGTCCGCCATATGTAACATATTAATCAATAACTTAGAAGATTAAAAATGGTTTTGACCACCATCTAACCACCATAAGCTGTGGGATTGTGTGATCCTTTCTGAGACATTTGAGACTCCACATATATCTGCGATCCGTTAATATGGCATCGATAGGGGCGTCAATGATAGAAATTCTTAATCCGTTTAAAAAAGCAACCTCTTGGGAGCTAAAGTTTGGAAGAGTAGCCTCTATAGTTTTCAGCTTTCTGTTTTGCTACCTGCTCCTTAAGCATTTTGATTTCTTGAGTGAGTTTGATGGCGCTTTTGATAATTTTAAAGACAAGCTGCGTGTAATATCTTTTTGTTTTAACTTTTTATTTTATACTTCAATTGTAGTTGCATGGGTATTATTTCGAAATGATCATCGCGATCGGTTGTATTACCCATTTGCACTTTTAATATCAGTTATTGCGATAAACTTGTCTATTTTCATAGATATGCACCACCCCTTAATAACATATTTTTTCTCTGATTACGCAACAAGTATGAATATAGCGGGACGTCATCTTTATTATCAAATGGTACCTTTTCCTATAATAATTGTATTTTCGCTTTTTCATTTTAGAGTATGGGCAGTTTTTCTGTTTCTCGCACTCGCGGTAACTCCAATCGTATATCGAATTTCACTCATTATAAATCATCCAAAGACTTTTTTTGTTCCGCTTCCAAAACTAGTTGGAGATGTTTTTGAACTTGATAAAACCTTTTGGGAATTTTCGTTAACGATATGTATTGTAGCAATTATTTCAGCTTTCGGTCTTCTGTATTTTTTTAGATATGCATTAAGTGCTGTACAAAAAACTGAACAAAAAAATCTTTTATTAGGTCGGTATTTTTCGCCAGACGTTCGTGATGAAATCGAGGCAACTAATACTGATCTTCAATCTCAAGGGCCTAGAGAGCTAGAGGTAGCCATAATTTTTACCGATATTGTGGATTTTACAAAAATTTCAGAAAAAATGGACCCAAAAGATGTGATGCAGATGCTATCAGAATATCAGGCAATAATGGTGGCAGCTATTTTTGAAAATAAGGGAACAGTTGATAAGTTTATTGGAGATGCTGTAATGGCAAACTTTGGCACACCAAAGTCGCATGGCAACGATGCTCAAAATGCTTTTAATTGTGCTGTTTCCATGAACCAGAAGTTGAAGGCATGGAACCAAGATAGAGAGAAAAAAAATTTACAGCAAATTCAGCACAGAATAGGAATTCATTTTGGTACTTGTGTGGTTGGAAACATAGGCGGGGAACAGAGGATTGAATTCGCAGTAATTGGAGATGCGGTAAACGTAGCAAGCCGAATTTGTGACGCTTGCAAAGAGTTTGACACAAACTTTTTAATAACTTCTTCAGTAGCGAACAGCATACACCATAATCTTAAATTCGAAGCCGTCCAAGAATATTACGTCCGGGGAAGAAATGAGCCAATCAATCTGGTAAAAATTTATAACTAAAAATTTAGAATTGAATACAGCCTACAAACGCTTTTGCGTATACCTAGCCTGTTCCTGTTGCCGGAAAATTGGTCAACCCCACCCGCTCCCATATCTACTCCAAAGCCTGATTAAGCTTCTGTTCTGCTTTTCTAGCTTTGTGCTGCATTCCTGCTCCACAAATTGCGCAACGCTATCCATCGCGGTCTTGTAAGCACTCAATTGATCAAGAACAACTTGCGGCGGGTTCAAGCGACGCATCCCCGATCCAACCTACCGGAAAGATTAAGGGGTTTAAGAGAGGTAGGATTTCTGGTTTATCGCAGAAATTAAGAAGCGAAGATGAATAGAGTGTCGTTGCATAGCGAGCTTCCGGGTCTATTGTGGGCAGGAATCTATTCTGATAGTGCTATGAAAACGTAGACATTTATAGACAATATTCAAATTGAGTCTAAATGATCACCTTTCAGATGCCAACTGCCTATTTTAATTGCTTTTTAGCTGAAGACTGAAACTATTAGTATCTTAACTTTGTTTCGACCGGTCCTTTTGTGGTTAAAAAGGAGCCATCGGACAAAGGAGAATTTAAATGGTTACTAACATGTCTAAGAGAAGATTGGTTACTGGAATAGCGGCGGCCGTCGTAGCGGGCGCATTGGTTTCGACACCGACGTTTGCTGCTAACGAGACATTAAAGCTTGGCGCTTTGGGCGTGATGAGCGGCCCATTCGCAGGCTGGGGTGGGGTGATGTGCCAGACCTTCAAAACTCGGGTGAAAATTTGGAATGAGGCGGGTGGTGTAGCGATTGGAGATGTCACATATGATATTGATCTGACCTGCGTAGATGACCGAGCGGATCCAAAAGGCGCACAAACTGGTGCAGAGAAACTGATCGCCAAGGGTATCAAATACATTCAGGGTCCAAATACTGACACAACTGCAGAATCTGCGAAGGCAGTGATGGAAGCGAATGGTACAATTCATATTCCATATGCCTTTTCCAAGGCGCTTTATTCACCGCCAGCCTCCCAGTCAATTTTGGGAATGGTTGCGTCTTATCAGGTTGGTCCTGTTATCTACAAGTGGCTAATGGAAAACAAAGGTGTCAAGAAGATTGCTTTCCTTGCGGAAAATAACTCTGACCCGATAAACCAGCGTAACCAGGGTCTTTTGGGTGCGGAGGCGCTTGGTTTGGAAGTTGTTTCAGGTTCGGAGACATACGAGACCGGTACAACGGACTTCTTCCCAGTGCTGACCAAAGTGCTTAGCACAGGCCCGGATCACATTGTGCTCTCAGGTGTTTCTCCTTCAGCAGTAGGCCCTCTGATCAAGGCCGCACGGGAATTGGGTTTCACCGGAACCTTGAGCACTGAAACCGGTCAAGATCCAGGAGCAATTGCCGAAGTTGCAGGCGCTGCATCAAACGGATTTATTGCCGCCGGTGGTGCAAGCACAGAAGCCATCCGTAGTGCATTTATGGAAGAATTCATCGCCGAGTACACAGAAGATTGGGGTGAATGGAATGACGTTGCCGGTCTGTTTGTTTACGGTCCGGAAATTCTGGTTCAAACGCTGCAGGCTGCTGGCCCAGATGCAATCGACGATACTGAAGTGTTCAAGGCAACGCTAGAGACATTTAAAGGCACAAACCCATTCCTGAAAGACGGTGGTGTCCTTAGATACGTTGGTCGCACAGACTACGGACAGCCGCGTCAGGTTTCAGTTCCGATCGTTGTTCAGGAAATTCAAGACGGCGCGTATTTGCCGTTGTTTATCGGTGCACTTCCGGACTGAAGAACATTCTCCTGTACCAAGCCCAAAGACCTTGGGCTTGGTAATTTTAAGAGAAGTTCCAATATTTTGGCGAACACACACCTAGAACTATATAAAATTCACGGTTCATATCAGAAAATGCGGAAAATAATTTATGGAGCAGGTACTTTTAAATGGGCTGGTCGTCGGCACGACTTATGCTCTGATTGCCCTTGGCATTACGATAATTTTCAGCATAATGAATGTCGTGAATTTCGCCCATGGTCAACTCTACATGATTGGAGGTTTTGTTGTTTACTACGTGAATTCGGTGTTTAGTTTTCCTTTTTGGCTTGGATTGGTCGCATCATTTTTTGTTGTCGCGGCTATTGGCGTCGTGATGGAACTTTTTCTTTTCAGACCAGTCATGCGAAAGATAAAACGCGAAGAAGTTACCATGTTGCTTGCAATGGGAACGGCAGTGTTTCTTGAAAGCGCTGCGTTATTGATTTTTGGGGAAAAGCAACGGGGCATTCCCTCGGTTGTGACAGGTGTTCAGTACGTTGGAGGCGCTATCCTGCCAAATTCCCGAATAATGGTCATGATCATTGCGGCGCTATTAATCATCTCACTTATGCTTTTCATCGGAAGGACCCGGCCCGGACGAGCTTTGCGCGCTTTGGCGCAGGATCGCGAGGCTACCGCATTACAAGGGGTCAATCTCAAGTGGATATCAGCACTCGGATTTGGGCTAGGCGCAGGGCTTGCAGGTCTGTCCGGTGGACTTTTAATTGCGTTGTTTGCGATTCACACTGGGGCTGGGACCGCGATTTCGATCAAGGCTTTCATTATGATCATGATTGGTGGGGCAGGTGTATTGTCCGGCGCAATACTTGGAGGGTTCGTTCTCGGATTTGTTGAATCCATAGCGTTTGCGCTGCTGCCCGGCTCTGTCACGTTTCTCGTTATTTTCACTTTGGTCATAGTATTCCTGATTGTCCGGCCGCATGGCATTATGGGCAAACCTTGGGGCTAATATCACTGTGACGGGACCAGCCATGGATAGCATTCAATTAATGTCAAAACCCACTAATTCGCGCGTGCGGAAAAGACACATTAATTTCGTAATATTCATTTGTCTTGTCTCGGTGATCTACTTCGTCATCATGCCCGTGCTTTTCGCTGATCAGGGGTACTACACCAGTGTCATGACGACTATGGCTGGCGTCAGCTTCATCAGCATGGGCGTCTGGCTGACTTTTGTGATTGGACGCATCAATTTGGCGCAGGCGGGCTTTGCACTCATCGGCTCTTACACAACCGGCATACTTATGTCGAAGCTTGGGTTTTCATTTTGGCTGTGTTTACCGCTTTCGGGTATCGTAGCTGCTTGTTTTGGATTTCTGATCGGTTGGCCAGTTTTACGTCTGAAGGGTGTCTATTTTGCGATGATCACCCTTAGCCTGACGGAGGCTTCACGCCTGTCCGCATTGAGCTTTCCGGCGCTCACAAATGGGCCAAGAGGAATCGTTGATCTGCCTTTGCCCGGTGAACTGTCGATTTTTGGAATCACATTGGTGTCCGCGTTCGAACTTGGCGATCGTTTTGCGTACTTTTATCTCGGTGGTTTTCTGATGGTCTGCGGGCTGATCCTACTTTGGCTCATTGATACAAGCCGCATGGGAGCGGTGTTTCATTCACTTCGTCAGAACGAGGATTTGGCCTCGAGCCTAGGCATCAATGTCGCGAAATATCGTGTGGTTGCCTTTATGATTGCCTGTTTCTATGGCGGCGTTGGCGGGTCATTCTTTACTGCGCTGCAGCGAAACGTATATCCGCAGTCATTTCAGGTGATCGATAGCGTCTACTTTATGATCTATTGCTTCGTTGGCGGTTTGGAATTCGTTATTGGCGCCGTCGTCGGCACCTTTGTGCTCTTGGGACTATTTGAAGTTCTGGGTGAATTTCAACAATATCAGACTGTGATGTTTTCAGGGCTGATGATACTTGGAATCCTATTCATGCCGAACGGTATCGTTAGCGTCATATCTGGTTTTGTTTCCCAAAGAAGAGGTGGAGACGGCTGATGTTAGAGGTATCAAATCTGACAAAGAAGTTTGGTGGGCTGACGGCAGTCGATGATCTTTCATTCACCCTGAATGAAGGTGAGATTCTGTCGATTATCGGACCAAACGGCGCTGGAAAAAGCACTTGCTTTAAGCTGATTTCTTCGTTTTTGCAGCCAACTTCCGGAACCATTAAACTGAATGGTCGCGATATAACCGGCATCGGTGTTCATAATGTTGTTGATCTGAAAATCGTCCGTACTTTTCAGGAGACAACAATCTTCAAAGATATGACTGTCCGAGATGCGGTTGTACTTGGTCATCAGAAAGATTGTCGCGCCACGTTGTTTGGTATGGTCTTTCGCACTAAAGCGGCGCGTAAAGACAATGAAGAGGCGCATCAAAACGCAAACAAGGTGCTGGAATTGCTTGGGATGACCGAAGTTGCCGATACGAAAGCGGCAGGCCTACCGCAGGGTTTGCTCCGAAACCTCGGCATTGCAATCGCACTGGCGGCCAAGCCAAATATCATATTGTTGGACGAACCGTTCGCAGGCTTGAATTCTGATGAAACCAAAAGAGGTGTCGAGCTGGTTCGAACCGTTCGCGACAGTGGCGTCACGCCTATCCTGGTGGAGCATGATATGTCAGCGGTTATGTCAGTTAGCGACCGGATAGTTGTTGTGAATTTTGGTACCAAAATTGCTGAGGGAACGCCAGAAGAAATTCAGCAGAACGATAAGGTGATTGAAGCCTATCTCGGCTCCGAAGATGAGGATCTGGGCGTATGAGGTCGTATTTCTCGTTGGATAATCTGGTCGTTAGATACGGTCAGGTAAACGCCGTGAACGGCATTTCCGTATCGGCCGATAAAGGGCAAATAGTTTCTCTGATCGGGGCCAATGGCGCCGGCAAATCATCGACCCTTAGAGCGGTTATGGGCCTAACGTCGATTGCCGGGGGGAAAGTCAGTTTCGACGGCAAGGATTTGACCAATCAAGGTACAGATGTCGTGGTGGGCAGTGGTCTGTCGATGGTACCTGAGGGACGAAGAATATTCCCGTTCATGTCTGTTCGAGACAATCTGCTGATGGGTGGATACAGACACAAAAACGCGCGCGAGGTGAAAGCCAGCCTCGAAAGCGTTATGGATCGTTTCCCGCGCTTGCGCGAACGCGCAAAACAAAGTGGCGGCAGCCTTTCTGGCGGTGAACAGCAAATGGTTGCGATCGGACGGGCGCTGATGAATAAGCCGCGTGTCCTTCTTCTTGATGAGCCTTCGCTGGGGATTGCCCCAATCATCGTACGTGACATCGCGAGATTCATTGCTATTATTAACAAAGAAGATCGTGTCAGCGTTATTCTTGTCGAACAAAATTCACGCATGGCACTGAAGCTGTCCAGTTATGCTTACGTTCTTGAGAACGGCAGAGTCGCGTTAGAAGGAAGTTCTGACGAACTGGCAAATAACGACAAAGTTCGCAAAGCGTATTTGGGCGCGTGACGATATGAAAATTAATATCATCAATCCAACAACTACAGTGGCCTTTGCTGAGAAGAATCTGGAAACGGCATTAAGGTTTGCATCGCCGGGTACGGAAATTATATCAACAACTGTTGCGTCTGGGCCCCAGTCCATTGAAAGTCACTACGATGAGGCGACCGCGACAATTGGAATTTTGGAAGAGATCCAAAAGGGCGAAGAATTGGGTCACGATGCTTATGTCATTGCCTGCTTCGGGGATCCAGGATATCTGGCCGCGCGCGAAGCCGCCAAGGGCCCGGTAGTTGGGATTGCAGAAGCCTCATTCCATGTTGCAAGTATGATTTCGACGCGATTTTCGGTTGTGACGACATTGGCTCGCACGAAGATTATCGCCGAACATCTCCTTCAGGTCCATGGATTTGAACACCAGTGTGCAAAGGTGCGGGCAACGGATCTCGAAGTACTGGCGCTGGAAGAGACAGGTCCAGCGGCCTGCACAAGTATAATTGAAGAATGCCAGATAGCTATGGATCAGGACGAGGCTGCAGCCATCGTTCTGGGCTGTGCAGGTATGGCTGATCTTGCGGACCACATTCAGCAGATAATCGGTATTCCGGTGATTGAAGGTGTCACAGCCGGTGTGAAGCTGGTGGAGGCCATAGTAGGCATGGGTCTTGGAACCAGCAAACATGGCGACTTGGCTTATCCACTGGCGAAAAAAGTGTCAGGAAGCATAGCACATCTGACGGTAAAGTAATTGGATCGCCCCGACTGATCGGGTGCGGCCAAAACTAAAGTTTGAAGGAGATACCAATGTCTTATCCCAGAGACTTGATAGGGTACGGTAATAACCCGCCACAAGCAAATTGGCCAAATGGTGCGAAACTGGCGTTGCAGATTATCGTTGCCTATGAGGAAGGATCGGAAAACTGTATTCTGCACGGTGACGCCGGATCTGAAAATTTCATTTCTGATATTATCGGTGCTCCATCGCTGCTGGGAGTGCGGAACATGAATATGGAAAGCCTTTATGAATACGGCACAAGGGTCGGATTTTGGCGTATTTTCAATGAGTTCAAAACGCGTGGTATCTACACGACCGTTCTGGCCAATGGCTTGGCCCTGGTAAACAATCCGGGTTATGGCAAGTTGATGCACGACATGGGCCACGAGATTGCAAGCCATGGCTGGAAATGGATTGATCACCAGTTCATGGGTGTGGAGACAGAGCGCGCCCATATGAAAATGGCAATCGACGCCATTGAGAAAGAAACAGGTGAAAGACCCGTTGGTTGGTACACCGGTCGCAACAGCCCGCAAACACTGCATCTTGTGGTAGAGGAGGGGGGCTTCCTTTATGACGCGGACACTTACGCAGACGATCTACCTTACTGGGAGGAGGTTCAGGGAAAGCAACACCTGCGTATTCCCTATACACTGGAAGCTAACGACATGCGTTTCGTAGCAGCTGCGGGTTTCAACTCCGGGGATCAGTATTTCACCTATCTGAAAGATACGTTCGATATTCTTTACCGCGAGAGCGATCATACACCAAGGATGATGTCGACTGGTTTGCACTTGCGCATTGCCGGTCGCCCGGGTCGCTGGGCCGCGTTCTTGCGGTTCCTCGACTACGTCCAGAACCATGAAGATGTCTGGATTTGTCGACGCGATGAAATCGCCAAACATTGGCATGAAAATCACCCGGCGTGAATGGAAACGGGGCATTTTTGACAACAATCGGAGTGTGAGAATTGACCTATCTCAGTGAGAGTGATGCCGGGAAGCGCATTTATCAGCGATGCGATGAATGGGCGGTCTACAGCGAACCGGGTCCGGGTGTGACACGATTGTATCTGTCAAATGAGCATCGAGCAGCCGCTGACAAACTGCTAGATTGGATGGCAGAGGCTGGCATGGACGCCCATATTGATGAGGCTGGTAACATTATCGGGCGCTATCACGCTGAAACCGGCGCCGGTCCCTATCTTATAATGGGCTCACACCAGGATAGTGTGATCGAGGGCGGTAAATATGATGGCCCTCTTGGGATTTTAACCGCACTTGATTGCGTTGCTGTTCTGAATAGTGAAAATGTGCGTTTTCCTTTCGGGATCGAAGTTGTCGGATTTGGCGACGAAGAAGGGTCCCGTTTCAAAACAACGCTTGCGGGCAGCAGGGCGATTGTCGGCACTGTCGACGATGAACTGTTGAACGCTACCGACCGAGACGGTCGCACCATAGCACAGGCACTGACAGATTTTGGTCTTGATCCGGCTAATATTGGCAGAGCGGCCCACAGCTCTGATGACGTTGTCGGTTACGTGGAAGTCCACATTGAACAGGGGCCGGTTCTTGAAGATGAAGACCTGCCCATCGGGGTCGTAACCGGTATCAGCGCGCAGCGCAGGTGCTGGATAAATTTCAATAGTGAACCGAACCACGCCGGAACAGTGCCGATGAAATTGCGTACGGACGCAATTGTCTGTGCGGCAGAGTGCATATTGGCAATTGAAAAGGCAGCTTGCAGATTCAACGACACTGTTGGGACGGTGGGATCCATCGAGGCACGACCGGGTCTTGCAAATGTGATCTGCGGAAATGTGACCCTGTCGCTGGACCTGCGGTCTCCGTCGAAAGAGACGTTGAACAAAGCATTCGAAATTTTGAAATCCGAGGCTACTGCCGCTGCCAAAAGGCGGGGTGTTTCGGTGGAATTTGAGGTTCTTCTGGACCTCGACCCTTGTCCCTGTTCGGGGGATCTCATTCAACAGCTTGAAACTGCTGTCAGAGAGACTGGCGTTAGCGCGATCCAAATGCCCAGCGGCGCGGGTCATGACGGAATGTCCATGAGCCAGCTAACGGATATCGGCATGATCTTCGTGCGCTGCAAAGGCGGTATTAGCCACAATCCGGCTGAGTCCGTTACCGCCCGGGATGTGGGCGCCGGAGCGGCTGCAATATTGCAGTTTGTTCGCAATTTTGAACAAAAAAGAAAAATACGGGGGGAACAATGAAACAGCATCTCGGGGAAACAAGATCATCCTACAAACGGAACCACGCATTTATCTCTCCTGACAGCCACGAATTAACGACGTTACCAAACTGGTCAGATACTGAACTGGCCATCCTCATCGCACCACAGATAGGGGCCCGGTTTCAACAGTATTTTGCACATATGAACACTGGGGCTTCAGGTGGCGCACCCCTTTCGATGAACCAGCGGTTCTTTATGGTACTAGAAGGTGGCGTAACACTTTCAGCCGAAGGGCAAACATTCGATCTGGAGCCAGAGGGCTATGCGATCATTCCCGTCGGAGTTAATCACACGATTACTGCTACTTCCTCGTCTCGGTTGGTTGTGCTTGAAAAGCCTTATCTTGCGCTAGATGGCTACGAACACCCAAAGCTTCACGTGTCAAAAATAGCTGATCACGAACAGTTGATCATGAAAGGTGACGAGCGTCTGCTATTGCAGAAATTAGCCCCAGAAACACCCTCTTATGATTTTGAAATCAACGTGATGGAGTTTAAACCGGGAACCGGCCTTCCATATGTCGAAACCCACTATATGGAGCATGGTTTGTTGCTTCTGGACGGCGGTGGCATCTACCGGCTCGAGGATGATTGGTATCCAGCAGAGAAGGGCGACACCATTTGGATGGGTCCATATTATCCACAGTGGTTTGGTGCAATTGGACGCGCTAATGCACGCTAACTGATTTACAAAAACTGGAATCGAGATCCGGAGGCATTCTAAAGGGCACCGTAAGAATAAACTGCCTTGCCCACAATGGGCTTGGCAAGTAGCCATACGGCTATGCCTAATCGGGTTTCCTTACGCTATTTCAAAACCAAAACTGAGATTATCCAATTTACGGTGATGTTGTATGTGAGTTCCATTATAACTGAGGAACGTAGAGGACCTGCTTCATGAATGTGGAGTAGATGGAAGCTATTAAGCTGCTCGATGCCGGTAGCACAGATTTGGCACTAAATTCACAAGCGAGATCCAGTCTCTAATTTCTACCGTTAAGGACCGCTTTCGGGACCAATTTTTTTAATTGGCATCTCACTAAAGTATTGATATTAATGAACCTTCTGGAAGTTTGGTCGCATTCCCGGTGCGCCACCAACCCTTTCACTTCCACCGAACACTTGCATATATGAGCTATGATGCTGAATTACTTATTCCTTTTCGGGCAATCGTTTCTAGTGAGCTGCTTACAAAG
>MDTB01048810.1_pt1 | contig 11015 bp, 10 predicted proteins | sample 811161 | NCBI WGS metagenome assembly MDTB01 (sample SAMN05326650, study PRJNA326480) | marine metagenome | isolation source: seawater | place: Mediterranean Sea | collected 2009 | reverse complement strand
TATTTTTTGAAATTTGTCTGAGTAAATAGCTTGATTATTATTTATTGCATTATTTGATCTTTTAAAATAAAAAATGCAGAATATCATTATGCCCTTGTAGCTCAGCTGGTAGAGCAATTGATTTGTAATCAATAGGTCCGCGGTTCGAATCCGTGCGGGGGCACCATCTTAAAACACTTATTTGTTTAGACTTTTTAATAAACCTATGCTTCCAGTATTTTCTAAGGCAAGTAAAACAACATTCAGATCATTAATATATATAATATCTCTTATTCTCTCATTAATGAAAATTTTCTCGATATAAATAATCTTATTTTTTTTATAATCAATTTTTGTTCTATAAATACTTGCTCCATTTAAGGAAGTAATTAAAAAATCATCTTGCCAAAATTTATTAAATTTATTTGGAATTTTTATCAATTGGGAAATCCCTATAGAAGGCACAAATGAAAAAATAGGTTCAACAAAACCATTATCTTTATGATTTTTTAGATAATTGTATTCATCTTTATTATATTCTTCATACAAATATGGCTCACCATATGAACTCACGGGCCATCCGTAATTTTTGTTTTCACTTATAATATTTATTTCATCACCTCCTCTTGGGCCATGTTCTGTAGAAATAATAATTCCATTATCATTATAAAGACCTTGAGGATTTCTGTGTCCACTTGAAAAGATATTTGAATTTTGATCATCTAAATTTATAAATAATATTTTACCAAGATTTGATGACGAGTCTTGTGCAAACTCTTTATACTTGGCTATTGCATCTAGAGAAATCAATATACCTTTATCTTTTCCTAAAGTGTATTCAACCATTTTTCCAGCATAATTAGCTCCACATTCTTTATTTGAAAATATTATTTTAAAAGACATATCTTCTTTATCAAAATTAGATTTCATTAACCCAAGCTTATAACAGCCGTCTTTAATTTTTTTTGAATATGAAAAATAAATTGTGTTATCTATTACCAGAACATCTAAAATTTTAAAAAATTTTTCTTCAAATTGAATATTTGGTTCAAGTGATTTTTTTAATTCATTTTTTAAAATTGCATCATTATTCAAAAAAACAAATTTTCCTTTACTAGATAGGACTAAAATTTCATTACCTATGTATTCTAAGTAAAAAGAAGTTGTTTCAGGTTTAACGAACATTTTGTTGTTTGATGGAGGTGAAGATTTAAGATCAAATTTTCTTAAGGAAATTTTATTAAAAGAAATATCTGTAAATTCAGTTTCTGGTAATTTTTTTTGATTATAGTTATTTACTATATTTCTAGTATTATATAAATCCTGCATTACTCTGAATTTTTCTTTACCAATTATTTTTTCTTTTATCATTTGTTTTAAATTATTAGATATATACGGGCTTAATTTTCTCTTAAATGATTCAAAGTTGATAATTGGGTAACTTATTATTAAAATTATAATTATTAAAAATAGGATAATAAATTTTCTGTTTTTAAAAAGCATAAGAATTTTTCATAATTGTGAATATAAAAAAATAATTTTTAGATTAAAATTTTTATAAAATAGTTTACTATAAATTAATGTTAAAAAAATTAATAAATCACTATAATAAACTAAATGAGCGTTTTCAATTTATTTTATTCACTGGTTTTATAATTTTTTTTCAAATATTGATATTTTTTTTTTTAAATCACTCAAATAGTTTCGCTTCATTAGATCTTACTGATGGAGATGCTTTTAGCTTTTATTATTATAATTATACAAACATTGAAAATTTTTTAAGTCAGTACCGATCATTTGGTGGACCAATTATAGTAGGAATTTTCAAATTATTTTCAAAAAATTTAACTTATTGGGGTCAAATTAATTTTATTTTTTTTTCACTTTGCTTAATAATTCTATTTTATTCTCTCGTTCAATTTAAAATACAAAAAAATTTTTCTTTTTTTTTTGTAATGGGAATTTTAGGCTCTACTAAACTATGGTGGTATTTTACTAGTTGGTCAGAAGTTTTATCTGTAAGTTTTATTATACTAACTTTTGCATCTTATTTATTGTCACAAAATCAAAAAAATAATTATTTTTATATCATTTTTGGATTTTTACTTTTTTTTACATACCAAATAAGACCACTTTTTGTCGTCTATGTTTTTGCATTTATCATATTTGAAATTTATTTAATCAAATTTAAAAACAAAAAAAAAATAAATTTTAAAAATTCAAGGTTAATCCTTTTAACAGCCGGACCTTTAATATTTTTTTTGATAGTTAGATTCTTAATCACTGGTCACTTTGGAATAGCACCGTATATGGGTGCACATATTGGGGCTCATAGTTTATTTTTTTTAACTAAAGAAAATATTCCTAATATTTCAAAAAAAAATGAGGTTTTTGCTAATAAAATTTATAATAGAAAATTAAATCATAAATCACCCTGTAACTTAAATTTCAATGATATAGAAAAAGATCAATACTCCAGTTGTTATGCAAAAAATACGATGTCGTTAATATTGGAAATGATTAAACATAAAGAAAATAAAGAACCATTTCCTAAAAATGACTCAAGAAACTTTAATTCCTGGGAACATGTAAAAACCTTAGACAAATTTTTCATGACAATTGATAATCACAATGAAATAGATAATGATTTGAAAAATTTTTCAATAGAAATTATTAAACCTGAATTTGTTAATTTTGTAAAAATTTTCATATCTAATTTTAAAAATGCATACAAAATTCAGCTTGGAAATAACAATAAATTAACAATTTTATATTTTTTGATTATAATAATGGTTGTTACAATTAAAATAATTTCGTTTAAATCATACTCCATTGAGAAAAATCAAATTAGTTTAAAATATAATGATTTATTATTATTTTTTTTATTTTCTAACTTATTAGCTATTATCTTATTGTCATTAATTCATATACCTAAAATGAGAATTATGACAGTACAAGGGATATTTTTAATACCCATTATTTTTTCTTACATTATCTGTAATTTGTCAAACTGCTTATTTAAAGAAAAAATCTAAGTTTTATTTACTACTAAAAAAATTTTTGGATTTAAAAATCCTAAAACTGGATAAATTATTTTATGATTTAAAAAATTACTTATGTTATCAAATATCTTAGAGCTTGGCCCAATTACAATTCCATTATAACTTTCTTCTTCAATTTTAAAATCTGTATCGGAAAAAATTTCCCTATATCTTTTAAAACTACCAACTCTTAATAGTCCTCTCTCGTTTTTATCGATTAAATGAGTTAACCAAATTAGAGGATTTAATTTATTTGGTTCATAAATAATTAGTTTTCCACCTTTTTTTAAAACTCTTTTAATTTCTTTTATATTTTCTTTTATATCATCTAGATGATGAATTACATCTACAATTAAGATTATATCAAATTTTTGATCCTCAAATGGTAATTTTTCAGGTTCAACTTTCTGCACATTAATATTATTTATATTATATTTTTTAAAATTATTAATACTTTGTTCAATAAATTCACTACTAATGTCTACTCCAAATAAATTTGAATTAGATAATTTATTCATTTTCATTAAAAATGTGCCTGGCCCACAACCATAGTCTAAAATATTTAAATCATCTGAGATATATTCTTTTATTTTATCATCAAAATATCTAATCAAATTTTTTTTATATAAAATATTTTCTATATTAAATCTTGTTTCATTTGAAAAGAAGGTAAATTTTTTTTTCCCTTTAGCTAAATCGTCGTAGAATTCACTTGTATTTTTAGATGAATGTTTTTTCATTTAATTTATATCTACCTCTATTGTTTTATTTACAATCAATCTTATAAAATTCAAATCATATTTCATCGAAATAATAAAAATAAAAGAAATAAATACTATCAAAAAAATTAATTTTGTATTTAAATAAACTTTATCAGGGCTTATTTTACTATTGATTGTTTCTAATGATAAATACAAATAATAACAAAAAATCAAAGAAACAAATGGATATAGTAAAATTAATTCTGCTCTATATTTCACTAAAAATATTGCAATGAAAAATGATAATAACATTAAGTAAAACAAACAACTAATAAGTAAATTTGTTTCATTATATTTTTGATAATTTTTTCTATATTTAATTAAATTGCTTAAATTAGAATATTTTTTAAAAAATCTTATTTCTGATAATCTTTTACTAGCCATAAGAAAAGCACCAGCTAGCCAATAAACTAATAATATACTTATTGGTGGTAAGAAAAATTTATCAATAACCATAAACCAGCCTAAGAAAAATCTTATAGGATTGTTTAGCGACTCAACAATTACATCTAAATAGACTATATCCTTAAACCTAAATGGTTTTATGTTGTAGACAAGAGCAGAAAATATAAATGCAAAAGATGCGTAGAAAAAAAATATGTTAATAAAACTAGATATAATTAATGATATTACATAAAGAGATAAACAATAAAATAATATATTTTTTGATATAATATTTCCATTTACAAGGGGTCTTATTTTTTTTTTAGGATGATATTTATCATAATCCTTATCGAGGTACTCATTCATAGCATAATTACTTGATGCTATTAGAAATGATGAAAGAAAACCAAGAATGCAATTAAACAAATTTAGATCATTTTTGGGAACAAGTAATACTGCAAAAAAAATTCCAGGAATTATAAATAAATGCTTTATAAAATGATCAAGTCTTGAAATTTTGATGAGAATTTTTATCTTTTCAAAATTCATAATATTACTTAAAGAATTTTGGAATCTTGTACATGACTCTTAACTTAAAAAATTTAAACAAAGCCATTTCCATTTTTGTTGAAAAATTTCTTGTAAAAATTCTATAAATTTCTTGAATAATTTTCTTTGGAGAATAAATAATTTTATAGAAAAAAAATGTAAGATACATTTTAATTCTAAAAGAATTTACAATTTTATAATCTTTTCTCCATTTTGGTGAGCGTGTTAATTCTGAGTAATGTTTAAAACCACCAATTTGATCTGCAAAATATGATCCGGGTATAGGTGAATATATAAATACAGCTATTTCATCTAATCCATTTTTGATTAATTTTTTTACATAATTTAAAGACTCTTTTCTATCATTTTCGGTTTCTGGCGGAGTTCCAGCAATAAAGCATGCTTGAGTTTTAATATTTAATTTATTTAAATGAGATGTCATTTTTAGAGCATGATCATAATCAAAAGGTTTGTTTAATTTCTTCATTAATTCAATTGAACCACTCTCTGGTGAAAATGAAAAAAAAGTTAAGCCTGCTTCTTTCATAAGTTTCAATGTGCTCTCGTTTTTTATCGTTTCCATTTTTGTTCCTTGGGCTAACTTCCATTCAAATTTAAGATTTCTAGAAATAATTTCATTGCACATTTCAATAATTCTTTTTTCATTAACAGTGGGATCTAAATCAGAAAAATGAAAATCAACTATATTTAATTCTTCATGTAAATATTGCATCTCATCGACAACATTTTTTGGAGATCTTTTTCTCCAATTAGGATTCAAGGTTGGCGAAACACAAAATTTACATCTGTATGGGCAACCCCTAGAGCTTAAAATTGGTAGAAATTTCTTATTTTTCTTTATAGGAGCATGAGCAAAACCTATCTTCCAATATCCTTCCATGTTAAATTTTTCCCATAACGGGAAAGGAAGGTTGTCTAATTCATCATTAAATTTCTCATTTTCATTAATTTTAATATTTTTTTTTTCTAAATAAGCAATTCCTGGAATTTTATCTAAACTTTTATTTTCTAAAAGACATTTTATTATTTCATCTACTCTTCTTTCGGGTTCACCAAAAATTGTTACATCACATCCACTATCAAACAGATAATCAACAATTTTTTTGAGAGAAAAAGAGTTCGTTGTTTGAATATTTTCAAATAAACAAACTTTGATATCTGGTCTAATTTCTTTAATTTTTTTTACAATTTTTTCTACAGCAAAAAGATCTTCGATTACTTTACAATATATGAAACAAATTTTTATATCTTTATGTATTTTTTTTACAGTTTGATTTTCGTCAAGGCCAAGTACCATAAACTGATTATGAATTTTTCTATGGTGAGAATTTTCGCCAAAACAGTCGATTACATTTACATCATAACCATGATAATTAATTGATGCAGCTAAATATGCTGCCATATGTGGAAGAAATGGAATTCCTGTATGTGGATCCAAATTATGTACCACAACTGGAGGAACGATAACTGATATTTTAGTTTCACTATTTTTATTCATTTTAACTTTTTTGTAGATCTTTAAAACACTCAATATAAGTATAAAAAGACTTTATCATTACAACTATATAAACTAAAATTATATATCTTATATAAAATATTGACTTATTTACCCAAGGATAAATGGAAATAACAGTTATAAGAATTGCTAAAATAGGGACAAAAACAGGATATAAAAATATAAATATCAGATTAAAAAATTTTCCTAACTTCATGAAATTAAATTTATATGCTGTATAAAATTGATGTATGCCCCACATTGTTTGATGATGAAAGACTTCTTTAAAATTTTCTCTGTCAAAATGGAGAACATTTGTTTTTGGAATCTTAAGAATACTAAATCCTTTGTTACGAATATCTTTGCAAAATTTTATATCTTCACCTGTTTTTAAATTTTCATCAAAAGTTATTTGAAATTTTCTAATTATATCAATTTTTATACTCATATTGATAGTGGCAAGATGATAAGGTTCTGAAATAATTTTTTCTTTATTTTCTGGGATATGGCCTAACCAACTAAGCATACCATCTAGTTTAGTAAAAATATTTACATCTTTACGAAAAAAAGTTGGAATTACGCCTCCTGCTAAAACTGGAATATTTTTATATTTATTATGATATTTAATATGATTTTCAATAACATTTTTTTCTGCAACAACATCTGAGTCTATAAAAATTAATAATTTTATTTTATTATAGATGCAATATTTAATTCCATAATTTCTACAAAATGAAATTCCACTTTTTTTCAAAGGTTTGATAATAATATTTTTATTTAAATATAAAATTTTTTTTTGGTTTTTAATTTTCTTTAAGCCATCTAATATAACCAGAATTTTAATTTGCTTATTATCTAAACTTTTAACTAAATTTGATAAGTCAATCTTATTATTGTGATATAAAATACAAATTGCTAAATTATTATTTAAGGCTTTTTTTGATAAATTAAATTTCCCCATTTTTTTGGATTATACATTATTGATGTTAACATCGCACAGTTATGAGTACAGTGACAGTATCCATTTTCAATGGATTTTTTTTGAAGTTGAAATTTTTCAGATTTTAGAATCTCGCCTATGCTGTTATCGTTTACATTGCCTATAGTAGGTAGCATTTCACATGAGGAAACAGCTCCATCCCCCCAAATAACCATATTGCTCTTGCCTGCAAGGCAAGGAATAACTTGTTTTTTTTCTTCAATTATTTTCAAAGAAGTTTTCCAAAGATATCTATGATAATTTCTTAAAATTCTCGCAGAATTACCACCAACACCGTAATTATATTTACCAAGGATTTCAAACATTTCTTTTGCTAGAAAATTTAGTTTTTCCATTTCCGGTAAGTTTACATCATCATCTAGAGTCTCACCTCTTAGAAGCATTACTGAATGAAAATCTACTCCATTTTTCTGAACTTCTTTCATAAGTGGGATAATTTCATCAAAATTTTTATTATTAATAACTGTAATAACTCTTAGTTTTGCTTTATCTAATTTTTTAACTTTTTCAAAAGTAGTCCATACTTTATCCCAACTTTTTGGATTTTTTCTAATCATATTATGAGTATCTTTTAAACCATCAAGACTAAAATTAATTGTTAGTTCGCAATTAGATGTGTCAATTTTTTTTATTTGTTCAATAATATTATCAGTTAGAAACCCATTTGTAGGAATTGCAACAACTTGTTTTCTAAACAAATTTACAACTTTATATAAATCTTTTCTTAAAAAAGGCTCCCCTCCACCAACATCAAGCCAAAATAAATTTTTAAAATGATTTGAAAGTTTTTCGTAATGATCAAGTTTTAAGTCTCTTTTTTTTGTTTCAAAATCAACAAAACAATGTGCACATCTAAAATTACAAAAATTTGTGATATGCAAAATAAGATGCTTAAGTTCCTTTTTAAAAAAATATTCTGAAAAATTTTTAAGAAATGTAGAATAATTATTCATAAAGTTTATTTTATATTTCTATTACTATCAATTTCTATCATAAAATTCAAAAGAAGCTTTTCCATCTTTTAAAACCCATTTTCCACAGTGGCTACCATCTTTAAATCCTTTTCTAAGCTGGCTATATCTTATTTTCATTATCTCCGAATCTTCTTCCCAAAGAATATCTGACCATCTATCTACAATTTTTAATAAAAAATTCTTAAATGGTATTAAAAAAAAAGGAATAATTAATTCATGACGATGTTTTATAAAAGTTTTTCCATCTTTTTCCTCAAAATCTACTTGTGATCTTACATGATAATCAGAATTCTTTTTTTTTGAAAAATGTATTATTTTATTTGGAGGTATGAATTCATGAAACATTGTATAATGCTGAGAAAATGGAAGTGGAGGTATTGGAAATATACCAACATCAAGATACATAATATTTTTTCTTCTTCTAACAATATTGCAGTATTTATAACATCTCTTATGCACAAAATTTACATGATCGAGATCACAAAAATTTTCAATAACAATACTCATTGGTAATTCAATTTCTCTTTTTTTTTCATGGAATAATTTCATATTTAAAACCAGATAAAACCATCTCGAAGGACGACTTTTTTTGTTGAAAGTTGGTGCGAACTATTTGGACTTTTGCCAGTTTCACAATTATATTTACAACCATGCCATGGGCACTCTATCAAATTATCTATTAATTTTCCTTTTTCCAAAGGTCCTCCCATATGTTTACACACAGACTCCAAAAAAAAATATTCTTTTTTAATTTTTATTAGAAAAAACTTTTTGTTATCAATTTCAAAAACTTCTCTATTTTTAAAATCATCTATTTTGCAAAGTTTTTTCACTATTTAATTAGGCTATTAATTTTTATTTGTTTAATAAATTTAATCTATGTAATTAATTTTCTTTGTAAAGTAAATATTTTAACAACAATTTTAATTATATATCAAATATAATATAAATTTGAACCAACTAAAAATAAAAAAAAATACATAAGAACTAAATAAATATTAATTTTATTATTTTCGATTAGATCTTTGATGAACTTTGATTCTACTAAACTGAATATTACTATAAAAATTAAAGGATCATAGTATTTTTGATAAACATAAATAAATGGATAAGAAAAAATTAGTATAAGATATATCAAATAATTTTTTTTAACTAAATCGTTAAAACAGATTAATACAAGGAAACCCAACATTGAAAAAACAGTAATAAAGTTTAGGTTGGTTATTTTGCTAATTTTGTAAAAAACTCCACCACCATGAGATAGTATGGGGATATTAATGAAGATTAAAATTGATAAAGACAAAGATAAGAAAACCATTAATAGAAATTTTCTTTCTGACATTTTTTTTATAAAATCTCTTAAACTGTATTTGTTCAGAACAAATGGAAAAAAATAGAAAAAAAACAAAGAAGTAAATACCAAAATATTTATAAAAATATTTGAAGTCCAATAATACCCAGATTGAATACCTTCAAATTTAAATACAATAAATATCCAAATTAAAGCAGGTATAGATAATAAGAAATTAAATATTAAAATATAAAAATTTTCTAAAAGTTTGAGTTTGGATTGAATTGAAATAAAATAAAGGATAAAAAACAAAGCATAACTCTGTCTTATATAGCTAGCTAAAATTAGGAAAAAAAAACACAAAAAAGAATTTTTTAGATAGCTTTTTTTATCGATGCGGGTACTTAAAAAACTATTAATCGAAAGAAGAAAGAATAATAACGCTAAATTGTCAGTTGTTATCCAAACTGTGGATGATCTAAAGTAAGGTGACAAAAAAATAATTAAAGATAAAAGGAATAATACATTGTCATTTTTCTTTGAAAAATTTTTTTTTAGAACATTATAAAAAACAAAAGGAATAAGAGAAGAAATAACTAAGTATAGGTAATTGACAAATTTTTCTCCAAATAAATTATTTAGATTAGCTATAAGTATATAAAAGAAAGGTAAATGACCTTGATTATCTTTTTTAAACAATTCAATACCTTCATTAAGATTTAGTTGAAAAGTTTCTATGTATTTTTTTGTTATTAAATAATCGTATTCAGCACCACCACTAGAATTTTCGCCTAATATGATAGATGCTATTAAAGATCCAAAAAATATTAAATATATTAATATTTTTTTGTTTAAGGACAACATCAAAATTATTTTATTTCTCTCTTAAGTTCTTCTAATTTGATTTTTTTTTCAAGACTTCGATTTGCATTATATAAAAGATTAAATTTAATTTTTTTATTTGTTTTAATAATTATATTTTTTGCATTCCTTACCTCAATATTGTCTGCTACAGCACTTATGGGTCTTTTGATAGGATTAAGGTTTTTGATAATAATTTTTGAATTATCATTAACTATTTTACCCTTCCATCTGCGAGGTCTAAAAGGGCTTATCGGCGAAATTGATAATTTTTTTGAATCTAAACTCAAAATTGGACCATGCACAGAAAGATTATAAGCAGTACTCCCTGCAGGTGTTGAAACAAGTACCCCATCAGAAACCAATTTTTTTATAATTTGTTTGGATCCATATCGAATTGATAAGGATGCAGTTTGTCTACTTTGTCTTAAAATTGAAACTTCATTAACTGCTAAATACTTTTTAATTATATTTTTATTATTCTTAACAATCATTTCTAAAGGTGAAATTGTGATCATTTTGGCTTTATATAAATTTTTAATCATTTTTTTTGGTAAAAATTCATTCATTAAAAATCCGTAATTACCTGAATTCACACCATAGAAAAAATTTTTAGAATTTTTATTTTTTTTTAATGTTTGTAACATAAAACCATCACC
>MDTB01134312.1_pt1 | contig 11016 bp, 9 predicted proteins | sample 811161 | NCBI WGS metagenome assembly MDTB01 (sample SAMN05326650, study PRJNA326480) | marine metagenome | isolation source: seawater | place: Mediterranean Sea | collected 2009 | reverse complement strand
GGCTCGAAACAACCTACCAGAGCTCCTTCATCTCCACCATAGAGACAAGGTGAATTTTCCCTAATATAATAATCACCTATTGAGGTATTACAAAAATATGGCTCTTCATCAAAATTACCATCATTCCAAATGAGGCTTCCATTATCATTTTGTATAACTCCCTCCTGCATACCTTGGATTAGGCTATAGCTTATTTGTACCTCAACCTCTTCTCCACTTGATCTGAAATATATTTGGCTCGAACCATTTCCCCAGAGGATCGAGTTATTAAAATTCAAATCACTATCATCTCTCAAATAAATACCTTCACCATATAGACCAGCTGAATTATTAGCTATTGTTACATTATTAAAATCAACTGAAGAATTATTTCTTACATATCCCCCTCCTCCAGATGAGGACAAATTATCAGCGATAAGTAAAAAGTTGAATGTTGGGTCTGCATTATTTATGTATAAGCCTCCTCCAAGTCCTTCTGCTTCATTTCCAACAATTTCTATTTTATCAGCGATAAGATCTGCGTTATCTTTTAACGATATACCTCCGCCTGAATTATTCGCTAAATTATCTCTGAATACAACACCATCCATAATAGGAACTGATTCGTTTCTTAAATAACACCCACCTCCAAATTCTGCAGTATTTTCTTCAAATGTACAATTAAAAAATTCAGGGTTCGAAGCTTCTCTGGTATACAATCCACCACCAACATCATCAGTATTATTATTTAAAATTATGATATCATAAAATTTAGGTGAAGCATTGTAACAAAATATGCCTCCACCACCACCTTGATCTGCAGTATTATTTTCTATGATACAATTTCTGATAGTTGGGCTACTTTCTTCACAATAGATACCCCCACCATAGGTGTAAAATGATCCATTTCCATCAGGATCTCGACTATTACCAATCCCATTTTGCAATGTAAAGCCCTGTAAAACAGAGTTATTTGCTTCATTATTCTCAAATGTAGCAACACTTCCTTCTCCACCAGCATCAATTATTGTTAATCCTATTAAGGTCGAGTCATCATTGACTTCGAAAAGTGAAGTAACTACAATTTCTTTGCCTGAAAAGTCAATATTTTCAAAATACTGACCCGGTGAAACAAAAATTGAATCGCCATCACTTGAAGCTTCAATGGCAACTTGAATTAAGTTATAATCATCGGGGACTAGGTAAGTAGTTGAATATCCAAAATTTAAAATAATTGATATTATCAATAATATATTTTTCATTTTAACCATTAAATTTAATAGAAAAGCTTAATAAAAAATTACCAATTATTTCAGGGTGAAATCTGGAATGATTAGTATTAATTTCCTGCCTTAGATTTTTGAATTTATATTAAAGAAAACGCATATGATTGTATTTGTACCTAAAGAAAATAATAATAATGAAACTCGCGTTTCAGCTACTCCAGATTCAATAAAAGATTTAATTAAACTAGGCATAGAAGTTCATGTTGAGTCGAAAGCTGGAGAAAAATCATTCATTTCGGATAAAGATTATTCAGAAAAAGGAGCAATCGTTGTAAAAAAAACATCTGATATATATTCAAAAGCCGATATTGTTTTAGGAGTTTTAGCTCCAGAGATAGAGAAGGTAAAGATTATGAAAAAGGGTTCCTCTATCATTTCTTTCTGTCAAACAACTATAGAATTTGATTACGTTACCACATTAGTCCAACATTCAATTAATGGATTTTCTATGCATTTAATACCTAGAACTACCCAAGCACAGAAGATGGATGCTTTATCATCACAAGCGAATATTGCTGGTTACAAATCAGTATTAATGGCTGCAAATAGACTCAGTGTCTATATGCCTCTTCTAATGACTGCTGCTGGTACAATAAGACCTGCAAAAGTACTAATTATTGGAGCTGGGGTCGCTGGACTTCAAGCAATTGCGACTGCAAAAAGGTTGGGTGCCCAAGTTGAAGCATTCGATGTAAGACCTGTAGTAAGGGAACAAGTAGAATCTTTAGGAGCAAAATTTATAGAGGTGGAATCAGAATCTAATGATGGTGTTGGCGAAGGCGGATATGCAAAAGAAACGTCAGATGAATATAAAGAAAAACAACAGCAATTGATGCATAAACATCTTCAAAAGTCAGATGTTGTTATTACGACCGCACTAATTCCAGGGAGGCCAGCACCTATACTTATTCCAAAATCAATGGTAGAGACAATGAAACCAGGGTCAATTATAATGGACTTAGCATCTGAAAATGGTGGAAATTGTGAATTAACGATAAAAGATAAAATAACTGAATTTAATCAAGTCACAATTGATGGGACATCAAATATACCAGGTACCATGCCTGTGCATGCTAGTGAGCTCTATTCTAAAAATATATTAGCATTTTTAATCTATTTGATGAAAGATAAGAAATTAAATCTTGATCCTAAAGATGAAATAATCTCTGGAGCACTTTTTACAAGTGGAGGTAAGATTACTAATGAACAAACTTTAAAGGCATTAGAAGGTAGATAAATATTATGGATGTAAATATTCTCACAGTTTTTATATTAGCAATTTTTGTTGGAGTCGAAATTATTACGAAAGTTCCTCCCACATTACATACACCTCTTATGAGTGGCTCAAATGCAATTTCTGGAATTGCTGTTGTGGGAGCCATAATATCCACCGATTTAAGTGGAAATATTGGAACTTATCTAGGCTTATTTGCAGTAATATTTGCAACTGTAAATGTTGTTGGCGGGTTTATGGTCACAGATAGAATGCTCAAAATGTTTAAAAGGAGATAAGGAAACATGTTAATAACAAACTTATCTTATGTACTTGCCTCTGTTCTATTTATCCTCGGAATCAAGAAACTAAGTCACCCTAAAACTGCAAGACAAGGAAACTTTATTTCAGCGTTGGGAATGTTGATAGCAATCGTGGCTACTCTAGTTACCAATGAGCAAATTGATTTAAAACTGATTTTGATCGGTATGATTATCGGATCAATCATTGGGGCGCTTTTTGCAATAAAAGTAGAAATGACACAGATGCCTCAAATGGTCGCAATATTTAATGGTTTCGGTGGGGGGGCTTCAGCTTTAGTAGCTGCAGCAGAATTTTTAAAAGGAGGCGATATTAGTGCTTTCACAGTTAGTACGATAAGTATTTCAGTTTTTGTTGGAACATTAACACTCACTGGTAGTTTTATTGCTTTTGGAAAATTACAAGGGTTTATAAGTGGTCAGCCTATTATTTTTCCTGGTCAACAATTAATTAATGCGTTTTTAGCTCTGGCGTTAGTTACCGCTGGCATATTTCTATCTACTTCTAGTACTTCAAATATAGAATATTTTTATTTCCTCATTGCTCTTTCTGCAGTTTTAGGGGTCACATTAACTATCCCAATTGGAGGAGCAGATATGCCCGTAGTTGTTTCTCTATTAAACTCCTACTCTGGTATTGCTGCTGCTGCAACTGGTTTTGTATTAATGAACAATGGATTAATAATATCTGGAGCTCTCGTAGGAGCTTCTGGTTTAATATTAACAAATATTATGTGTAAGGGTATGAATCGAAGCCTCGCTAATGTTATTTTTGGAGCGGTTGGATTAAAAGAAGAATCAAGTGAAGGTAAAACTGGAAAACAAGTTACAGTTAAAAGTTATTCTACTGAGGAAGCCGCTATGATATTTGATGCGGCAGAAAAAGTTATAATTGTTCCCGGTTATGGCCTTGCAGTTGCTCAGGCTCAGCATGCAGTAAGAGAAGTAGCTGAGTTCTTGGAGAATAATAACAAAAAAGTTTTTTACGCAATTCACCCCGTAGCTGGAAGAATGCCTGGACATATGAACGTTTTGCTCGCTGAAGCTAACATACCATATGATCAGTTAAAAGATTTGGATGAAATAAACTCTGAGTTTGAAGATTGTGATGTCGCTCTGGTCTTAGGTGCAAATGATGTTGTAAATCCTGCAGCAAGACATGATACCTCCTCCCCTTTATATGGAATGCCAATATTAGATGTGGATAAATCAAGAACCGTTATAATAAATAAAAGGACTATGAATACTGGTTTTGCTGGTATTCAAAATGAATTATTTGGCTTTGACAACTCTATTATGGTTTTTGGTGATGCTAAAGACATGCTTCAACAACTACTGAAAGATCTTAAAGAGTTATAAAGTTCTTAACTAATAAATAAAAACTAAGCACCAATAGAAAGAACCCAGTTACTCTATCCACATAATTTTGTTTCCTTTTCAATGAGTTAATTAAAATACCACTGCTTGATAGAGAGATTGCTACAAACACATACCATCCTGCATCGATAATACCAGCAATAGTAGCCATAAATATTTTATCATTAAATTCTAACTCTGAAGACAAAAATTGACTGAATACAGCTGTAAGAAAGATCATTATTTTTGGATTTAGAAATGAAATCAAAAGCCCATCATTAAATCCTTTTCTATTATCAATTTTTATTTTGTTATTTTCTTTTGTTAACTCTTTTTTCAGAATTAGTTCAAAGGAGATTTTTAATAAGACAATTATCCCAAAAAATTTTATAATCTCTAAAATGTAACTATCTGCGAAAATAATTGATGTTAAGCCCATAATTGCTATAAAAGCATATATAGTTAATCCGATACCATGACCAATACCTGTAAAAACACCCTGTTTAAGACCTCCTGCAATTGTATTTCTTATTACGATAGCAAGACTAGGACCAGGTGTTATTGCTCCTAAAAGACAAATGATTGACATTGTTAAATAGGATTCAAATTTCATTTTATAAATATTTTAAAATAGTATAAAAATCTAAGATTCCGCTGAATCCGTGGGATGAATAGATTTATTGTATTTGCCTGAATTTAATTTTTGGTCAGCATACTTAACAAAATCATGACTGAATCCACTTTTAGTTGAACTCCACCATTCAGATGCACCTCCATTTGCTAACAGTGAAATAATTGAATATTCAAAACCCTCTATTCTTATAGGGTCAATAGAACCATATTCCATTTGAACAAATATTGCCTCAAATCTTCTAATGGCAACTAACATCCAAAAATGAAATCTCAATTTTTCAACAGGGTTCAAATCATCTAAATTATCCTTAGTTTTTACTAAAATAGATGCAAGCTCTTCATTACTCGATATAGCATTTGCTGTCAAACTCATATCCATACTGCTTTGTTGAAATGTTTGAGATCTTAAAGCATTTGTATTCTGTTTCAACTGAATGGCTAAGTAAGCGAGAGTTAAAACAGTAGCTACTGCAGCAATTAGTTCTCCAAGGTTTCCTAAATCCTGTAAGGACATAAATATTACTCCCTAGCATATTTATTAAAATATATACGTTAAATCAGGTGGATATAATACTAAATACTATTTTTTAATAAGTATGTTTTCTGTACCATTCTTTCAATTGATTTTTCAGGATTATAATCAAGCACCTTTTTTAGTGGAATCCATTCAACTTTATGGGATTCTTCACTAATCTTAATATCTGTTTTATTAAATGAAGTTATTAATAAAAAACGAATGTCGTAGTGTATATGTGATTCTAAATCTATTTGTTTTGGAATAATATGTATATCTAAATCAAAAATTTCCTGACTAATTGAAGTAAAATTTTGTTGTCCAGATTCCTCCCTTGCCTCTCTGATTGCAACTTTTAATAAATCAACCTCTCCATTAGAATGTCCACCAAGCTGTAGCCACATATTTAATTTTTTATGATGAGTCATAAGTATATGATCCATTTTTGAATTGGTAACCCAGGCTGATCCAGTAAAATGACCTTTTGTATCATTTTCATCTATAGATCCGCTATATTCTAAAAAATCTAAGACCTTATCTGCTGTAGCTTCCTCCGGATGTTTGACCTTGTAACCTTCAAGAAGTTTTTTTAATGGAACCATAAATATCTTACTCTAATTAAAATAGGTATAAACTTATTAAAACCTACTATTTTAAAAAGATCATTTTCTCCATTGATGTAAAGTTTCCAGATTTGATTTTGTATAAATACATTCCTGCTGCTACTTTATCTCCATTATTATTTGTTCCATCCCAAACTACGCTAAATCTACCAGGGGCATGGTATTTATTAACTAAAGACTTAACCTCAAATCCTTTAATATCACTTATTATTATACTTACAAAATTTTTATAAGGGATATCATAATTGATTTTTGTTTTTGGATTAAATGGATTTGGATAGTTTTGATGTAATTTAAATTTAATTGGTAAGGACACATTATTTTGATTATTTAACCATTCTACAGAAACCGAAATTGTATCTGAATATTCACTTTGAATCACGGAGTGGTACGAAACGCGGTAAAATAAATCAACATCATAAATCAATTCAGTATCTTCAAAATAATTCGTATTTATAGTTTGAATTTGCATGGAATCTGTATTCATAAAGTCTTGATTTAGAGATCTCTCAATTGTATAATATTCAACCTCTACATCAGTAATAGGGTTCCATGTTAGTATAACGGAATTCGCCTGAGGGTACAACACCAAGCCTGTAATCGCCGGTAATACCCCGCCTTCTACTGCTCCAATGTCTGGAGCAGACCCTTCATAATCTGTCAAATCTTCTATACTAAAAGCACCCATATTAGAGCTGCCAGCATCAATGCATGGCGAGTCTGGGTTTAACCTAAAATCTAAATTTTCGGGATTATAAAATAATGGATCTTCGTCAATATTTTCAGTTCCAGAATTTCCAATATTCTCTATGTTACTATAAGATGTAAAAACTGTACTACTATATGAAAGTACTTCAGCTCCATAAAAATTTGCATTTCCCCGCAGTATAGAGTTAATAATTCTTGCAAATCCGGAGAAGGCGACATCCACACCACCCGAACCATTTACAGTATTTCCATTCGAATTATCTATGATAGTACAATTAATGATTTCACTGCTTCCTCCATTAATATTTATACCACCACAATAATTTGAAGATTGATTATTTACTACAATATTACGGTAAAAAGTTGCTCCATCTGGTAGTCCCCAAAGTCCAGGTTTCCCATAACCTACAGCTGCACCGTCAATGGAGGTATTACCCTCAAAAAAACAATCATTAAATATCGGGTACGATCCTTCTAGATTTTGGTTTGTAGACCAATTCCATTCATTGAAAATAAAAGCACCTCCGCCATCGCCATTTGGAGCTGAATTATTTGTGATAGTACAATTTTCAAAAACTGGGGTGGTTGTTCCAATAGATAAAGCACCACCACCCTTATCATTAGCTATATTAGCATCAAAAGTGACATTTATCAATGTTGGCGAAGCATCATCAACAAATTCAATCCCTCCACCTTGATAAGAGGCTGTATTTTCACTTATTAAGGAGTTACTCATTGTCCATGTATTATATGATCCTGTGGTAAAAATTCCACCTCCAATAAGCGCTGTGTTATTTGATATAACAGCATTCTCAATTGTTCCATCAATTAATCCAGCTAAAAATAGTCCACCTCCATAAGCAAAATTTCCAAAGCCCCAATTATAACCTAGTAAAGAATTATTTGATGATTCAATATTTGTCATATCCATTTCAGAACAATATATAAATATTCCACCACCGTTAAATGTTGCAACATTATTTCTAGATATAACATTATTCATTGTCGCACCGCTGATTCTCCAAAATGAAATACCTCCTCCATTATGGGAATGATTATCTTCGACTATTAAATTTTCAATAATCGCCTGATTCGCCCTTATATCGTTAATATCTTCATTATCCATGTCATTAGCAGTAACAAGTAATCCACCTCCACCAGAGCAGCCATGTCCCTCTGAATAACCACCTCTCAAAGTAAAATTTGAAATTTTAACATTTTCACATTCAGGTATAATCATTACTGCCGCTTCTTTCTGTTGATTTGCTTGTGCATCTAATATAGTAGTTTCTCTATTACCTCCTAATAAATGGACATTATCAGGTAAAACAATTGGAAATATTTCACCATTTCCTTGAGGGGAATAAGTACCTTCATCAACGTAAATAGTAGTAGTTATGTCCGCTTGGTTTTTCACAAAAGAAAGAGCTTTTTTAATTGTTTTTAAAGGCTGTAACTCTGTTCCTATGTTACTGTCATTTCCGGACTGGCTAGATACATAAATCATATTATTCTCAAGACAATTACCAACTATGTTTAACTGAACATAATCTGCATTATCATCAACGGATTTTAAAACAAATTCATTTACACTTGATGTTTCACAATCTATATTTTCAAATATGCTTCCACTTACATTAATTGCACCCTCAAACCCATGGCAGTAAAAACTTTCTCCATTCCCACTGCTATTTCCTTCAAAATAATTATTAGTAATATTAAGAGTGTCTGGAATTATTCTAGTCAAGCGACTAGTGCTTCTCGGTCTTGACCTATCTTCATCAAATTCAACATCCTCGTCATCATATAAACCAATAGCACCGCCGTCGTTGACCGAATTACCAGTATTATTTATTCCAGTACTAAAAGATTGACCGTTATTAATAAATCTGTTGTATATGATAGTAGGATATGCTTTATATAATAGAATTGCTCCACCTGATCTTGAATTAATATCAATATCACATGCAGTTGTTTTCATGTTTGTTCCCGTTCCATCTTGAAATGTAAGGCCTAAAATTGTAGGGTTGATGTAACCACCCTCTATAACCAAACAACTTCCATAATTAGAGTTTATTGGCTCTTCAGATGCACTTATTATAGTTTGATGAATGCTCATATTTTCTAACCAATTTTCATCCAAATCATCCATAATTGCATTGCTTGCTAAAGTAATTTCTTTATCTAGATACAAGGTTTCATAATAAGTACCTTCTGCAACTAAAACAGTATCACCGTCACTGGATGCATTAATACCTGACTGAATCGTTGCAAAATCTCCAGGAACATGTATGGTTGTCGAGTAGACATGGGATAAAAAAAGAAAAGTTAATAAAAAGATTTTCATACGACTCTCCTGTTAAATTAATGAACTTTGGATAAATAATAATTTTATATATTTTTTATAAAAAGTATCCTTATAGTGTATAATTTCACGATTATTAAGTGTAATTGCAATGGTTTTGAAATCAAGAAAATTTTGCTAGCAGAATTGAAATATCAAATTTAATTGAATCACTACTCTATTCAATTTTGTCACGAACAATATAAATTAATTCTTGAATTTTTTGATAACACCTTGGCAGGGAAATATTACTTGAGACTAATGGCTCATCAACAATGTTCCAATATATTATATTCCGTTCTTTAACATTAGAATTCGATTCAACCATTGGTCTATGTTCCTCTTCATCCATACAAATTATCATATCATAATTTTTTAGATCAACATCATCTACATGAATTGAATATTCCTCTGCTCTAATTGGTTTTATATTTAATCGATCAAGCTCTTTCAAAGCAGGTTTATAAATTTTTCTTGTTTTGTAGGATCCAACCATTAATCCAGCAGAAAAAGCCTTAGTATATAAATTATTTTTAATAGCTATATGATTATACACCTCCTCGCTAAAACGACTCCTATATATATTTGCGGTACAAACAAATAATATTTTATACATGTAATACCAAAATGATAGATTATTTTTTTAAATTAATAGATATTGGAATTTCACCATAGTAAACAGATTTTGGATCTCCATATTCTTTTATAGAATTTTCCAATATACTTGTATCTCTTTTTACCAGATCTTCAAAAATAATTTTATCCATGTATTTAACAATAATTGGTTGATTCATATTTACTAAATCATCATTAAGTTGAATGATAAATTCAGAAATTGAAGATTCTTCAATTGTAATAGTTTGATCGTAGATATTTGCAGTTATTTTAGAATAGACTTCAGGGTTTTCTACTTTTAACCAATAAAATCTATTTTGTAAAATATCATCTTGTCTCCAAATAACCTTAGCAGGGTATGAATCTCTTGTAAATTTCAAAAGCCATGGTATGGCTGAGGAATCTAAACCTCCCATCCAATGTCCTTTATCTGGATATATTTCAACATGATGATTATAACCTTCTTGGTCATTATCTTTCAATATTTTTAATTTATCTTTCCATTCAATTGCAACACCATTACGATTGTAAGCTGAATCTTGTCCACCCATAAAAAGAGTAAAGCCAATATTACGCAAGTTTAACGGACTAGCATCATTTGGATGGCCTGCCATCATAGCAGCTGCAGCAAACCTATCTGCCATCCTTGGTGCGACTTGATAAACACCATCACCGCCCGCAGAATATCCCATGAGGTAAACTCGATCTGGATCTACACCATAAAAAGCAATCATATTTTGTATTATCCTATTGAAAAATAAATCTATATGATCTTGATGCCACATGTTCCAAGTATTTGTGGGTGACCTTGGCGTTAATAAAATACCATTATTTAGTTCGTATAAAGTTTTATGTCTTATCCATGCATTTTCATTGACCGAATTTTCTGTTTGACCTCCTCCATGAAGGGAGAGATATAATTCCCATCCATTTGCAGGCTTCTCTCCAAAAAATTTTATATCAAATTTCATCTCTTTATCTAAGATTTTAATTTTTTTTTCATCCATTTCTTGTTTTCTATTTAACTGAAGATCTAAATAATATTTTTCAAAAAGTTTATTTTTAACATCTAAAATGTTTTCTCTGGTGTAAGCATTGTTATTACTGTTCTTTACACATGATATTGACAATATTATGAGAAAAGCTAATATTTTTATTTTCATATTAATTAATGTATATGTTTAGTTTTGTAATATACTAATATAATTATAAGTCTAGTACAAGACATGAATGTTCAGTTAACCAGTAACATCTTTTTTGTATATATTTTATCACCAATGGTAATTTTACAAAAATATATTCCTGAAGATACTGGATCATTTTGGTTATCGGTAGAATTCCATTTAATCATTTTAAATCCAGAGGTTTGATTCTCCTCTAATAAATGTTTTATAGTATTACCTAAAATATTATAAATAATAATAT
>MDTB01080422.1_pt1 | contig 11016 bp, 9 predicted proteins | sample 811161 | NCBI WGS metagenome assembly MDTB01 (sample SAMN05326650, study PRJNA326480) | marine metagenome | isolation source: seawater | place: Mediterranean Sea | collected 2009 | reverse complement strand
GACAATCGGAGCGTCCGCATCCGATGCTTTGTCTGGAGATAAGTCTACTTCCTCTTGAGAACCTTCATCGCCAGAAACAACGGTAATACTATCAATAGTCTCTGCTACCTCTGCAGTTTTTTGAATTTCTCCGTATACTTTGTCTAATGCTTTCTCAAGTAACGAAGGTCCAGCAACTAAGATATCAGGATTTAGATTTGTGAGGCGTTTTATAGAATCTATTGCGACAACATCTTCTGGATCTTCCATGGCAACAACAATGGTCGTATCATTTTTACTGACAGCAAGAAGACGATTTTCCCGTGCAAAATCTTCAGGAACTAAACTAGCTACATCAGAGTCTGCTTCCAAGAGAACAAAATTATCGGCTTTTCTATAACCCAATTGTAGACTAAATGCCGTTGTAAAATCATCCTCTTCAATAAACCCCATCTCAATCAATGTGATGCCTAACTTTTCATTAGTAGATTTTTGTTGTGCTAGTGCTTCATTAACTCCATTTTCTGTAGCTTTCCCATTCTGTATTAAGATCTCACCTATCTTTGCAAATTGAGGGTTAAAGTTTGAACTCATTATTATATTTTCCTGTGATTGTCTAAAATTAAACTATGGACAAGCTGCCGGTGATCTCACAAGTAATATGTCAAGTGGATCACTTGTTGTTATCTCTGGTATTAGTAGCGTCGCTGATAATGAAGCTGTAAAATCATCATATGTACATGTTGCAGGGTCTGTACTGTCATCTATATTTGCAAGAGTGCATAATGCTTCATCAAATTCAACGATAATTCTTGCATATCCATCAACATCAGTCCTAACAACAGGTTCACAGTTTATCATAGAATATCCATCCCAATATCCATTTCCTTCACCTACGTCAAAGGTTCCTTCAATTCCATCCTGACCATAGTCTAAAAATGGCTCAGATACTTCAGCCGTATCGATTAATCCATCTCCATCCAAGTCAAAGGAATCATGTTGGGAATTAAATGTACCAATATCTAGTGTCCCTGGATCATCATCCGCACCGTAATCTCGCCAACTAAAACAACCATCAGCGGCACCAGCGCCTAATACACCTTCATCGGTATAGGTTTCATAACCTAATTCATACCAAGCATTTACTCCTGTACCACCAAAAGCGACAGGAGCATCAACTACAGGATTTCCATAAAAATCAATTACAAGAGCACTTATTTGTAGTAAAGCAGGATTTCCATTTAAACTAAAATCCCAATATGTAGCATCTGCGAGCAAAGAGACCTGACCGGGTAGAAAAAATAATGTAGCATCCCCCTGGTCTTCATTGATATAAGATGCAACAGAATCTCCATTTGTTCCAAAGGTAAGAGCGCGTACCTGTCCGATATCACCAATAGCATCTGTAGAGTAAACAATATTTGATCTAGCTACACCAGATGTAGCAGTACCACTCAATATTCCCTCATTATTAGTGTAAGAAACACCTTCGACAAAAGCATCAATTAGTGTGTCTGGTGGCAATGGAGTTATTGACCAATATACGTAGGTAGAGTCCTCCACAGGGTTATACCATTTATCATAAACAATAGCTGCACACTCAGTTTGGTAAAAGCCTCCACCAATTGCTTCTGTACTGTTTGGATCATATTCAGCTTCAATATGATATGGAGCACCTGAAGCAATAATCACTGGAACCGTTATACTTTCTAACTCATCATTGAGAGTATCGCAGATAGATGTCTCTATAGTATTTGTGGTTGCAATAATTCTAACTGGACCTGGTTCTGTGCCACTATTTAATGATACAGTAGCAATACCATTAACTGTTTCTACATTTACTGTACTTTGATCTGGCGAATTTAGATAGCACCCTGAAAGGATAGGTTCTAAACGGAAATTAACCATTACCGGGGAGGTAAGTAGATTCCCATTGCTATCATAGACCTCTGCTTTAATATCTGTAGATTCAATACCTCCACCATCCTTTACAACAATCTCACTAGGATTTGATGAAGGTATTTCAATGTAGGCACATGAGCCAACTGCGCTCTCAGTTCCAATAACAATCTGTTTTGATACGTTCACACTGTCAACAATTGAGGGATGGTAAAATGATGTAATAACTAGCCCTGGTCCAACATTTTCACTAAAACTATAGGATTCAAAAATAGTATTAATTCTTCCGGTGGCATCTGTGTAACAGGTATCAGAGCATGATATACTACCATTATCAGATTCTATGTTTAGCATAACATTACCTAACTCATGTCCATATTTATTTTGCAGTAACACTTCAAATGGACTGTCCGCGCCAAGATCCACTTGAGAATTAGCTGTAATATTCATAGTGTACGGCCATATTTGATCAACAGATTTGAAAACAGAAAATTCCACATTATCAATAATATCATCTGTGTATTTAACCGTAATTATGGCCCCAGATGATGTGGTAGATTCGATTTTATCAATTTGATCGTTTGGAGTCCATCTAGCATAAGCAAATCCGTTTCCTCCAAGGTCTGGAAAACCAAATTCTTTAAAATTAGGCACATACTTAGTTGATGGATCATCTGTATCAAAAGTGCCATCCTGTGCAGAAAACTGGAGCGATTTATCATTGACTCCATTTCCGTCCGAATCCAACAATCTTGCAATAACAACAATTGAAGTCTTTTTGCCCTGCTCTGAAAGAACCTCTCCAACAATTGTTGGATTGGCAGTTTCACCCCAAATAAAAGCATATGACAATTCTAATGTGCCGGATTCTACCGCAGCAACAGAGGAAGAAGGCAATCGATCATCGCATGAGAAGCTAATTATTGAAAGCCAGGAAAAAACAATTAATAATGTAGGTTTAAAATATTTCATATTACTCACTCTTTTCCTTAGAATTGTTATTATCACCTGAATCATCATTTCCGTTATTGTACGCCTCATCAATAACATAGTTTTCATAATCTCTGACAGCCTTTGATTTGGTAATCTCAGTATATGCATCCACAATGATTTTTGGTGTAATTTGAATTATTAGATCCGTTTTCCTTTCAATAATACCATTGGAGGTAAATATTTTTTTTCCAAGAAATGGAATCTTATGTAATACAGGGAACTTGTACGAAGTTTCTTTTTTATCATTGCTTAATAACCCACCAATTACAATTGACTCTCCATCTTTTACTCTTATAGTAGTAGATGAAGTTCTACTTTTAACTCTAGGTATATTTGCATCTGGTCCGATAAACTCAAAGATTGTCGATACCTCAGGTTCCACCTTGACAGTAATATAACCATCCGTATTAACGGTAGGTAAAACATTCAGTTTAATCCCTACTTCTTCTTTTTGCACCTGAACCTGCCCCCCTACTCCACCTGAGCTTAAAATATAAGGAACTATGTCAACAAGTTTAATACTAGCCTCACGTCCATTTATAGTAGTCAATCTGGAGTCAGCTAATACCTCTGCCTTATTATTCCTCATTAATAAATCTAATGTTAGGTCAAATGCAGTAAGCTGCCTGCTAAATGTTTTTGGCAAAAAATTAGTCTTATTATTCTTCAACTTTGAGCTTAGACGATTAAATGGCATAGTAGCAGGTAGTTCGCCTATTGTTTGATCATCGGGAATGACAGATCCTCCTCCTTCTGTTAAAGGGATACCCGTCTCGGCTAATATCGTTTTGTAATTGGAAATCTTAGACCAATCCAAACCAAGCTGCTCCTCAATATCTGCTGCAACCTCTATCAATCTGGTCTCTAGCATAATTTGAAGCGCTGGGACATCAATACTCTCAACAACTTGTATAATTTCTGCAATTTTTTTAGGAGACGCATTTACAAGTAATTTATTTCCAGGAATATCTACTTGAACCTGATCTGATATGTCCTGCAATAGGTTTTTCACATCCTCAGCTGCAGCATATTTTAGTGTGATAACATATGAGGTAACTCCCACCTCTTCCTTCAATTTTTTTGGATCAGCCACAAGAAACGAATTCCCAACCACTTCATAACTCAAGCCTACTGCTCGAACGACTAAATTGATAGCTTGTTCGATCGGAACTTCATCTAAATGTATAGAAACTTTGTCTTGTTTGTTGACATTAGGATCTGTCACAATATTGTAGCCACTTTCTTTTGCCAATATTGCAAGTATGCTTGGTAAAAAGGCATCTTCAGCATGAATAGTTATCAATGTTTTATCATCATCCTGGTCCATTGATTGAGAAAAAATGGGAGTGGACAGCAAAAAGGCTATCAAAATTCCAATTGTAAAATTAAAAAGTTTCATTCTCTGGATTTCCTTCATGATTTTTTTCTTAAGTTTTAGGTTGATGGACCATAGCCCGGTGCAGGGTATGCTTTTGTTCCTGAGCTAGTTTGAATAATGACCTGGGTGCCATCAATCAATTCAATTTTTCCTATGTTTGGGATCGTATCTCCAACTGTAACAGTAAAAGCTTTTCCACGATAATCGATCTGCGCTTGAAAATGTTCTTCTCTCTGATAAACGAATGCTACTCTAATAGCATTCCTATTCCTTCTGGCTTTTCTACCTCCACCATCAGCTAGAGAAAGTACATTAGTTAGTAACATTGGAGTGTTTTCTATTGAAAATTTAAATTTACTTCGCTCTTCAAGTCTCGTTTCTAGGTAGGAAATTATATTTTCTAGCTCACTATCTATTACCTCTGTTTGCTTTTTAGCAGATCTGTTTTGCAATCTGTTGTATTTTTTATTCATGGGATATAATTTAAAACTCATGGCAACAATTGAAACAATTGTAAAACCAATGAGAAGATTCCATATTGTTAAAGATCTCTGACTCATGAGGTAACCTTAGATTTTGATTTTACAAGAGTAATTGTAGATAGATTTACAATGAATTCTTGAAATATTAATTTTTCTTCCTCAGTATTCGCTTTAATCCGCTCAATTCCATTTTTAACCTCAAATTCATCTACTGTTATCAACCTAGGAGATCTTTCCATCTCTGAAAGAAATTTACCAAACTCCTCGAAAGTGCACTCTAATGTTACAATGTAAGGTGCTTTAAAATACGTGATTTTATCGATTCTTGGCTTTGGCTTGATTCCTAACAACTTGATATCCAATTCTTCAAGCATATCAGTTAAGTTATTAAGAAATGGTAAATTGGCATCTTCGGCTAATGAATCTGCTTTAGAAAGAGCTAAGTTCTCTTGAAAAAGAGTAAAAACTCTATCCAATTGACTTGCAAGTATTTGTGCGCTAATAAGATTTTCATTTAATTCCTGCTGCTCTTCTTCCAAAACGATTATTTCAAGGGGTTTATCTGAAATAAGAAATGAAGAACTTAACCAATAGGTAATTGTCAATAAAATTAGCCCTCCAAATAAAATAATGTTTCTTTTTTCTGCCATAACTTTTCTAGGAGAAGTTTTTTCTTTTATTTTTTTTCGATTTTGCTTCTATCTCAAATCGAATAATGTCTTGGCCTCTAATCTTAACCTTATTATGACCAACATATTTTATTCTACTGAAGTTCTTTGAAAAATCTTTGTTAGTTCGAAGAGTCTGAACATACTCATCGATGATTTCAAAATCCTTTCGATCTTCAAAGGTTAGAGCAATACCGTATATCAATAGTTTCTCGCGCTTATATCTCAAACCAGTGATTGCAATATCATCTGGGGTTACATCACCCATCTTCTCTAAATTTTTTGCCCATAGGAATCGATCCTGCTCTAAATCTGCGAAAGATAGAATATCATATTTTGATAAATTTTTTCCTTTTGACTGAAGCTTGTTTAATTCTTCCTTGCGTTGTTTGATTTCTTCACGTTTTTTTTCTATAATTCCGTCATAACCAATACTAATCATCCAAACTCTTGCGTTCGCACCAATCAAAGTCAAAAACAAAATAGAAAATAAAATCCATCTTCCTCTTTCTTTGATTCTTTCAATACGAGTTTCAGCACTTTCGGCTTTATTCAAGTTAATGACAATATATTGCTTAGACATCACTCATGCCTCCTCTTATACTTAACCCAAGTGCTGTAGTATACTGACTCGGGTTTGATATAGAAAGATTGTCCGAACCATTTAAATTTTCAAAAGGATCAAATACTGCACAATCAATGTTTAATTTTTCATTCACAAAGCTAGAGAGACCAATTGTGGATGCTGCCCCACCTGTCAAAAATATTTTTAAAAAAAAACTCTGCCCAGTCTGTTTCGCATAAAACCTCAGCGAACGTCTCATATCTTCTACCAGATTATCATAGACTGTTCTCTCTGCTATTCCTACCGCACTATCACCGGATGCAATATTCTCCTGATCCTTTTTTACTGCAGCTATCCCTTCTTTATAGAGAATGTCTTGGGATTCTATATACCCAATTTCTCTTTTATCTGATAATTCTTTAACAAAATGATGCCCACCAATTGGAAGGTCTCTTGTAAAAAACTGCTGTCCCTTACCGTACACAATCAAACTGGATGAAACTGCACCAATATCCAACATAACAACAAGACCATCGTCAGGTATATCCTTCACAAAAGAAAATGCATTACTCATAGCAATTGGGTTAACATCTACAACACCAGCTTTGAGCCCACATTCTTTGATTAAATCCATATGATTTGTTAATACACCCTTTGTACACGCCACAAGACCAACATCAATCTTATCAACTTCTTGCTTATTTGAGCCCAATATTTGATAGTCAATAACAGCATCTGTACCATCCATAGGAATATGCTTTCTAGCTTCGAATGTCATTGCAGATTCCAATTCTTCTGAGGGCATCTCCATAGTTGTTATTTGTTTAATACTCGCGGATGATCCGCTAATTCCAGTTATAAGAGATTTCGCTTTTTTAGGATTAAATCCTTGCTGCTTAAATAATTCTCTTACTGCCATTACCCAATGAGAACGATCAATTTTCTCCGGATCATATGCACTATTTGCATCAGGAACCAAGCGAGAACCTGCATCAAGAATACGATATCCCTCTTTTGTTTTATCTGCTGTAACCATTTTTACATATTGTCTTCCAATATCTAATCCCAAAAACATCACTTTTTCCTATTCGTTTATATTAAGGTTCGCCTCACCGTAAGAAGCCATTTTGAGAATTACTGTATTATTTGTGCTCTGCAAATCTGGAAAATACGGCGGTGGTTTAAGTTTCAGGTTCCAGTCATAATTGTAATTCTTGTTATATCCCACACCAGGGGAAACGTTATATGGACCAGGATAATTTCTTTTCATATATCCCCTTCTAAATTGAACAATAGAGCCGTGAAGATATACTGTACCTCTAATATCATCATTACCAGTATAAACACCTGAAGCATCATCAGATCTATAATAATTCCTGTGACCCCCTCTACCGTCTGCTATAATACCATATGCTAAACCATCATTCCAATTATGATAACCTTGTAATGTATTCTGCCAATAATGTGATATAAAACCTCCATTCATTGATAGGATGGCTGCATTGATCTTTATATTTTGACCATATTGACCTCCTCTTGCACCATTTGGACGAGTATTGGCAATGATAACACTTCCTCCAGAAATCAACCCAAGAACATTATCTGTACCTCCATCCTCAGGGTGAATAACCGCTCCATTCCCATATGAATCATTATAGACCACGTCATCAATAAGCCAAATGTTTCCCCAGACTCTATCGATAATATTGTTGTCATCATGCCTTCGGTATTCTGTGTAATCATCTGTAACAATTGTATATTGTCCATCTACAGTTCCCCTGACAAGAACTTGGCCACCTTTAATGTAAATAACTTGAGGAGAATTTCCTCTGGCAAAGAAGGCTCGTGACATATAAACATATTCACTGTTATAAATTTCATCAGCACAGTTAAAAATATCGCAGGATCCACCACCAGCATTCCAATACTCAAAATCAAAATGTTGTATTCTTCCAGCTTCACAATATTCAACTCCATCATTCAAATGGTCATGGTAGTACTGAAATGAGTTCCACTCGTGATCTTCATCTAAACCTTCACTTGCGTCAGTATTAACAAAGGTCACATCTTCATTATGGTTGAAACCAACACCTGTAGGCCCTGTATATGTAATGGTTTCTGGGTACAGCTGAAGGGTTATCACATCACCAAAAGTGGAAAAAGCATTTCCAGTAGCACCATTAGCAGTAAACGAAAGGAGCTTTGTATTTGTGCTGTTATAAATAAGTATTTGGTCTCCATCATTTGCAACGAGTTCGCCTGATTCAACTAAATTAAAAACGTTTATACCATCACTGGAGGCTCCATCAAGAACCAGAAAGTTTCCACCATAAATATTTGATGCTGGATCAAATATATTTGGCTGAAAATGCAGACCATTATCTATAACATTCAAGCCTGCACTGAGACTATCAAATACGTAACTAAATTCTGAAGGAGGGTTTCCAACTGGCGGAATATTATACCACCACTGTGTAGCCCAGTAACCACCCTCTACAAAATTAATCTCAGTCATGATCATCGTATCTTTTTTTCCTGCTCTGAATAATTTATCATCTGCTCTAAATGTACGAGTTGCATTTTGCCTAGCTGTTTCAGCAGAATTATCGGGAGGAAATATAATTTGTGATACTGTATCCAGTATAGAATTACCATCATCATCCTCAAAAACATTATCATTGCACCCGCCCCAGTTAACAGCATTCCCATACTGCTCAATCGCTTCAAAAGTTATGTTCACTTCACCACTAAAATCAGGACAACCATAATTACTAAATGTCATGTTACCATTTGTGTGAACTTTCCCCTCTAATTGATCTCCAGAACCAAAATTAACAGTTCCAGTATTACCGGGCCCAATTGGCAATTCTTCATGAGTAAAATACATGAATTCCTCAAAACCTTGGGGTACCATCGAGGTAAAAACTCTTCTCTCAATTGATACAGAGGTACCGCTTGTAGATACATATTCTGCTACACCTGTTGAATACGCAACATACTCTTTTCGAGTTGTATTCGCAATTAATCTTGTAGAACAGGCTATATCTTTATACATTCCTATTGGTTGGTTTTTTTCATCTTTCCCATACATTACACCGTTTGGAAGGAGCAAAGTATCAGAAACGATATAAGGAAGCACAACAACACCAACATCATTTAGCCCGGCCTCCGCTGCATAGAGAGCTTTCCACTCCGTGTAACGATATTTTTCCATTGCAGATTGGCTAAACGAATTTTGCAGGTAGGCGACGGTGAATGACATACTCACAAGTGTAAAAAGTAATGCTAGCGGTGCTGCGCTACCATGAATAGATTTCTTAAGCATCACTATTCCCACCCATTGCATTTGTCATTTTTGTTTGAATATATGGTGTTCCTAAAAAAACTTTTCTGTAATAGACCTGTTCTTCTCTTGTAGGCTGAAAGGTTTCATCCATAACATCTGATTCCATCGCTAAAATCAAAGTTAATTTGATAAATGAATTTTTAAAGAGCGTAAGTCCAGGGCCTCCATCTAAATCAAATTCAACAATAAAATCATCTACAAACACATTCCTTGTATTAGGACCTCTAAATACGCCTTGACGAGGAAAGTTTAAGACTCCATCCAATGGAACTTCATTATTAAAGAAGACACCTGTTTCTGACTGACAAGATATTGTCAGTTTTGGTGAAATATCTGTGAAGTATTTATAAAGTTTAATTCGGGAAAATCCATTTTGACCATCAATTTCTACTTTTTGAGCAAGGTTCAACTCTCTGGTAATCTCCCTCATAATATTGTTGCCATACTGTCTGAGATCCTGCCTCACCGTATCTGATTGATAATGTAGCATCACAGCCTGTGCCCCACTTGTCATTCCTATAGCAATAATACTTACTACTACTATTGCTGCAGCCAATTCGATTAAAGTCATTCCACTTGAGGTTTGTCTAATAAATTTATTCATCAGAGCTCAAAAACTGACATTATACTCGAGATTCGACGTTCGTGAATCATTTCACCAGCGTTTCTGCTCTGTGGTGACATAAACCGATCGCCCCAACGAACCCAGCATTCCAGCTCATATCGGGTAAAGTCGGTTGATCCAAAGTCATTAAATCCATTTAACCTGCGTAAATCGTAAAATCTTTTCGCTTTAACAGAAATTTTTTGGTTCAGTCCTCCAACCAGATAAATATCTTCCCCATCAGGGTCACCGGCACGCTCTGTTGGTGATAAGTTCCCATCCGCAATTCTTCCTTTCCAATATTCCATGTAATTTAATAATTCCTCTGTCGCACGCTCTTTCATTTCTAATGAATGCAACTCGCTTCTAGCGTGTACCACACCCATCATAAGACCAATACATGCAATCGAAATGACTACAGTTGCGGTCATCACTTCAATAAAACCAATACCAAAATTCGTTTTTCTTAAATCAATCATAGAACATTTTGGGCAAATAGTTTGGGGTTATCTGCTATTGACTGAGCTATTTTCCTCTCGATATCGCCTTTCGAAACTAATCTCTGAAGATCTTGATCCAGGGACTGCATACCATCTACACTTCCTGATTGAATAATGGATGGAATCTGGTATATTCTATCTTCACGAATTAGGTTTCTAATTGCAGTGTTTGCTATCATCACTTCACAAGCTGGAATTCTTGATTTTCCATCTTTTGTTTTAATCAACTTTTGAGCGATTACAGCTTCAAGGCTTTCGGACATCATAGATCTAATTTGACCTTTTTGGCCAGAAGGGAAAATATCAATAATTCTATCAATTGTTTTCACTGCGCTGGAAGTATGTAATGTAGAAAGAACCAAGTGCCCTGTCTCCGCAGCAGTGAGGGCTAATGATATCGTTTCTAGGTCTCGCATCTCTCCAACTAGAATAACATCAGGGTCTTCCCTTAAGGCAGATCGCATTGCATTTGCAAAACTATGCGTATTTGCCCCTAGCTCCCTCTGATTTATCAGACTTTCTTTGGTCTGGTGGTAATATTCTACAGGATCCTCAATAGTAATAATGTGGCACTTGCGTTGGGTATTAATGTGATCAACCAT
>MDTB01070989.1_pt1 | contig 11016 bp, 10 predicted proteins | sample 811161 | NCBI WGS metagenome assembly MDTB01 (sample SAMN05326650, study PRJNA326480) | marine metagenome | isolation source: seawater | place: Mediterranean Sea | collected 2009 | reverse complement strand
CTCTAATGTCTTTATTTTGAATAATAGCAATAAATCTTTCAAACTGTTTACCAAAGATACTTTACCTTCAGGTAAAATAACCCAAAATTTATTAAGCAATTATAGAATGCCTGTGATTACAACCATTCTAAAGAAAAGCATATTTAATAAAATAAAATTTAAAAATAATTATGAAATTATTGGCGACTTTGATTTTTTTACTAAACTAAGTTTAAAGGGACTTTTTGGACCAATACAGGAACCCTTAGCTTATTATAGAATTCATGAAAAAAATGTATCTAAAACAAAAATTGATCTTTTTATTAAAGAATTTAATCTTTGGATAGATGAAAATAAAAATTTAACATTATTTAAAAAATACAATTTGAAGGGCGTTTTCTTACAAATTCAAATGTTAAAAATTAAAAAATATTTATTAAAAAATTCAAAAATTCAAGTAATAAAGGAAATCTTCAAAAGACCGATAAATTTTAAAAAACTAAAATTTTTAGCAACTTTAATTTTTCCAAAATTTATTGTGAAAAAGTTTTTTTATTTTTAATTTTTTTGCAGAGACCCCAACAAATACCGAGTAAAAGAAAAACGTAAGTTGAGCTTTGAGTTGAAAAGAAACCACCTGAGCTTCTTAATGGAAACATTTCTATAAATAAACTTAAAAGTACCGCATAACCTATATAGTCAATATTATTTTTTTCCAATCTATAAATTTCTATTAGCTTTTTAAAAATGAAAAATATAGCTATCAAAATTAAAATTAATCCAATTGCTCCAGCAGAATTTAAAATACCCAAATAATAATTATGCGGATGAGATTCACAGACTCTATTTGGTAATTTCAGTTTATCTTTACACTTAATTCTAAATGATTTTATTCCCGAACCCAATAAAGGAGAGTCCAACCAAGTATCTATAGCTGTTACAAAAATAGTAACATGTCCACTACCATAACTCGTCATCTCGTATTTTTTGCCAAACTTTTTTTGATATTCTAAAATACCTCGTTTGAAAGCATGACGAAAGTTTATATCTTCACCTAATTCAGGATATTTTTTTTTAAGTTCCTCAGTCATAGTAATACCTTCCTCTAATTCAGGATATTTTTCTTTTAATAAATTACTAATAGAAGGTGCCATATCATTTAAATTTTCCCAAAAACTAAAATGAGATAAAGAAATGTCTTTATTATTTTTTATAATTAATAAATATATAAAAGGTAAAATTAATAAAGTAATTAAAAAATTATATCTTATTTTTCTAAAAAATATAAAAGCTAGAAATACAAAAGCACAAAATATAACAGCTGGCATTCTATTCCCTGATAATACAATCGCAGTGAAACCTGTGACTAAAAAAAGAATAAATAAAAAGTTTATTAACTTACCTTTGCTTATTACTAATGGAATTAAAAAAACACCTAATAAAAAAAACCTTTGAATATAAGTTCCTGCAATTAATTCACTACCAAAAAAACCTGAATTATGAGTTTTAGGAGCAACTAGACCAAATATATCTCTTCCATTAATTGACTGAAAAATTACATCTAGCGATAAAAATCCTGCACATACCAAACAGGAAAAAAGGAAGTGTTTAAGATTTATATCATTTTTTTTTATAACAAGACTTACGACAATAATAAAGATTAGATATCTCAAATAAATTAGAGACTTCACTAAACTATCATGCTCCCATTTCTTGTGATTAATTGCAGTGGCAATTATCAAAACTAAAAAAAATGAAACTAAAAATAAAATAATTTTTTTATCATCAAATTTTAAAAGTTCTTTTCTATAAGTAATTATACCGACAATAATAATCAAAAAAGTGATCAGATTTATTGCAAAGTTTCCAATAATATAAGCAATGGGAAACAAGCAGAATAAGATATTAAATAGTCTAGAACTTTGTAAAAGTTGATTGAATTTCATTTGTAAAATATAAGTTCTTTTTGATATATCATAACTTTAATACTATTTAAAAGGGCATGTAGTTCAGTGGTAGAACGCTACGTTGACATCGTAGAGGTCATAAGTTCAATTCTTATCATGCCCACCAATACCTAATAAAACCCATTAGTTTTAGGTGTTTACAAAAAATATTAATAATACTATAAGTTCTTGCCTGGTGATTATTGCGAAGGGGCCATACCCGATCCCATCCCGAACTCGGAAGTTAAGTCCTTCAGCGCCAATGGTACTTTGTCTTAAGACATGGAAGAGTAGGACGTTGCCAGGCTTTAAAATTATGAAAATAGCTAGTTCACTTAAATCATTAAAAAAAAGAGATCTTAACTCTAAGCTCGTCAAGAGAAGAGGTAAGGTTTATGTTATAAATAAAAAGAATCCAAGATACAAAGCACGCCAAGGCTAATTTTCTAATGAACGTAGGATCTACAAAAGAGAATAACCCGGAAAAAAGAATCTCCATTACTCCTGAAACATCTAAAAGCTTTAAAAACTTAGGATTAAATGTTCTTTTAGAAAAAGGATATGGTGAAAGTCTAGGATTTAAAGATCAAGAATATATAGAGAACGGAGTTGAAATTTTAAATAGTTCAAAAGAGGTTATTTCTAAATCAGATTTGATATGCAAGGTAAACCTTCCAAAAGAAGAGGAACTAAATTTATTAAAAGAAAATTCACATTTAATAGTATCAAGTATTAACTTGGAAAAGGATAAAAATTATTTAAAAAATACAATTAACGTTTTCGCTTTAAATTTACTACCTAGAATTACAAGAGCGCAATCAATGGATGTTCTATCTTCACAAGCAAATCTTGCAGGTTATAGAGCGGTTATAGAGTCAATTTATGAGTACGAAAAAGCAATACCTATGATGATGACAGCTGCAGGAACCGTACCTGCGGCTAAAGTTTTAGTAATTGGAGCAGGAGTAGCCGGTCTTCAAGCTATTGCAACAGCAAAAAGGTTAGGCGCCATTGTTTCTGCCACAGATGTAAGGACAACAGCCAAAGAACAAGTTGAAAGTTTGGGTGGAAAATTTTTAATGGTAGAAGGATCAGAAAATTTAGAGACTAAAGGCGGATATGCTAAAGAAGGCGGAGAAGATTTTAAAAAAAAACAGGCTCAAATGTTAGAAAATGCCGCTTCAAAAAGCGATATTATTATTTGTACTGCGCTTATACCAGGTAAGCCTGCTCCAAGAATTCTCAATGACAATGTGATACAAAAAATGAAACCAGGCTCAATAGTTTTTGATTTAGCTGTTACACAGGGTGGAAACTCTGCTTACTCAGAGGTAGATAAAGTTGTTAATAAAAATGGAGTAAAAATAATTGGAATAAGTAATGTTATGAATAAATTACCACTTACTGCTTCAAGCTTATTTGCAAAAAATGTATTTAGCTTTGTTAGAAATTTATATAGCAAAGAAAAAAAACAATTTATTTTAAACATGGAAGATGAAATAATTAAAAGTACGCTAATACAAGGAAGAAATTAATATGGAAATTGATCCGTTTATATTTAGGTTTAGTATTTTTATTTTATCAATATTTATTGGATATTTTGTTGTGTGGAGCGTAACACCATCTTTGCATACACCATTAATGTCAGTTACTAATGCAATATCATCAGTAATAATAGTTGGTGCAATAATCGCTGCCTTAGCTAGTTCATCTGACAAAATTTTTGAAATTTCAAATATTTTTGGTTTTTTAGCAATTATATTAGCCGCAATAAACATATTTGGAGGATTTTTGGTCACTCAAAGAATGCTTCAAATGTATAAAAAAAAGAAAAAAAGTAAAAAATGATTTCCTCTAATTTATCAGCTATATTTTATTTAATTTCTGGAATACTCTTTATTTTAGCTTTAAGAGGCCTATCTTCTCCAGAGACATCTAGACAAGGTAATTTCTTAGGTATTTTGGGTATGATTATAGCAATCACAGTTACCTTCTTCACGGTTGGTAATTTTTCAAATGCTTTTAATTATGTTTTACTTTTTTTAGTCTTAGGAGGAGCTATAGGTGCCTTTATTGCATTTAAAATACCAATGACTGCGATGCCAGAGTTAGTAGCCGGTTTTCATAGTCTTGTTGGTCTTGCTGCGGTTTTTGTTGCCATATCTGCTTTTCTTAACCCACAAGTTTTTAATTTAGGATTACCTGGAAATATAAAACTTGCAAGCTTGATTGAAATGTCAATTGGGGCTTCAGTTGGAGCAATTACTTTTTCAGGATCAATAATAGCTTTTTTAAAACTGTGTGGAATTATGTCCGGTTCACCAATTATTTTTAAAGGACAACATTTCTTAAATTTAATATTAGGTATATCAATTATTATATTAATTTACTTTTTATGCTCTTCTCAAACAGAGAGTTTTTTTTGGAGCTTGATTGTCGTATCTTTTTTAATAGGAGTTTTATTGATTATTCCTATTGGTGGTGCAGACATGCCTGTTGTAATCTCTATGTTAAATTCATATTCTGGTTGGGCTGCTGCAGGAATAGGCTTTACTTTAGAAAATACTGCACTAATCATAACAGGTGCTTTAGTAGGATCTTCTGGCGCTATTCTGTCTTATATTATGTGCAAAGGTATGAACAGATCTTTCTTCAATGTTATACTAGGTGGTTTTGGGGGAGATGCAAATGTTAGTAAAGAGAAAAGCAAAGATAAAAAGCCTGTCAAGAATGGCAATGCAGAAGACGCAGCTTTCCTTCTTAAAAATGCTTCATCTGTAATTATAGTCCCAGGTTATGGTATGGCTGTTGCCCAAGCTCAGCATGCACTGAGAGAAATGGTCGACACATTAAAAAAAAATGATATTAAAGTCTCTTACGCTGTTCACCCTGTTGCTGGAAGAATGCCCGGACATATGAATGTTTTATTAGCTGAGGCTAACGTTCCCTATGATGAAGTTTTTGAGCTAGATGAAATTAACAATGACTTTGCAAATACTGATGTTGCTTTTGTAATTGGAGCTAATGACGTAACAAATCCGATAGCAAAAACTGATCCTCAAAGTCCTATTTTTGGAATGCCAGTTTTAGATGTTGAAAAATGTAAATCGGTTTTATTTGTTAAAAGAAGTTTATCCCCAGGATATGCTGGAGTTGATAATGAACTTTTTTATAGAGATAATACTTTGATGTTATTTGCTGATGCAAAAAAAATGACAGAGGATATTGTTAAAAATTTAAACTAATGAAAACCATTGGGATTATTGGACCAGGCAAACATTTCAGCCAAAAAATTTACCCAGTTTTAAAAAACTCAAATTTTTTTAAAATATCTGGAATTTTAAGAAAGAGAAATTTAGATTTTAAAAATGTAAGAAAATTTAACGAAAGACAATTTTTTTTAAATAATTTTGACTTTGTTTATATTGCTTCACCGAATAAATCTCATGAGAAATATATAATTAAATCATTGAACTCTGGATTTAATGTAATTTGTGAAAAACCATTCGTTATAAGTAAAAAAAATATAAATAAAATAGTAAATCTGTCTATAAAAAAAAATAAATTGATTTTTGAGGCTTTTATGTACTTTTATCATCCGGTGTTTAAATATATTGAGACCTTAATTAAAAGAAAGAGATATGGAAAAATTATTTATTTAATTTCAAATTTCAGATTTCCTTCTATCGATAAGAGCAATAATAGGTACAAGAAAAATGAGGGTAATGGATTTTTATTTGATGCCGCTTCTTATTTAGTTTCTTTTGATAATTATTTCTTTAAAAAAAAGAAATTTTTTTTCAGTTCACAGAAAATTAAAGACAAAGTAGATTTACGAGGTAATTTTTTTGTAAATTCCTCTGGTATCAATAGATATTATTTTTGGGGAGAAGGTCAAAATTATTCGAATAATTTAGAAATTTTTTTCAAAAATGGATTTGTTTATATAGATAAATTTTTTAGTAAAAAAAAAAATGAACAAATAACCGCAAAAATCATTTCAAAAAATAAAACCTCTCACAAATATTTCAAAAAGTTTAATCATTTTGAATTAATGTTTAGCCATATAGCAAAGAATTATAAAAGTAAAAAATTTTTAGACAAATGCAGAAAACAAATAAGAAATCAAATAGATTTTTTATCTAAGTCTTTCTGAGAATAACTTATAATAGTATTTACCTCATAGTCTGAGCTACAAAAAGATTTAATTTTATTAACCAATTTAGTTTGCCTTTCATTTTTTGAATATAAGGCTTTGTATATTGATCTCGCGAAAATTTTATTATTATATTTTGGAACAAGATAACCATTTACATTATTTATGACAGTGTCTTGTGCAACACCAAGGTTGTATCCTACGACAGGCAAGTCATTTAATAGAGCTTCAGTAACAATATGCGGTCCGAAACAATAAAGAGAAGGACAGACTAATACATCTGCAGCTCTGTATAGTAAATTTAATTTTTTGTTTGAGGCAATAACCCCTAAGTGTGTCCACCGGATTTTTTTTAAATTAAAACTAAAACTATTTTTTTTCCCGATAGTAATTAGCCTAATTTTTTTTACCCCATTATTTGAAATTGTTTCGTTTAAAATTTTTAAAGCTTTGATAAGTAGATGACCGCCTTTTATCTCAGACGATAGGTCAAATGCACCAAATAATATGATTTTTTCATTTTGATTTATTTTAAGTATTTTTCTTGCTTTTTTTTTTGAATAAAATTTATTTCTTTTGTCATTTGCACCGATAAATACAGGGTATGTTTTAAGATTCTTAAAAATATTTGATGATTTAAAAATTTTTCCAACATAATTATTTTGAACAAAAATCCTAGGTTTGTATTTCTCAAAAATTCTTTTCTTTTCAAATAAATTTTTTGTTGGATAATTCACTAAATTTGGTAAAATAAATTTAGGACATTTATTGCAACTTGACTCAAATTTTTGACAGTTTTTATTAAAATGACAACCGCCAGCCGCTAATTCAATATCAAGAGGTCTAAAATAAACTATTTTCTTTGTATTTAAAATTTTTTCCAAAATTTTATTAGAAATAATTTTGTAAAGAGTAAATATAATTATTATATCTGCCTGCATAATATGCTTTTCTATATTTTTGTATTTAATTGTTGAGAAACCAAAACCAAATAATTCATTAAAATCTTTTTTTAAAAAGTTTAAAAAATATAAAAAAATTCTAGAAAAAAATGATCTTTTAATTTTTATTATATTTGGATTTTCTGAAGATTTGTGAAGAGCTATTATTTTAGAAGAGTGACCTTTTTTAATTAAATTTGAGCATAAATTTACAGCTGGCTGTCCCACTCCATCTGTATCGTTATTAATTATTAAAAGATACTTCATTTTTATTTAAAACTATTGACTACAATGTATACATCGGGTATTTGTTCAAATATTGAACAATATGTCAATATAGAAATATAAAACCTTAATTTTTAAATGTAATTAGGTAAAAAATTGAAAAATAATTTAAAAAATATCTTCGTTTGGTCTTATAAAGAGGAATATTCAGTTTTAAGAAAAAAAATATTAAAGTCAGTAGATAAAGTTTTTAAATCAGGGAATCTCATTTTAGGCGGGGAGGTAGAAAATTTAGAAAAAAAATTTTCTAAAACCACGTCAAATAAATATGGCGTTGGAGTTAATAGTGGAACGGATGCTCTTCAAATTTGTCTTATGGCCCTTGGTGTTAAAAGAGGAGATGAAGTAATCACAACATCTAATACTGCAGTGCCAACTGTAAGCGCAATTGTTAGCTGCAACGCAAAACCAGTTTTTGTTGATATCAATGAAAAAGATTATTTAATAGACTGTTCTAAAGTTGAAAAAAAAATTACAAAAAAAACCAAGGTTATTATCGCAGTAAATTTATACGGCCAGTCAGTAGATTACAAAAAGCTTAATAAGATTGCCAAAAAGTATAAAATTAAGATTATTGAAGATTGTGCACAATCAACAGGCGCAAAATATTTCAGAAAACCATCTGGATCTTTTGGTTTATTAAGTGCTTTTTCATTTTATCCAACCAAAATATTAGGAGCCTATGGAGATGGAGGCATGATTGTTACTAGTAACAAAAAATATTTTATACTATCGAAACAATTAAGAAAGTATGGGATGTCTAAACTTTATTATTCTAATGTTCATGGCATTAATTCTAGATTGGACGAAGTTCAAGCAGGAATAATTAGCCTTAAACTTAAATATTTAGAAAAATCTGTAATTTCTAGAAGGCGAATAGCTAAAATTTATAGTGAAAATATAAAAAATAAAGAATTAGTATTACCAACACAAAACAAGAATTGTTTTCACTCATATTATGTTTATGTTGTTAGACATAAACAAAGAAAGTTAATCATGGAGTATTTAAAGAAAAATGGTATTTTTTGTAATATATCATATCCATTTCCAATACACTTAATGAAAGGATATAAATATTTGGGATATAAAAAAGGAAGCCTTCCTATTACTGAGAGATTATCCAAACAAATTTTCTCTTTACCAATGTATCCAAAACTATCTTTAAAGAAAGTTCATAAAGTTATAAAGCTTTTGAATAATTTTAAATGAAATATAAAAATAACATCAATAATTTAATTAAACTAAAAAAAGAAATTATTAAATTCCAAGATAATGAGGATAAAGATATAAAAGAAATATTACGTTGGAGAAGTAAACTTAAAAAAAAAAGTAAAATAAAAACGAAATTAATAAATCTTGATGAATGTAAGGATTGGTATCTAGATAAAAATAAAAATTTATATCATAAATCCGGTCAATTTTTTAAGGTTCAAGGTGTTAAAATCTCTGGCGCATCCTTAAGAGAGGTTAAATCCTGGACACAACCAATCTTAACTCAAAAACATGGGGGTATATTAGCTTTCATATGTAGAGTAACCAAAAAAAAGGGAGTTCAATTTTTGTTGGAGGGAAAAACTGAACCTGGTGATAATTCTGACGTTAAAATTACTAGTTGTTTTCAAGCAACGCAATCTAATATGAATAGAGCTCACGGCGGTAAAAGACCCAACTTTTACGACATCGTTGTTAATTTAAAGGGCGCCAAGCTTATTTATTGTGCGGCACACAACGAAGAGGGAGCAAGATTTTGGAAAAAATCTAATCTTAACGTAATTGTTCAGTTAAAAAACCCCAATGACAGAAGAATAAAGGGCTCAAATTATAAATGGGCTAGTCTATCTCAAATTAAAAAAATATCTTTAATGAATAATGTTGTAAATCCTTTTGTTAAAACTATTTTATTTATGATTTAAATATGACTAAAAATTGTATAATTTGCAAACAAGACAATAACTTAAAATTTATAGATGATTATAAGTTTGAGGTTGAGAGTGATTTAGATTTTTTTGGGAATTTAAAAATCTACGGATGTAACGATTGTAAAATTTATTTTGCTAATCCATTACCAGAACCAGAGAAACTAAACTCTTTTTATAGTGACATATATAGAGCTCCAGGAAGACCACATAATCATGAATATAATATGGGTGAAGAAAACTTGGAGGATGATCGATTTTTAAATTATCTTTCTTATCTAACTATGTTTATCGATTTTAATAAAATAAATAATATTTTTGATTTTGGTGCGGGGATCGGGGATCTTGGATATTTAATAAAAAAAAATTTTAAGCATATCAACCTTTATTGTTGTGAAAATGATAAATTTTCATTAGAAATTTTAAAAAGAAGAGGTTATCAAAATTATAGTTCTTTAGAAAAAATTAATAAAAAATTTGACCTTATAATTTCACTTCATACTATTGAGCATTTAACAAGCCTAGATCCAGTAATTGAATTAAAAACCAAATTAGTTTCTGGAGGCTATTTTTTCTTTGAAGTGCCAAATTGTCCATTTGATAAAAATTTTATAAACCGACCCTACGATTCTCCTCATATAATATTTTTTACAAAAAAAAGTTGGTATAATATATCCAAACTTCTCGAATTAAATTTAGTTGATTTGACTTATGCCTCATATAGTTTAGACGAAGCATTTAAAGCAATGTCAGAAAGCAAAGATAGGTTTAAATATTGGGAAAAAGACAGACTTAACTTTAGAGATAAATTACGCAAAATTATTCCACCTTTTATTTTAAAATTAAGAAGGAAAATTATTCAATTCAATAAAAAAAAGAATTTAAATAGATCTAAAAACTTTGTAAATAATAATGAAAATAGTTGGTGCATAAGGGGAATCTTAAAAAATGAAAACTAAAATCTTTTGTGACATAGCAGATAGTAAAACAATAAAACAATTTAACAAAAAATCAATTGTTGATGGATTTACAACAAATCCTTCCTTAATGAGAAAAGCTGGTGCAAAAAGTTATGAAAAATATTCTAAACTTCTTTTAAAAATTTGTAAAAAAAAACCAATTTCTTTAGAAGTATTTGCAGATAATTTTAAAGATATGGAAGAGCAGGCATATAAAATAAATTCTTGGGGAAAAAATATTTATGTAAAAATTCCTGTAATTAATAGCAAAGGAAAGTTTACAGGTCAGTTAATAAAGAAATTAAATAAAAAGAAAATTAAACTTAATATTACTGCAGTCTACACGTTAGATCAGGTGAAAAAAATTAACAGATGTCTCGATAATAAAACAAAGTCTATAATTTCAGTCTTTTCCGGTCGTATGGCAGATGTTGGCAAAGATCCTGTTCCAATAATAAAAAAGGCAGTTCAAATTACCAGCAGAAAAAATAAAGTTGAAATTCTTTGGGCAAGTACAAGAGAACCATATAATTATACTCAAGCTAAGCAATTAGGATGCCAAATTATAACTATGCCTCCAAAAGTAATCGAAAAAGTTTTAAGATTTGGAAAATCTTTTGATAAACTGACTAAAGATACTGTTAAAGCTTTTTTAATAGATAGTAAAAAATCAAGATTCAAAATTTAAACTTCAATATTGTTGGTTGCGGGGGAAGGATTTGAACCTTCGACCTTCAGGTTATGAGCCTGACGAGCTACCAGACTGCTCCACCCCGCGGTATACTCAAATTCTATTTTTAAGTTTATTTAACTTTTTAACTCTTTTAATGTTTT
>MDTB01169560.1_pt1 | contig 11017 bp, 7 predicted proteins | sample 811161 | NCBI WGS metagenome assembly MDTB01 (sample SAMN05326650, study PRJNA326480) | marine metagenome | isolation source: seawater | place: Mediterranean Sea | collected 2009 | reverse complement strand
TTTTTTGTTATCCCATAAAGACATGTTGTATCTTTATAAACAGGGCTCAAGTCTTGGCTTCTTGTTAAAAGTTTATCGTTATGGTTTATTGGCTTTCCTTTATACCAATACTTCTCTTTCTCAGCATTGACTGTGAAGACCGAATTATTATTTTTTTTTAAAATATTAAGGGCTTTTTTAATAGTTTGGATTTTTATAAACGGACTGGTTACATGAATATGAAAATAGTAATAAAAATTAGGTTTTAGTTTTAACCATCTTTTCATTAAATCATTGCCTGTAATTAAAGTATGTGTAAACTTTTTAGGTCTAATAAGAAAATCTATCTTTTTATTTTTACAAAAATTAATTATTTCTTTAGAATCGGTATCAACAATAATTTCATCAAAATCATTTCTCATTTTTAACATTTTTATTAATAAAATTTTATATAATGGTAGATTACCTATTTTTTTAAAATTTTTTTTTTTGATTCTTGAGCTATGTTTTTTAATAGGTATAAAACAAATACATTTTCTTTTATTTTTCATTATTTTAATTATTAGTTTTCATTTTTAAAAAAAAGGATCAAAGTCTTATATAGTATGTAAATCATTTAAAAAAAAGGAGATTTTTAATTTGAAAAAACTCAATGAGAAATATAATCCTATAGAAATGAAAGTTAACATAGATGCTGATAAAAAGACTATACTTTTTATTTGCTCCCCAAGTTTAGGAATATTAGACAGTTGGATTTCAGTCATGATTTTACTAAAAAAAAAATTACCTAATGCCCAATTTATATTTGTTGCACCAAAATCAAGTATAATTTCAGGCATAAATCTTGATACAGAATTAATCAAAATGGCAAGTACCATATTTGATAAAGTAGTATTTAAATCTAAATGTGGCGCATGGTTATATTCAAATTCATTTTTTGACGCAAAAAAAATAAATATTTCTTCAAATTTCAATTTATTTAACTTTCCTATTAGCCTCATGAAAAAATTAAGGTTAGAAAAATTAGCTCAAATACTTAAAAGTCCGTACAAGGTTGTAGTTTCTATTTTTTATTCAAAGTTTTTATTTGATTTACATAAAATTTCACAAACTAAATATGCCACTCTTTTTGATGTTACTCAATTTGATAAATCTTATGTTCAAGATTTAAACTCACTTATATCTAGTAGAAATAATTTCTCTATAATTCATGGGGTAAATCCTCGTCCAACCTCACATATAAAAACTAAATTGTTAAATGGAAAAGATGTTGTATCTACCAATAAACATTTAACTCAAAAAAGTACGGTATTTGCACTTTCTGAGAAAGAAAGAGAATTTTATGAAATTGTTTATGGGTTAAATGGTGAGCAGATTAAGGTTTGTGGTATTCCAAGACATGAAAAGCAATGGATGAAAACTTTAATTGAAAAAGAAGATGTTAAGAAAAATAATGAAAAAAATATATTGGTTATTTCTAGACCAGTCTCTACTGTTTTGCCCTTAAACAGAAAAAAAAAATCCTTAGAAATGATCAAGATTATTGCAAAACAGCTTGGGTATAAAGTTATTATCAAGTTACACCCGAAAGAAAAATACTATAAATATTTTGAGGATATTTTTGAGTTAAATGAGTATAAAAAAAGTTGGGAAATATCAACTAAACATCCATTTGTCTTGGGAAAAAATTGTGAGTATGCGGTATCTTTTTATTCGGGAGTTCCAATAGACCTAATAGTTTTTGGTGTGCCGACTGTAGAACTTTTAGATCTCAAAGGCATTGAAGATTATGATAATGAATGTGCTTTAAGAGATGATAATGGCGAAGCTGTATTAAATCCACGATATTTAAATCTTGTGTTAGGAACTTCATCTTTTGAAGGGTTTCAAAAACATGTAAAAAGAATTTTAAATGACAGAAATAATGTAATTAAAGAATTGCAGAAAGAATATGAAAAAAATTTTCCTATTTTAGAAAATGTAAATGACAAGATTGCACAATATATATGCGAAAATATAAACTGAAATAGTTTAAATTTTTCTAAATACCATTACAGCTGCCCTAGTTAGCAAATCTTCCAATTGAACATCTTTACGGAATTGATGAATATTTTTTAGAACTTCATCAGCGTCAATTTTAGGTGCAGTTTTTTTAGAATTGATTATGTTGTTTTTATATATAATTTTGCCTTTTGAAACTAAATCATAACGCAAATTATCGTAAATTCGTTTTACACCCTCAATGACTAGTCCTTGCTTAAGGGCTTCATCAATATAGTTTTGTATTGTTGGTCTGTGGGGATCTATTGCATTGTAGCCCCAATCAACTAAGTGAGCCACTTCTGGTTTATACTTATTATAATAACGTTGGATGTCATTTTTAGTTAGTCTTTGTTCAAAATAACCAAATTCTCCTCCAATCACATAGCCTGCGTCTAAGCCTGATCGTCCAGCCCAACAGTAAGGAGCCATGGTACAAAAAATTCCCCCTTCTTCTAATTTTTCTGAAATTTTTTTTAAGCTTTGCTTGTAATCCCATAACCACAAATTTTGAAAGCTCATAATAACATCGTAAATTTCATCAACTGTTTCAAACCAATCCCCTACAAAAAATCGGTCAACTTTTGGGATTTTATTAAATAAGAAATGATAAAAATTTTCTTTTGAAACAGAATTCTTATGTTTTGTATTCTTGTTTCGTGGAAGAATACTTGCGGGCGTTCTACCTATAATTTTTTTAAATAAAAAATCTAACCCATATTTATTACGAACAAAGTTATCTACGATATAGTGTGGAATATACCTATAAAGTGCTTTCAAAAGCTTAATAGTTAGAAATGAGTCCTTACCATCTCCAATATCAGCAACATGTACTTCTTTTGCATATAATCCCCTAAATATTGCTGCGTGGATACCTTCTCTTCCCCCAATATCAAGACATTTTTTAAATTGTCTATCTTGAGTAATTTTTAATTCACTCAAAAGATCTAAAACACAACCCAAAGAATAGAGATCATTATTGATATAGCCATTTTTTATTCTTACTTTTGGAGCATTTTCATTTTTGAGTAAATTTGGAAAGGATTGAGCGAACTGATCTTCAAAATATTTGGTACCTTTCAATAAGTTTGGATATAATTTTTGCTCAACCTCTGGCAACATTTCAATTTTATCACCAAATTCAGTTTCAAAATAATTTGACATCCTCGATACTCATTATACCTTTAAAATTAATATTACAATATTGAATAATAATGATAAAAGAATATAAATTTTTTATTAAGTAATAATGTGTCTTTTGTATGAACATTTACCTAAGTGTTGAACTTGCAGTAAGAGAGCTAGATAGCAAACTTCTTTTAGCAACAATAGCAGCTGCTAGAGGACATCAAGTCATAGTATCGGAACAAAATATAATCAAAAGAGGTTTGATGAGTGGAGCTCTAGACCCAGGAATATTTCACACTAAGTCTTTGACTCCAAATGATAGCAAAATTGCTTTACATCAATCTCTAATAGATAATGGATTTAAGATTACTAGCATTGATGAAGAAGCTTATTTAGTTGATCATGGATATGATATGTTTGCTAGAAACAGATATTCAGAAAAAATGATAGGATTATCTTCAGCAGTATTTTGTTGGGGAACAGAAGATTCCAAAACCTTAAAAGAGCATTATTCAAAATATTCGTCAAAGATTTATAAAACAGGATCACCACGTGCTGATCTTTGGAGATTATTTTTCTCTGATTATTGGGGTACCCCTCTGGCAGCACCAAAAAAACCATATTTACTAGTATCATCTAATATGGAAGCTTATAGGATAAAATCTTTTCATGAAGTTGTCAGATTCCATAAAGATGCAGGATATTATCAGCGAGATCCAAAATTACTTAAAAAACAATTGGGCACTGCCTCCGAGAGCTATACCATGACTGCTGCTTTTATTGAGGCTGTAAAACATTTAGCAAAAAAAAATAATGGATACGATATTGTTTTGCGTCCTCATCCAACAGAAAATATTGAGTCCTGGAAAATTTCTTTAGAAAATATTCCTAACGTACATGTGATAAGGGAAGGGTCTATAACTTCATGGGTTAACAACGCTTTTGCAGTTATGCACAACGGTTGTGTGACAGCACTTGAAGCAACATTCTCTGGTAAACCAGTTGTAACTTACATTCCGTTCAAACAAGATTTTGCTCGAAAATTACCAAATGAACTAGGGTATCGTATAGAGAAGTTGGATGAACTTTTGTTAAAAGTTAATAATCTTTTTGACACAAATAAATTAGCTAATCAAAAAAATTTAGATAAAACACTTCCTGAGATTGTATCAAAAAAAATCTATTTTGATAACAATGAATTAGCTGCAGAAAAAATGATTAAATTATGGGAAAGTCTTGAAAGTGATAGTTTATCTCAAACTTTAAAAATAAAAAAGTTTCAAAGATTTTTAAAAATTGCAAAGTTAAGGAGTAAAATTGGTGAAGTTTTAAAAAGATTAATTCCTGGTAGATTTGGATCCGCAAAAGAAGATTGGAAATTTCCCTCTTTAGATAATGATGATATTCAAAAACGTTTTAATAGGCTCAAACATGTTCTAAAAATAGATGTAGAGTTAGAATGTAAACTCCTTGCTGATCAAACAATTTTAATTAAACGTATTTAAATCTTATAAACTTGTATTCATAATAAAGACACATTCTTACTTATTAATTAATCTGTAAAAAAATATATTGAATTGGAAAAATAAAAAAGCTATCGACATTTTTTAACACTAAATTTTTTTTTAAAATTTTATAATGACAACTTTTATTTCAAAAAATATTGTAAAAAAATATTTTTTATCAAAAAATTCACATTTATTTCTAAACGAGATTTATTGGTTAAAAAAGTTAAAAAATTATAAGTTTATTCCAAAAATTTTAAACATAGATTACAAAAATTTAGTAATATCTATTACCCACGAAGGTGAAAAAATTTCATCAGAAAACAAACCAAAAAATTGGGTGGAGCAATTAGAAAAAATATTATATACTTTAAAAAAAAAAAATTGTTTTCACTCCGATATCAAGCCTGATAATCTTTTAGTAAATAAAAAAAAACTTGTTCTTATAGATTTTGCTCAATCTATTAAGATTTCTGATTTAAAAAAAGACGTATTTTTTAAAAAAAGAATTTTTTTTGACCAATATTCAAAAAATAGAATTAAATTATCAATTGAAAAAAACTTAATTCTCTCAAATGACTTAAGAGTAGTTGTTGTGTGGAACCAAAAAAATCAATTTAAGATTGAAAAAAAAATTAAGCAAAATAAAAATATATTCATCATTGATAAAATTAAATTAAGAAAAAATTTTTACACAGATATTTTTAAAGATAGAATATTTTGGGTAGACCAATTTTATAATAAAAAAATTAGTAAAAATACTAATAAACTGGCAAACAATATCTATGTATATGTAGTAAAAAGTATTAATCCAATTTTTAAGCTGAATAAAATGATTTTTAGTAAGGAAAACAGAATTGTAGATCATAAAATATTTATGTTTAAAAAAAAAATTAGAAAAAAAAAATTAAGCGTCATACATATCTCAGATAATTTTGAGGAGTCAAAAAGAAACGCAATTTTTTTTTCTAAATCAAAAAACGATTTTCCAGCATATTACTTTTTTAAAACACAAAACATTTTTGATAATAAAAAAGAATTTTTTAAAAAATTAAATACTCATAAAAAGTTAAAATATGTAGTTTTAAGAAATCAAACATCAAAAAATGATGATATAGATATTTTAGTAAACGATTATTTTCTGTTTAAAAGAATTTCTGACAGTCACTCTTATAAGACAAAAAATTTAAATTTAATTTCAAATTCTGGCGACCCAGTAGAAGAAAACGGTATTAAGGTTTCAAATTATATAAAAATAAGAGATAAAATCCTTAAATTAGACATAAGATTTGTAGGTGATGGATATTTTGACATTAATTGGCAAAAAAAAATCTTGAATAGTAGAAAATATCATATGGGTCATTACATCCCCAGCAAGGAAAATTTTATTTATTCTCTTTTATATCATATTGTTTATCATAAAGGTTTTATAGATAAAAAATACGTTTACGTTTTGAAAAATAATTTTAAATTAAAGTCAGTAAATTTTAAGAAAATAGCTCAAATTATTGATAAATATTTAGTAACAAAAAAATATAATATTACCAGACCTCTTGATTTAACAATCCCTGTGACATACCAAATAGATGATTTTTCTATGAATAAAGAAATTCATCTTATAAAAAATCAAATTGATAGTAGGAATTTTTCAGGGGCTAATAAAATGATATATAATATAGTAAAATTTCAAAAAAATTTAATTTTTTTACCAAAAAAATTATTTTTTTTGATATTTTTAAATCAATTTTATTTGATTAAATCAAAAATTAAGAATTTTATTTTTAAATATTTTAGCAGAAATGATTAAGTGTATTTTTTAAAAAGCTCATGCAACTTCTAAAAAAACTTTTATACCTTTTGTCACCTAAAGAACGTAAGCAATCAATGTTTTTATTATTAATGATCCTAATAATGGCGGTATTGGAAATGATTGGGGTGGCATCGATCATGCCATTTATGGCGGTTTTGACTAATCCTGAGATTATTGAAACAAATTCTTTGCTTAATTCAGCCTATGATATGTCAAGTTCGTTTGGAGTTGAAACAAATCAACAATTTTTATTTCTTCTAGGAACCATAGTTTTTATGTTATTAGTTTTATCTCTTGTTTTCAAATCTATAACAATTTTTACTCAAGTAAAATTTACTTCTATGTGTCAATATGGGATTGCCAAACGTTTAGTGGAGGGCTATTTGAGTCAGCCTTATAGTTGGTTTTTAAATCGCCACAGTGCTGATCTTGGCAAAACTATTCTCTCTGAAGCTGGATTAGTCGTATCAAAAGGCCTAGGCCCCATGCTTAATTTAATTAGTCAAATTTTTCTTGTTTCAGCAATACTAATTTTACTAATTTTAACTGACCCTAAACTTACACTGGTAGTTGGTTTTACTATTGGAGCAACTTATTCGTTTATTTACAAGTTGAGTCGAAATTTTATATCAAATATGGGAGAAGGTCGCTTGAAAGCAAATCAAGGACTTTTTACAATTGTTAGTGAAGCCTTTGGTGCTGCTAAAGAAGTAAAATTAAGTGGTCTAGAGGAGGTTTATACTAATCGATTTTCTCGACCAGCTAAAATTTTAGCTAAGAATTCAGCAATGTTTGGACTTGTAAGTCAGCTGCCTCGTTATTTTCTTGAAGCTATAGTTTTTGGAGGAATGTTGTTGATGGTGCTTTACTTAATATCCCAAAGTGGGAATTTTGTCAGTGCTGTGCCAATTATTGCCCTTTACGCTTTTGCGGGCTATCGATTGATGCCAGCAATGCAGCAGATATATATTTCTGCAACATCACTTCGTTTTGTTAGTCCTAGTGTAGATGAAATGTATAATGATTTAAAAAATTTACAACCTTCTCATCCGCAACAAGGCCCAGCTACTTTTTCATTCAATAAAAGTATTATTTTGAAAAATGTTTATTATCAATATCCTAAAGCCACTCAACCAGCGGTAAAAAATATGTATCTGAAAATACCCGTTCATAGCAGTGTCGGGATAGTTGGAGCTACTGGATGTGGTAAAACTACCACTGTGGATATTATTCTTGGTTTACTTGAAGCTAAGCAAGGAATGTTAGAAGTCGATGGAGAAGTGATCAATGAAAATAATCGAAGAGCTTGGCAACAAAATATAGGTTACGTACCTCAAAATATTTTTCTTTCAGATGACACTGTTTTAGCAAATATTGCTTTTGGTGTTAGCTCAAAATTTATCAAGGAAAAAGATGTTGAGCATGCAGCTAAAATAGCAAATTTACACGAATTTGTGGTAAACGAATTGCCACAAAAGTATCAAACTACCATAGGAGAACGTGGTGTAAGACTTTCAGGAGGCCAACGTCAGCGCATCGGAATTGCAAGAGCGTTGTATCATAAGCCAAAAGTATTAATTTTAGATGAGGCTACCAGTGCACTAGACAACCTCACAGAAAAAGCTGTTATGGATGCAGTAAAAAATATTGGAAATAATATTACTACCATAATGATTGCTCATCGCCTCAGTTCAGTTAAGAATTGTGACATTATTTTTTTATTGGAAAAAGGTGAGCTCAAGCAGCAAGGTACATTCAAGGAATTAGTCAAAAATAATGATTTTTTTAATACAGACAGTTATAAAAATTAAAAAGTTAGTCATTTTATGAAATATCTAATTTTTATATTTAAGCACAGGTTTAGAAAAAGCTCTTTAAATAATATCCTTAAATGTAAAAAAATTAAGCATACTTATATTATTGATTTATCAGGACCATTTTTTTATTATTTGGGTAAAATTTTATACTTTTTTATAAAAAGTAAAAAAGTTGTTTTTATATCTTGTGATGGTTTAGATTTTTTAAAAAGAGAAAGCAATAGTATCAATTTCTGGATGGGAGGAACATCAGAAAAAATTTTAGATAAATATAAAAGATTCAAAAACAATTTTTTTGCTGCGAGTACAATATTTACAGATAATTCAAAATTATTGATATTTTACCCCACTTTAATATTAAAAGATAAGTTTAATAAAAATTTTAAATTTGTTTACGTATCTGAAAATAAAGAAATTAGAAATAGTAAATCATTAGAAATTTGGAAAAATCAAAAGAAAATGATTTTAGAAAATTTAGATATAATAAATAAAGATTATTTTTGGATCAATTTGGTTAATAAAAAAACAGATCCAGTTCAAAAAATCTATACAGATATCAAATCTTTAATCAGATTTGAGTTGGTGCAAGAATTGAATAAAATTCTTAAAGATAAATTTATTTTAGTAGGATCTGATTGGAAAAAAGTATATCCAAATGCATTAGAAAATAATTATTCTAATAAATTTGTAGAAAGCATTTATAGAAATAATATATGTGTAGATTTTGGTAGCAAAAACAGTGATAATTGTATCTATCCTCGAAGTTGTAAAATTATCGAAAGTGGTGGATTATTATTTCAGTCAGTGCATCAAGATAGCAGGGATATATTTAAAAATTTGATTAATTCGACCTGCTTTACTTCTTTAGAAGATATGAAAGAAAAAATAAATTTTTTCTTAAAAAATCCAGATAAATTAGAAGGTCTTTTTTTTAAGCAACAAAAAAACTTTGAAACTGATGATTTAAATTATAAAACAATAAAAAAAATTGAAAGTTTTATCAATAGATGAAAAAAATATTTTTAGATCTTGGAATGCAACCACTTGCAAATGATTTTAGCAAAAAATATAGTCCGCCTTCTTTTAGATTGAAACTTAAGTTTGATACAAAGCTAAAATTAGCAATGATAAATAAGCATGTAAAAAAAGAGAAAATGTTTAATAAATCCTATCCATATAGATCTTCGAAATCAAAATTGGTAGAGAGATTATTTCTTGATCTTTCAAAAAAAATAAAAAAAAAACTAAAACCTAAAAATTTATTAGAAATAGGTTGCAATGATGGAACTTTTGCATCTAATTTTAATAAAAAAAATATTACTTGCATCGAACCATGCCAAGATGTTGCTATTGAAGCTAAAAAAAAAGGTTTAAATGTTTATATTAACTATTTTGATGATTTTCTTGTTAAAAAGTTAATTAAAAATCACAAAAAATTTGATTTAATATTTTCAGCTAATACCATAACTCATATCTCAAACTACAACTCAGTCTTTTCAAATATATATAAAATACTTGATGATACAGGTACTGTTATCATTGAAGAACCTTCATTACTAGAAACAATAAAAAAAAATTCGTATGATCAATTTTATAATGAGCATATTTATGTTTTTTCAACAATCGCATTACAGAATATTTTAAAAAAAAATAATCTTGAAATTTATGATGTAGATAACATCAAAGTTCATGGTGGTTCTAATCGTTATTATATAAAAAAAATAGGTAATAAAAAGATTAAACCTTCTCTAAAATTTAAAAGAAATATAATTTTAGAAAGAAAGTATGAATTACATAAATTTTCAAGCTATAAGAAATTTTCAAAAAAAGTTCAAGAGTCAAAAAAAGATCTTATTAAATTATTAAAGGAATTAAAAAAAAATAATAAAAAAATAATAGGCTATGGTGCCTCTGCAAAAGCTGTTACAATTCTTAATTATTGTAACTTAAAAGAAAGTTATTTTGATTACTTTTACGATACTACTACCCAAAAAATTGGGAAGTTTTTACCTGGCACTAAAATTAAAGTTCTGAAATACCAGAAACTTGAAAATAATGAAACATACGTATTCTTAGGGGCTTGGAACTTTTATAAAGAAATACTAAAAAAAGAAAAATTTTTTTACAATAATTCCGGCAGATTTATTACGCATGTTCCATATCCTAGGATTATAAAGAAATAATTTGTTTTGATTAATGAAATTTATAAAATAAAATCTTATTTCTATCAGAATTGGAGAAGTAAGATTATATGAAAAAAAATTATTTCTGGTCTCCACATATTGACCCACAAGTTGCCACGTTAAAATCAGTTTTTAATTCTTTAAATTCTTTAGCAAAATACGAAAATAATTTTAAAAACGTATTAATTAACGTTTTTGGAGAATGGGATGAATACAAATTTCATTCTATAGATAAGATTAATTTAATTGTTAGCAGGAGACTCTTAAAAAAAAAATTTAAAGGTTTTTTTAACTCAAGATTTTTATATCTACTAATATTTATGAATTCGTACTTTCCTTTAAAAAAAATTATAAATCGGGATAAACCAGATCATTTAATTATTCACCTAATAACCTCAGTACCAATCTTAATGTTTATATTAAATGATTTTAAAACAAAGTTAATTCTACGCATATCTGGTTTTCCTAAAATGAATTTCTTTAGATTTATACTTTGGAAGTTAGCATCAAAAAAAATAAAATATGTAATTTGCCCTACAGAAGAAACAAAAAATT
>MDTB01044333.1_pt1 | contig 11017 bp, 10 predicted proteins | sample 811161 | NCBI WGS metagenome assembly MDTB01 (sample SAMN05326650, study PRJNA326480) | marine metagenome | isolation source: seawater | place: Mediterranean Sea | collected 2009 | reverse complement strand
TTTTTTGTAATCAATTTTACAATTTAAATAATTTATTAAATTCTTCTTTTAACACCTCATCAACTTTTTCAAATGAAACCTTCTTTCCGAGATCTTCCAAGGAAGTAACACCAAATCCCCTGTTACCGCATGGAACAATCCCGCTAAAATGTGATAAATCTGGCTTTATATTAATTGATACACCATAAAAAGTAATCCATTTTTTTACTCTCAGGCCTATTGATGCTATTTTCTTATCTTTAGGAAAAGTCTTCTTATTTTCTTCATTCTTACAAGAAACCCAGACGCCAACTCGTCCCGCCCGCCGTTCACCGACAACGCCAAATTTTTTAATGGTTAAAATTATCCATTCCTCCAAGGTCCAAACAAAATTTCTAATGTCAGTACCAAAATTTTTTAGATTGAGCATCAAGTAAATCACACGTTGGCCCGGTCCATGATATGTATAGGATCCTCCTCTGCGAGCCTGAAATACGGGAAGAAAATCTGCTTTAAGCAGTTCGTTCTTATTGGCAGAAGTTCCTGCAGTGTAGAATGGGTGGTGTTCCAAGAGCCAGATCAGCTGACTTTGCTTATTTTCAAGTATGCCTTCAACTCTTTCGTTCATGCGAGTTTCCGCATATTCAAACTCTATCAAATTTTCTGATGTATGCCATTCTATCATTCTAGTTACACAAACCTTCATTTATAAAACAAACTTTTCTTTTACAAAGTAGCTTAGTATAATTTTTGTAAACAACAAGTCATCAAATAAGTTAGTGTTTCCTTTATTATTTTAGTTTACAGAACTACTGGCTTGTATTAGTAATTACACCAGTACTTACACGGGCGGCTGTGGCGGAATAGGTAGACGCGCAGCGTTGAGGTCGCTGTGGGGTAAAACCCGTGGAAGTTCAAGTCTTCTCAGCCGCACCAATACTTTCATATAACTAACTGTTTTATATGCATATTATGTGTTTACGGCTAGTGGTGTGAAAGATTATGAGAAAGAAATATGTACCAGAGCATGTAATGAAACGTAATAATATGTTTTATTATGTGCGCCATATTCCAAAAGATTTATATGAGCATTATCGTGTAAAAAGGCTTTGCTTTAGTTTAAAAACTAAATCACTCACTTATGCTATGCGTGCAGCTAAGTCTGTTAGTCAAAGGCTAGATGACTATTGGTTCGGTATTCGTTTCAAAAGAATGGACATAAAAACGCTAGACAATTAAAGAAGCTTGTCTTTAAGATAACAAGAAAAAAATAGATTTAGTTACATTTTTAACTATTAGCCGTGAATTTAGTCAATAACCCCAGTAATCTTTCATAATTGAAGTTCTGTTGAAAAATTTTGATAGTGTTTTTTTAAAATTAATTAGCGTCTTCTTCATACTTTTTTTATGACAATTTTCTGAATTTTATGGTTTACAAAAATCCTGAAATTTCATGTCATTGCTCGGCGAATGAGCACGTGGCGATTATATAAAAATATCGAAGCTAGCTCAAAAATGTTTAAGTGTGGCGGCACAAAAGTTTGGTTTTGATCAGAACTTTTTACACAGTTAGGCTACACACAAAATTATAACTTATATATCTAGTTATAAAATATATAAGTTTGGGAATGATATAGTTTAAACTTGTCAAGAAAACTGTCAGCATATGTCTCTCGATTATTTGAAAGATATATGTTTACTCCTAAGACATTTTTCCTGTGCTTAAAGAACAAATTGAGTTGCTGATTTATAAGGGGGATGATTTTAGGGTATTATTTGGGAATCTTCCAAAAGTCTGTATAAAGCTCAGGTATATGCGAAATACGGATTTTTCTATTTTACCCTCTAGTACCCGATTAATAGTCCATAAGAAACTCTGGATTAAAAATAAAGTTTGTTTTCATATTGTTTAATTTAGGTGTAAGGTTGAGACATGTCAGACAAATTAAAACATAAAACTTTAAGACTTTTACTTAAGCTGTTATGGCCAATAGCTATTTTTTTAAATACGGTTTCAGCTTTCGCCACAGAAACAACTAACGACCAAATTGAAAAAAATAATTTATACTACGACAAATCTGATGTTGTTCCTTTCTCTGAAGAAATAATTGGATTTGAACATGGCACGTTGCTTGGTGGAAGTCGTGAAGGACTATGGAGGTTTTATTTTCAAGACTACAGCTTGAAGGAAGTCGGAACTTTTAAATATGGAAAAAAAGAAGGTGAATGGCTTGAATTTAGAAAAAATGGACAACTTATGATACGAAAAAATTTTATCAATGGAATGAGAGACGGTTTTTGGGAGTACTTTTATGATAACGGCCAACTATGGTACACCGAGACGTATCAGCTGAATAAGAAAGAAGGCGTTTCTAAATGGTATAAAATAGACGGTACGATCCGCCAGGTTGAGAAGTTTGAAAACAATATGAGAGCTGAATAAGTCTCATACCACCGTTTTCCCTCGAAGAGATTATAGACGTCTCAATTTTGCTAATAATGTTGCGCTTTTAGTCTTTTTTGATTTAGGAGTTCAAATTAAGCTTAGAAAACAATTTAGTTTAAAATGTAAGATATATTGTGTCAAAAAAATTGAATTTACTTACGAAAGATCGGTCAACGGTTACGATTTCTGCAAATTTCGGTGAGCGCTTTGGAAAGCCTTTCAGGTCTCGTTTAACGAGCTTTGTATCAAGAGACAGTGAAGAAGAAATTAGAGCGTTAAAAAATTTAACGCAATTACTTAATCAGGGTCATATAGATAAGAGTTCTACCGAAGCAAAACAGTTACTCAAAAGATTCCCAAACTCTGCAAAGCTACACAATGTATTTGGGGCTATTTCCCAAAAAAAAGGAGAATTTTTTCTTGCATCAAAACATTACGAACAGGCTCTCAATAACGATGCGAATTATTCAACTGCACACCATAATTTAGCTGTTTGCTTGAGTGCGTTAGGGTTGACTGAGAAGGCCTTAAAGCATCACGAAGAAGCTGTGATACTAAACCCAAACTTTGCGCAAGCTTATTATCAGTGGGGAATTACGTATACTAGAAGGAGGGAGATCGAAAAAGCAATTCAGCGGTATAAGGTTGCAATCGATCTCGAACCCAATAATGCTAATGCTTTAGTTAATTTAGGAAACAGTTTATCTGAGCGCGGCAAACTCCAAGATGCAATTAATTGTTTTCAAAAATCGGTAGAAATAAATCCGGGGTTGTGGTCTGCCTACAATAATTGGGCTGGTGTTTTAGTAAAGCTAGGTGAATTTAAGCATGCGATAAAACGATATGAAGAGGTGGTAAAGTTAAAACCTGACCATTCGGCGGCAACTTATATGCTTGCTGCTCTCAGAGGAGAGCAAGTGACAACAGCCCCCACTGATTATATCAAAAATATCTTTGACAAATATGCGGATAGTTTTGACATGGAGTTAGTCCAAACCCTCAAATATGAAGCACCTACGATACTTTTTTCACTTTTTGATAGGACTTTTTTAAATAACTTGAAAGTTGACTCTGGTATAGATTTGGGCTGTGGCACGGGTTTGAGTGGTAAACCGTTTAAAAAGAGCGTCACAAACTTTATTGGTGTTGATTTATCGGAATCAATGATTTTAGCAGCAAAAAAGAAAAAGATATATGATCAATTATTCATTAGTGAGATTGAGTCTTTTTTAGAGAAAGATACTTCTAAATATGATTTTTTTATCTCAACAGACGTTTTTATCTATGTTGGGAATTTGGTGAATATCTTCAGGCTAATCGGAGAAAGGTCTCAAAAATCTGCAAAACTTCTTTTTTGCACAGAAAGTTTAAAGAATGGGACCTATAAGTTAAATAACTCGGGAAGATTTTCGCACTCGAAAAAATATGTCGTTTCGATTCTCGAAGAGAACGGTTTTCGATTAGTTTCTCACGAGCAAGGTAACTTAAGAAAAGAGAAAAGTGAGTTTGTTTTAGGCGACTTCTATATATCGGAGAGGGTTTCATGACCTGCAATATTTTTTAGTGCAATAGGAAAAAGTAATTGTTACATTAATTAAGTTTTGAATTTTTATCATAAATCTTAATCGTCGTTTTACCAAGAAAACTAATATAGGTTACTGACGAGATGGAATAGGTCCGGCTAGCGGTTTGATAGTAAGTTGCTTGAAATTTTATGCGCTTTTGTTTCGTATTTGCTTTTGATCTGTCTTCAGCTAGGAAGATTCCGTTACAAACTATTTGAGCTTGCTTTTTTTTTAGGTTGTTAAATGATACCGTCACGAGCCTAATTCCGTCAAATATTTTTATCCCGCCTTTGCAGATTTGCTTTTCATCTTTATCTATCATGAACCATTTCAGAGAAGATACTGGGTCCACCGTGTCGGAAATACCAAGTGGATTAAACCCTTTTTTTGTTTTTTTATCTTCAAGGGTTAAACTGAATTCCTCTATTATATTTTTTGCATAGCCAATATTTATTTCATTTGTCTTTTTTCCTGATATCCATGACATTTTGGCGAGACTCGGATACAAACGACCATCAGCCATTATTTCCCCCTCAGCATAAGAGAAAAGTTGTGTTTTATGAAAGAGATTTATCAGACCTTTAGAGCGTCCAAAACTTGACACTCGGTATCTATTTTTATCTGTTTCCCACCTAAGGTGTAAATCTGCAACATTGAACCCAAATATTTGCACGTCAAGTAACTTCTCAGTTTGCACTGCCACGGTCTGGCCGGCAGATAAAAATGATAGAAGAGCTGTAATCGTCAAAATTTTTCTTTTCGATATCTGATAGTTCATAGCGTCTGGCCTATTAATTGCAATTCTGTATTAGTTATTTGACTTTATATAGGTTTTGCAAGTTCAAGGTCGGTATTATACTGGAATTCTGGGAGAACACCTAATACGTTTAGGTTAAATCGATAAATAGAGATACGTTTCTACTGCAAGCTAAATAGTAATTGAAAAGCGTTGAGGAAATAAATTGAGGATTGAATGTTTAAATAATAAACGAGGATACATTTTTGGCTTTGGAGTAGCAGGAAAATGGTTAGCCTCAAACTCTAACTTTGAAGTTCTTGGTTTCATCGACAATAATTTAAAAAAAAATGGGCGGACATTTAATTCTCACAAGGTAATTTCTCCTGTCCAGGCAAAAAAAATAATTAAAAAGACAGATGTTATAGTCAATACTGTTTTAGATATTCAAGATGTCGTAACAGTTATTGAAAAGCATTTTCCTCAAAATCAGGCCTTTGCGCTTGGTCAATTCCTTAATAATGAAAAAGTAGGTATTAACCAGACAAATGAATCTGATGAGTTTTTGGAGTATACGCTAAAAGCAGTGGAGATGTGCCATAAAAGCTATTTGGGTAAAAACAGAAAGTTTATTCATAGCTTAGATGTTGTCATTTCAGAAAAATGTTCTCTCAATTGTAAGGATTGTTCTAATTTGATGCAGTACTACAAATCGCCAAAAAACTTGACTTATGAATCGGTTGTAGCCGATTTTGAAGCTTTGGTGTCTAAACTCGATCATATTTACGAGATTAGGTTAATTGGCGGCGAGCCTTTTATGAATAAAGAGATATATAAAATTATTGACTATTTTATTGCTTCAAAAGTAATTACAAAACTTGTTGTATACACAAATGCTACAATTCCTTTGAAAAAGAATTTGATGTCAATGTTTAAAACTCCTAAGTTAGTATTCTCCATTACAGACTATGGTAATCTCTCTCGAAATACCAAAAGAGTTACCGAGGCTCTCGATGAAATGTCTATTGCATACCGATGCTTACCACCGAGTAATTGGACCGATAGTGGAAGAATGCAAAATTATAAAAGATCAATTGATGATATGAAAAATATTTTTGAAAAATGTTGTGGGAAAAACTTGTTCACTCTGATGTATGGAAAATTATATCGCTGTCCGTTTTCAGCGAACGCAGAGAGACTAAAAGGAATACCAATTGATAAAGCTAATAGCGTGGAAGTTGGTGGAACCCTACGTTCTATAGACAAGTATACAAACAATATTAAGTATTTACCAGCTTGTAATTTTTGCAACGGTCGATCTCACGATGCTCCAGAAATTGTTCCTGCAATTCAGGCTCCGGAAAAACTTCAATATAAGATATATACTGATAACGAAGTTTAATTAAGTCAGATGAAAATTGGTATAATAATTACGTCATACAATAAAGAAAAAACTATAAAAGACTGTGTGCGTTCCGTGAAACAGCTAAAGTTAAAAGTCCAGGATAGAGATTGCTTAGAACTTCTAGTGGTGGTGGTAGATGATTGCTCACAGGACTCAAGTTTTGAGATTGTTTTAGAAGAAAAAAGTTCAGGAGCAATAGATATTTGTAAACGAAATATTGCAAATTTTGGAGTTTCTTACTCGAGAAACAGAGGAATTTTTTTATGTAAGGATACAGATTATATTACTTTTTTGGATGCGGATGATACGATAAATTCTGACTTTTTATTGGCTTCGTTGGAAAATTTATGGGGTGATCTTGTTTTATTTAATTTCCGATACATCGATAATGGTGTCGCTAAAGAGCAGACTTTTTATAACCATGACAAGGCTCTTCCTAATGAAGAAATCTCAGACTATATTTTAAGCTACTATGATCGCCCAAACATAAAATCAATGTTTACAACATGCTGGGCAAAATTATATCGGACTAGGATTTTATTGGAAAAGAGTAACGCTGTTTTTAATGAGAAAATGCACCTTTGTGAAGATACCGATTTTGTTTTTCGCTTTTTAAGTAAGCAAGAAAAAGGTGTTCAATTTATAAATGAAAATCTATATGATCATTTTCGGTCTGTGGGTAATGAAAATTTTACAAAAGCTACTTTTGCAACTAACCTTGATTTAAAGAATCAGCTTTGCTTTGTTCAGGCCGTAAGATCAAGCAGGTCTTTCATGGTAAGAAATAAAACAGATTCGCAAATTTTAGAAGCAAAAATTTTGCAGTGTCTTGGAGCGTATCTAATGATTTATACCATACGATCCTGTATGCAGATAGTATCTTTAAGGCAATTTTTTGGTGTTTTATCGTTTTGGAGCAAAATTTATAATAGACCATTATTTAGGCGTTCAATAAATAGCTATTCAGCTAAAATTGCAAATGGGAATAAATTTCTACCATTTTTAGTAAGAAACAGGTTCTACTTTTTTTCGATAGTTGTTGCATTTTATTTGTGTCGAAGGCGTTACTTCAGGTAGCATATTTTGTATACAGTAAATGAAAATTAGACGTTTGGATTATTTCAGTTTTTTTAGGGGAATACCATAGATGCTTCACCAAAGTAAAAAACTAATTATTTTTGATCTGGACGGTACATTGGTAGATTCGGCACATATGGTATTGAGTATTTTAAACAGGCTCAGAGCTGAGTTACATTTAAAACCGATAAAACTTTTCGAAATAAAAGAAGCTTTGAGCGTGGGTGGAAAAACTCTTATTATACGTGCTTTATCAGTATCAGAGAGAAGCTCAAGAAAGTGGTTAACTAGGTTTAGGCTAGAATATAAAGATGCTGTCACACCAAAGACTTTGATATATAAGGATGTTCGAGAACTGATGAATTATTTACTGCAAAAAAGATATTTGTTGGCCGTGTGCTCGAATAAGCCTGAGTATCTAGTCAAGAAAACATTATGTGATACAGATTTGCTAAAATATTTTTCAATTATTATTGGAGGGAATTCGAATTCGCCTCCGAAACCAAACCCTGAGCGAATACTCACTTGCATACAAAAAATGAATGTTGAACTTGATCAAGCTATTTTTATTGGGGATAGTTCTTTGGATCAAGAAGCCTCGTTTAATGCTGGAATTGAATTTATTTTTTTTCGGGGAGGTTATGATGATGGAGTGAATAAAAATTATCTTTTAAATTCTTTTAAATCACATAGAGAGCTATTTGATTTATTTTGACTAGGTTGGAAGAAAAATCATGGAAAACGAACTAAATTATTTTTCCTGTAGGCTTTGCGGTAGTTGTAAAAGAATTTCTAATTTAATTAAACTCGAAAATTTTCCTAAGGCGGCTCAGTTTTTGCCTGAAAAGTCTGAGTTTTTCGCAGATATTCCAATAACTCTTTCAGTTGTCGAATGTGGTAATTGTGGTTTAGTACAGTTAGCAAACGAACCGGTAAGTTATTTTAAGGATGTAATAACAGCGGCATCACTGTCTGAACAGTCTAAATACCTTTTAAAGGCTGAGTTTGCTAAAATATTAAAAGCAATTTCGTTGAAAGGCAATAAAGCTCTAGAAGTTGGTTCCGGAAAGGGTGATTTCTTACCGATCTTGAGTGAACTGGGTTTTGATGCAAGGGGGCTAGAGCATAGCGCCCACAATGTTAATATTTCGACTCAGAAAGGTGAAACTATCACGCAAGGTTACTTACTTGATAATCCAGAATTAGGAGAAAAGTTTGATTTTATCGTTTGCAATAATTTTCTCGAGCATCAGCCAGACGTGAGGGCGTTCCTGTTAAAAATTTGCGATGCCCTAAAAAATTATGGTTTCACAGTTATTTCGGTACCCAATTTGCAGAGGATTATTGAAAAAAACTGTTTTTATGAGTTCGTGGCAGATCATCTCGTGTATTTTACGAAAGAAACGCTAGTCAGATCGATGGAATATTCGGGTTTTGAGGTAGTTGACTGTTATGAAAAAAATAATGAAAATGACCTAGTAGTTGTTGCAAGAAAGAGGTCTTTTTATGATATGGGTCAGAAAAAGAATGAGATGGAAAAAATTATTAAATCGCTGAGCAAATTTGTCGACAAGCAACATTCGAGAGGCAAAAGTGTTTCTGTTTGGGGTGCTGGGCATCGGGCGCTCGCATTAATGGCGCTGGCACAAATTAAAAACATAGATTTTGTTATTGACTCGGCTACTTTTAAACAGGGAAAGTTTACTCCCATTTTGCGAAAAGAAATAATTGATCCAAATGTTTTCTTTGAGACAGTCAAATGTGATTGTCTAATAGTAATGTTGCCAGGCGCTTTATCCGAACAGATTAAATCCTTTTTGAAAGGGAAACAATTTGCTGGAAGAGTACTTTATTTCGACGATAGAGTAATAGAATTAGGAGAATAATATGGAAGATGGTTTAGCCATAGTGCAGCCGAGGGTTAATTCAGCAAAGAAAAAGAATCTAGAAGAGATGGTTCCTCTAAAGACGCCGATTTCTTGCCATGTGGACGTTTCAAGTCTTTGCAACTACAAATGTAGTTTTTGTTTCCAGGCGGACACAAAAGGAATGAAAGAGGTTGGATTGAAGCGAGGCTTTATGGATTTAGAAATGTTTAAAACCATTGTTGATCAGTTTTCGGAATTCCCAGATAAAATAAAAAAGCTAAAAATTGGGAATCATGGGGAACCAACTATGCATCCAAGGCTTCCCGAGATGATTAAATACGCCAGGAATAGTCAAACTGCTGACATTATTGAGATGTTTACAAATGGTTCAAAGCTAACGCCCAAATTAAACTCCGAATTAGTGCAGTCCGGTCTGCAGCGTATAAATATATCGTTAGAAGGCTTATCTAATGAACGTTATTTACAAGTTGCTGGAGTAAAACAAGATTTTTTAGAAATTGTGAAAGGCGTGAAGGATCTTTTTAGACAAAAGCAGGAGGCTGGTAGCGATCTAATCATATATGTCAAAGTTGCAGATCAAACTCATTCGCTTAAAGGCGACACGAAAGAAATGTATTTTTTGTCCGAGTCAGAAAAGAATTATTTCTATGAAACCTTCAGTGCTCATTGCGACGAAATTTTTGTTGAAAAAATTGTTCCACAATGGCCAGAAACTCAAGCGGATAAGCAGAATGAGATAACTGAGACTGGAATGTACGGTCAAAAAATTTCAGATTGGAAAGAAGTTTGTCCATTTGTTTTTATGTATCTTCATTTCAACTGTGATGGGACTGTTAGTCCGTGTACTCTGGATTGGCCGCGAAAAGTAACTATAGGAAATGTTAAGGTCCAAAGCGTAAAGCAAATATGGGATGGAATTCAGCTGAGAGAATTGCAGGTAGCTATGCTTATGAAAAAACGAAAATGTGTAAACTTTTGTGGATCTTGCGCTGCCCCGATGGTGTGTGTCGAAGAAAATGTGGATCCACATATAAAAAACGTACTTTCTGCATTAAAAGCTACCAAAGAAGAAACTATGCTGAAAGATAATCGATGGTTAAAAAAATGAAAATTGTTATACTAGGAGGAACAGGTTTCATCGGAAGGTCTTTTTCTAACTACCTCTCTAATTCTACTGACAATAAAGTTTATGCACCCACAAGATCTCAGCTCGATCTGTTGGATCAGCAAAGTTGTAAAGAGTATTTTAAAAAAAGTGAGCCAGATTTGGTTATACACTGTGCGGTAACCGTAGACTCTATAGAGGCGACTTTAAGAAGCTATTTTAACGTAATTGCTTGTAGCGCTTATGTTGGAAGAATTTTATATTTTGGCTCAGGCGCAGAGTACAATCCTTTGAAATACAATCCAAAGATGTCCGAAAGCTATTCAAAAGCCAGTTATCCTGCCACTGGTTATCCTTTTGCAAAGTGGATTGTAGGAAAAGATATAGAAAACAGTAATTTAGGGAATATTTTTAATTTAAGGCTTTTTGGTGTTTTTGGAAATCACGAAGACTTTTCCCGTCGCTTTATTTCTAATAATATTTGTCGAGTCCTATCGGGGTTACCACTCTCTATGAACAAAAATATGCTTTTTGATTATTTATATGTGGAGGATTTGTGCCAATACGTGGAAAAAAACTTTTTTTCTGGCACTGTGAAATACAATACTTACAATGTGTGTACTGGTAATCCAATAAGTTTGTATGCTCTTGCCAATATTATTAAAGACGTCATGAAAGTGAAGAGTGAAATTATTATAAATGAAATTGGTGAAAATAGCGAGTATTCTGGAGATCCGACACGAGTTTTTGAGGAATTTGGAGAAATTAAGATAACCAAATTTGATACAGCAGTTGCAAATATGGTAAATTATTTT
>MDTB01034720.1_pt1 | contig 11017 bp, 13 predicted proteins | sample 811161 | NCBI WGS metagenome assembly MDTB01 (sample SAMN05326650, study PRJNA326480) | marine metagenome | isolation source: seawater | place: Mediterranean Sea | collected 2009 | reverse complement strand
GATTAAATTAAAGGATAGAAATATTATTTCTGATTGGCAATGTCTCCATATTTTTAGATATTCCTTCATATTGGTGATCCTCTTCCAAATCGTACGATCCTTTGATAATTCCATTTTCTGGATCAACATCAATAATTTTATTTGAATCTTCACTGAGCACTAATAATCGTTGAATCCTATCATCAAAAAGTATTGCAGAAATATCCTCTATAGAATTGAAAAAATTTGATTGAGCATTAAATGGTATTTCTGGTTCAATTGTTAAATCATTGTTATTTATTGGTAATTGAAATCTATAGATCTCCATTGGGTTTTTTTCTTTTGCAATGTAAATCGTTCCTGTAAGCCTATCATAAGCGATACCTTCAGGACCATTATTCCCATTATGATTTGTAAACTCAACCTCTTGGAAATCATTTGTATTGATTTGGTAGTTATTATTCCCTTCAATTATATTACCTATGTACAACTTACCTTCTTCAGTTAAAATACCATATTTACTATCATAAAAGTATATAATATCTTCAGTATCTCCAAAGTTAGCACCTGTTATAACTCGAATTATATTTAAACTAGAATCAGTTTCCCAGATAATCCCATTTTCATCATTAATTAAATAAAATTTATCATTATTAAGATTCCATGTAATACCTGAGACTTCTCCATTCTCAATCACCTCAAAAAAATAAAGAGATGAATTAGTATAATAAAAATCTAGGCTACTATTTTGGGCATTTAAAAAAAATGGAATTAAAAAGATTAAGTAAGATTGAAAGTCTTTAATAAAAAATCCTTATATAATTAATCATAAATTTTCAAGGAAGTATTGTAAAACCTCTATTGATAATTTTTTCTTTTATATCAGATTCCTTATAATCAGTGCCTATTATTTTTACATTTCCAGTTTGCAGGTCGACTAATGTTTCAATAACTCCCTCACAACTGGTTGCAGCTGACTCAACGCTTTCTTTACAATGACTACACGTCATGCCTTGTACATTAAATACTGTTTCATTATTGAATTCTAACGACTTAGTTTTACTTCTTTTACCCATAAAATTTTCTCCGTAATTAAAAAAGTATGAATGGATTAATATCAATAAAAACGCAACTGTCAATAATACAGATCCAATATTATCCATAAAATGTAAGTGGTCTTGATGCATTATGTCTTTTGATGAAATTGATGTAAATGAATCTAAAATAAAACCAAATATGATTGCAGTTAATGATATCAATGCCAAATAGTAATACATTGTTTTTTTACCTAAAATATTTTTCACTATGTTAATAGAAGCAGCGTTTGTCGCTGGACCTGCCATTAAGAAGACAAATACAGCTCCAGCGCTAAGTCCCTTAGACATAAGAGCCAATCCTATTGGTATTGACGCGGTCGCACAAACATAAAGAGGTAAGGAAACCACTAACATCATTAAATACATAAAATTAGATTTTGAAGAGAATATATCTGCTACAAATTCTGGTGGTATTAATATAGAAATTATACCAGCGACTAAAATTCCTTGCAATAAAGGAACCACAATATCTTTAGGGAGAGTATAAAAACCATACATGAGACCATTTTTAATCCTATCTAAAAAATCTAAATTTTCAATTTCACTATTACCATTTTTTGTGGAATGGTGATGGTCATCATCATCGTATTTGTTTATAAACAAACCGCTTAAAAGACCTGATATCAAAGCAGCAAAAGGTCTATAAATTGCAAAGACTGGACCTAACATTCCATATGTCAAAAATATACTATCAAAACCAGTCTGAGGTGTAGATACAAGAAATGCTATTGTCGCACCTTTTGATGCACCAGACTCTTTTAATGTTGCAGCTACAGGTATTACGCCGCAAGAACATAAGGGAAGTGGAACACCAAAAACAGTAGACTTAAATATAGATTTAAAATTCTTTGCACCTATGTGCTTTAAAACAATTCCTTTATCAATGAACATTGATATTATACCAGAGAATAACATCCCTAATAATAAATATGGTGCCATCATTACGGTTAAAGACCATATCTCATTGATGAATAGTATGGTATATTGTATTATCATTTTAGGTTTATTTCTCCTAAATACTTTTTTAAAACAATCGTGAAAGAAAAACTATTGTATAGAAATCAGAGTTCATAACTCTCTTCAATTGCTTCATTTGCGAGTTGATCTGCTTTTTCATTACCAGGATGTCCAGAGTGCCCCTTTACCCATTTCCACTCGATATTTTTATCTTGTACTAAACTATCAAGTGCAACCCATAGATCTTTATTTTTAACAGGTTTTTTTGAGGCTGTTTTCCATCCATTTCTTTTCCAATTGATAATCCATTGGTTAATTCCATTTTTTACATATTGTGAATCGGTTGTTATTATGATATCCATATTTTGTTGAATAAATTTCAATCCTTCTATCACAGCAATTAGTTCCATACGATTATTTGTAGTGTTTTCTGAGAAACCACTTAACTCTTTCTTGTGGTTTCCCAATTGGACTAAAGCACCCCAACCACCTATGCCTGGATTTCCTTTACAAGCTCCGTCAGTATACAATTTTATTTTATTACTTTTACTATTCAAAAGAAAGGTTATCCCTCTCTTAAAAGATAAGATCGATAGACTCTGTCAATTGCGACCATGAATGAAGCTATTCTCATTGGAACTTTTTTGTTTTTTTTGATTTCATAGACCTCATTAAAAGCATTTACCATTTTATTTTCAAGGCGCTTATTTACATCTTCTTCTGTCCATTTAAATTGTTGCAAGTTTTGTACCCACTCAAAGTAGGAAACTGTTACGCCCCCGGCATTGGTAAGAATATCTGGAATTATTGCTACTTTTCTATCCCAAAGTTTAGTTGCAGCTCCACCTGTAACAGGACCATTCGCAGCCTCTACTATAACCTTACAGTTAACAGAATCAACATTATTGTCATTAATGGCGCTTCCTAAAGCAGCAGGAATTAAAAATTCACATTCTAAACCTAAAAGTTCATCATTTGTAATCTTGTTTCCTTGATCAAAACCATCTATTGTTTTATGTTCATAGTTATAGTCAAATAAGGTTGGTATATCTAAACCCTCTGGATCATGTAATCCACCGGTAACATCACTTACTGCTATAATTTTAGCTCCATATTCATGAAGAAACTTGGCAGCATAAGAGCCAACATTTCCAAACCCTTGGACAACAACTTTTGCACCTTTTAAATCTATATTCCATCTTTTAGCTGTTTCTCTTGTTATAATTGCCGTTCCTCTGCCTGTAGCTGCTTCTCTGCCCTCAGAACCTCCGAGCTCTAATGGCTTACCAGTTACGATCGCAGGTGTATATCCATGTGATTGACTATATTCATCCATAAACCAACTCATAACTTGAGCCGTAGTATTCACATCTGGAGCTGGAATATCAATATTAGGACCAATAATTGGGTCAATTGCCCTGAAAAATTTTCTAGACATCCTCTCTAACTCAGTTTTACTATATTTTGAAGGATTTACAGATATTCCACCTTTACCTCCACCATAGGGAATGTCAACCAAAGATGTTTTCCAAGTCATCAAAGTAGCAAGAGATCTGACCTCCTCAATATCAACGTGATGATGGTAGCGTATACCTCCTTTAAACGGTCCTCTAGTATTATTATGTTGTACACGATAACCCATAACACTTTCCAATTCACCATTATCCAATCGAAAAGCAACCTCTACAGATAACTCTCTATCTGGCATCTCAAGCGCACGAGCAATATTTGGTTTTAGACCTAGTTGTTTAACCGCGCTCTCATATGCTGCTGAAGTTGGGTCACTGCTTGATGTTTTTTTTGACATTTGGTCTCCTTTTCTAGATATTATCTAAATATTCTTTAATTACCTTATTACCTTCAAAAAAATTAACAGATTTCTGATTAGAATCTATTTTTATTTTTTCAGCATTTGAAATCATAGCAGCCGCTAAAATATCAACTCTTAGCCCGGAACCTATAGATTCTAAAAAATTTTCTATCCATGTTTGTTTTTTTTGTAACCTTAATAACATACCCGGTTTAAAAATAGAAACATTTTGGAAAGTATAACCTTTTAATATTGTTTGCTCTTTTTCGCCCATAGTTTTCATATAAAATAATGGATGAATCCATTCTTTTGCCCAGATATCTGCATCGACACCTGCTGCTGATATTAATGATACATGTGGGATTCCCGCTTCTGAAGCCATTCTTGCAGCTTCAGATGATATTCCAACTTCAACATTAAAAAATTCTTTTGCGCTCCCAGCAATTGCTCTAGTAGTACCGATACAATTAAAAAAGACATCGTTCATTTTCCAGAATTCCTTAGTTGAGGATAAGTTCATAAGATCAGATACAATGATATCTTTTAACTTAGAATGTTCCTGATTATTGAACGAAGATTTTCTTCCTATTGTTGTTATTTGATCACATTTATTATTGTTCAATAAGTTTTTTAAAAGGTGTCTGCCTGTAGCTCCAGTTCCACCAATCATTATTGCTTTAAACATAATTTATAATTCCGAATGTTTTAGTTTTTATTTATTTAATAATTAGATTTTGTCTTCAACTGAAAATTTTAAGTACAACAAGTACGAAAATAATTATGCTCACATATATAATCACTGGAGCATAAGATAATTTTGATTTTTTATTCATTTTGATTTATTTTGTTTGATAGTTTTTTTGAGAAGAGCCATTTCCATAATTCTTTAGAGTTCCACACATCGATCCAAACATCATGTCCCCTGTCTTTTATTTCAGAGTAAATTAAATCACTTCCTTCTTTTTTTAGTTCATCAAACATATATCTTGATCTCGCAACATTAATTACATCATCAGAATCACCATGCCAAGCCCATATCGGTAAATGTGATATTAAGTGACAGAGAGAGACATCACCTCCTCCGCAAATTGGAACCGCCGCTGCAAACATATGAGGTCTCCTTTGAACTATATCCCAAACACCATATCCCCCCATTGATATACCTAAAAAATAAACCCTAGTCGTATCAATTTTATTATTTTTATCCTGCAAAACATAATCTAATAATTCAAGTGTTAATTCCATTGTTTTCGTTATCGAAGGCATCTTATGCTCTAAAGAATGCCAATCAATATCTACCCATTTCTTATTATTAGGTACTTGAGGGGCTATAAGGTATGTTCGATGGTATGAAAAAATTGATTGATTTCTAAAAGCATCTATACTCCCAGCATCACTAAGTTGTTCAGAATTATTTGATCCTCTTCCACCAGCACCATGAAGAAATAAAATTAATGGGTATTTTTTACTCTGATCAATATTATCCGGTGCTCGAAAACAATAATTCAATGGTATATGTCTATTTTTACCCCAAACTAACTTTTTATATTTTTTTATTTCATTATTCATTATTTGATCTAGACTTCAGCTATTTGACTTTATGTAATCATTACATGATTTCAAATCACCTCTGTGAACTATATACTCTTTCCTTTTTTTGAGTTTGTGATTATACATTGGATCATAATAATTATAAAGTAAATGGAAAATCCATTCTCTATGTTTTTCTAAAGAAGAATTATTAAATGCATCTTCCATTATTAAACGTATTTTTTTATATAAAACACCACCAAGTCTTTTCTGAATTTTTTCTAATGCACTAATGTATTTTATTTTTAATGATTTTTGATCATAAGAACTATTAAGAGCGAAGACAATATATTCTTCTAATATATTTTCAACTCTCTCTTCCATACTAACATCAAGTATAATTAGGCTGGAAGTCTGCATTTTTTTATACCAATTGTTCGGAAGAGTTGCTTTCCCAATGGTTCTGCTTTCATCTTCAAACAGAATAATTGAAGATTTATTATTAATATAACTAAATATTAATTTATTCTCAAAATTTGCACATGAATCTTGAAGGGTATCTGTTCGTCCAAATGCTGACCCCCTATGATTTGCAAGGCCCTCTATATCAACTGAGTTTTTGAACTTATTGAGTAAGATTGTTTTACCTGATCCAGTCAAGCCTCCTAATATTATCCATTTTTTCCTGTAAAAAGATTTACTTTGAAATTTTTCTAGAATTATACTCCTAACCTTTTTATAACCTCCGCTAATTCGTTCGACAGAAACATTTTTCATTAGAAGCCATTCTTTAGCTATTTCTGACCGAAGTCCTCCTCTATAACAAAATATATAACAACCTTTATTTCTTTTAATATGTTCATACCATTCAGATATTCTGTTATTTTTTATATCTCCTGATACAATCTCTAAACCTAATTTTAGAGCTGACTTTTGTCCCTTATCTTTATACTCCTTCCCAATAGATTTAAATTCTAAGTCTCTTAAAATTGGTAAATTAATACTTCCGGGTATTGTACTTTTCTTAAATTCATGCTCAGACCTTAAATCTATATTCCTATATTTTGATAATTCTATTATATCGATTTCTCTCATAACATCACTAATCTATATTTCTATTTTTCCATACAAATAAAGAACTGCAGAACCAGAGATATACACTCTATCCTTATTATACTCGCAAAATAGTTTTCCACCTCTTTTTGAAAGTTGTTTAGCCGTGTACTTGATCTTTCCAGTTTCTTTAAACCAGTAAGGAATTAATTTAGTGTGGGCAGATCCTGTAACCGGGTCTTCATTTATCCCATATCTTGGGAAAAAAGCACGAGAAACAAAATCATAGTTAAGACTTGGTGCAGTAATTATAACGCCTCTCGAATCAAGCATTTTTAACTTATGAAAATTAGGGTTAGCATTTAAAACTAACTTCTCATTTTCAAAAATGACAACATAATCTTCGTTAAAATAACAGGCTAGTGGTTTCACTCCCAATGCATCATATAAAATTTTTGGAGGATTACATTTTTCGGGCTTTTGAGATGGAAAATCCATTTTGAAAAGACTACCTTCCTTTTCAACAATTAATCGTCCTGATCTTGATTCAAATATTATCTTATCTAAGTCAGTTTCTATAATCTCAAACAATACAAATGCAGCAGCTAATGTAGCATGACCACATAAATCAACTTCTCTGAATGGGGTGAACCATTTTATTTCATAGTGCGAATCTTTTTTTAAAAAGAAAGCTGTTTCAGATAAATTATTTTCTTGAGCAATACATTGCATAGTCTTATCAGGTAACCATTTATCTAAAGGAATAACAGCTGCGGGATTACCCTTAAATACTTTCCCAGTAAATGTGTCAATTTGAAATAAATCTAAATTCATTTTAATATATGGAAAAGTTATTAAAGAATATTAATGGAATCAAAATATACAATCCTTTTGTTAACTTTTATCAAATAACCACTCAAAAATACCCTGTATAATCATTGAGCCTATTAATACTGATATTGCTAAATTACCAGACTTTATAGGGTCTCCAATCCAAAACCAGGAACAGATTATTACCCATATAAAAGTTATTAACCTGATTGATAAAGATTTTTTAGAAAATATATGTCTGATAATTTTTTTAAAATTTGAATTGCTCATTTAACCATAACACACATGAAAAATTAATGGAATCATTCAATGAAAAGTGATGCTGAAAACCTGATTAATATACTTAAAAAATTTCCAGATAAGAATCCAAATCCTGTTATTCAAATATCAAACTTATATATGCTTGAATATTTTAATGATCCATCAAAACAGATTATTGAATTCTATGGTTTTGAATTGAATAAAAAGATTGATGGTCTAATTGAAGATCACATCAAAAAAACCATGATTTCGAATGAGCATAATTTTGAGATTACTCTTAACACACAAACATTCTATTTTACTGCAATTTATACTGCAGAATTAAAATTGATAAATATGTATGGGACAAATATAACAGCAAAAAAAGTTATTGATAAGTTTCCAGATAGTAATCCCAACCCTGTTTTAAGGATAGATTCAGATGGGATTTTAAATTATTTCAATAAAGCATCTAACTATCTAGTAAAAAAATTATCTGTTGGCTTAAATAGAAGACTTCCCAAGAAGATTTTTAATAAGATTTCTAATCAAAAAGCAAAGTTTGAATTAGAAATAGGAGAAAGATATTATCTCTTTCACTTTGTAAAAATTCATGAATTCAATTTTTACCTGCTTTACGGTACAGACATCACAGATACCAAAGATAAAGAAAGAATTTTAAATAAATTATCAAAATATTTTTCACCTCAAGTATATAATTCAATTTTTTCAGGTGCGCTGGACGTAACAATTAATACCTCTAGAAAAAATCTTACTGTATTTTTTTCTGATATTAAAGGTTTCACAACAATTACAGAAAAACTTGAGCCAGAAATACTTACCAAATTAATCACTAGTTATTTGACAAAAATGACTGATATTGCAATTGAATATGGTGGAACTGTTGATAAGTATATTGGAGACGCAATAATGATATTTTTTGGAGATCCTGATTCCAAAGGGGTAAAAGAAGACGCCAATTCATGCGTATTAATGGCTATTAAAATGAAAAAAGCTCTAAAAGAACTCAGAAAAAATTGGAAATTAGCAGGCTTATCTGAATCTCTTGATGTTAGAATGGGAATACATACTGATATGTGTACTGTTGGGAATTTCGGATCACTTGATAGGTTAGATTATACAGTGCTTGGAAATGGTGTAAACTTAGCTTCAAGACTTGAAACTTTAGCTGAATCTAACGAAATACTAATATCTGAAAACACATATAATTTAATAAAAAAAGAAATAAACTGTAATTATTTTGATAGCTTAACAGTGAAAGGAAAATCACATTCCATAAAGACATTCCAAGTTATTGGAGCTCATTCAGATAAAAAATCACTCGCTAAAATAAATACTGCGAGAGATGGATTTAAACTTGAAATAGATAAAAATAAAATAATTGATAAAGATGAAGTTCTTAAACTTCTCAAGGACAGTATTGAAGAATTAAATAGGCAATAAGCTCAGGTATAGAGGGAAAAGAATAGGTGAAAAAATATCTATTTATCAAATTATCTAAAAGAACAAATATGTTAAACTTTTTTTGAGAATTTTAAAAATTTTATTGCAAAAATTAATTTAAATCAGATATTCTAACAGAACTCTAGATCAGGAAATATGGTTATTTTTTTACTAAATCAGAGATAATATTTTTTTTTATTAAATCACGGATTTTATCAAACTCTAGATGATCAAATGATTTAGGATCAGGAATATCCCATTCTAATATTTTAGCATTAGGTATAATGGGACACTTGTCTCCACATCCCATAGCGACTACAAAGTCATATGATTTATTATCTACTTCCTTTACATTTTTGGTATGTCTAGAATGAGTTATGTTTATTCTTTTTAATGATGAAATTGCTTTAGGATTTACCTTTCTTACCGGTCTAGATCCTGCTGAATATGCTTTTAGTTGATTCGAATAAAAATGATTTGAAATAGACTCTGCTAATTGACTTCTGCAGGAATTTTCAGCACATACGAATAAAACTTTACGGATCAATTGATTATTCATAAACAGATTTATAAACTATATAAATAAATACAAGACCAATAAATTGAGCAAAAATAAAAGGTAAAACATCAGTTGGAATGATACCTGTAAATGTATTACTTAAAGTTCTAGACAATGTAACAGCTGGATTTGCAAATGAAGTTGAAGAAGTAAACCAATATGCTGCACCTATATACATTCCAACAGCAGGAGCGATTAAATTAGTATTCTTCTTTTTTAATAATAAAATGGTCATCAAAAGACCAAATGTAGCAATAATCTCAGAAATGAATGTACCTACTGTCAACCTTTCCTTTGCAGAAATACTTATAAAATCAACATCAAAAATAATATTGGTGAAAATAACTCCAGAAATACCACCGGAAATTTGAAAGATGATGTAAAATATAGTTTGTAAAAGAGATATTTCTCCCAATACAAATAACATGATTGACACAAGAGGATTAAAATGTGCTCCAGAATAAGGCGAGAAAATCCATATCAATGTGACTAACCCTAAAAAAGTTGCTAAACTATTTGCTAACAGAACCAGTGCTTGATCATCTGTTAAAGACTCACCCATTAAACCTGAGCCTACTATGATTAGTAAAAGGTATAGGGTACCAATGTATTCAGAAAAAAGTTTGATTTTCATTTACTTTCTAAAATAAGAATTTTTTTAAAAATTCTTTTTAATAGTTCATCTAATTATTTTTACCCAATTTAAAATAATTTAATGAGTTTTTAATTAGTTTTACTAGATGATAATCAAAAAAAATCTAAATCCACCTTCTTACGTTATCTCTATATTCTAAAAATTCATCTTTGAACAAATCGACCATGATATTTTCTTCGGGTATAATTTGAAATAGATTTAAATATAAAATAAATAGTGGAATGAACAACAAGCCTCCAATTGGATTTAGAATAATGCTAAATCCAGAAAGCACTAATAATAACCCTAAATACATTGGGTTTCTTGAAAATTTATATATGCCCTTGGTTACTAATTTTGTAGCATCACTAGGATTAAGTGGAGTAATCGTAGTTTGATATTTTTTAAACAGACTAATTGCAGATGCAATAATCATTGTACCAATAATTATCATGACCACACCAAAAATAATCTTCTGACCAATTTCAATTTTTGGAAAAATATTTTTTGTATAATTAATCAGAAAAACAAAAGCTAATGTAACAATAGGCGGGGGTATTTTAGTCTTTATATTCATCAATCGTTAATCAAAATTTCCTTATCCTGCAGACAAAAAACCCCACGAATACCATACAAATCTTATTTCGGATACCTTATTAGCCCAAATTAATTGTGATGAGGTTTGTTACTAAATTGAAAAGATATCATCATAAGTTTTTTTTAGGTCTTTAAAATTAAACTTTTATTATTTAATTAAGCCATCATATTCAATTGTCATATAAAATGTAGATCCAATCTTGGGCGTAAGAACAGATGTATTGTAATACTGCCCAAGTAAATTATTTATCCCAGCTTTTAAAAGT
>MDTB01128898.1_pt1 | contig 11018 bp, 5 predicted proteins | sample 811161 | NCBI WGS metagenome assembly MDTB01 (sample SAMN05326650, study PRJNA326480) | marine metagenome | isolation source: seawater | place: Mediterranean Sea | collected 2009 | reverse complement strand
TTACCCCACAAATCCAGCGCATTGGGCTTGTATGTTCGAACTATATCGGCCACACTCACCGAGCGTTCCCGACCGTCGGCTAGCCGTATGAATACAACGGCCTGCTCATTTTCAGCGCGGACCGCATTGAGTCGATCAGATACGAGCTCATAGCGTTCCCAAAGAGCTCGATTTCGATCTTCGAGCTCAGCCATAGCCTCCGGTTTAGCGCGGTCCATTTCCAATCGGCGCTTTTCTAAGCGCAGCTCTTCCATCGCACGATTCAGTTGTCCCATCTCATCGTGCTCTATAGATCGAATAACCTCCCATCTCTTTGCAGACGCTTCCAACAAGGGCTGCAGTAAGTCCCACGCATCTTGCCCTTCACTAACCATCACTTGACCATTCTGCGTTATCTTTTCGACATACCCATACGCATCTCCCCATTCTATTCGTTCAAAAACGACGACGGGGGCTGGCCGCTCTATCCGCTCGATATCCGCTTCATCGACCCAGCGAAAATCCAGACCATACGCATCTCTATTACCAACCTTTAACTGAATACGATAGGCTTCTGTCTGGTCAGGTATGACCTGTCGATCGACAACTTTACCCAACACGACCTGGCCGTCGCGTAGAGATAGTTGCTGTAATGCCCTGGGCCAGAAAACACCAACGCCGTTGTAAAGAATGATGCCCACTAACCCTGAGATCATCAGTAAGCAAAAAGCGAGTGCACTGCCGGTTAGCCAAATAAAGGGGTCTCCGCCGCGCCAAAACCTTAGCGTCATAGTCTATTGTACCTTTCTCGAAGTCGCTGTCGTATGATTTCGGCTAGCGTATTAATCGCGAAAGTGGCGAGAAAAAGAAGTAAACCGCTTAGAAAGAGAACGCGGTAAAGCGTGCCCTGATGAGGTGCTTCTGGCAGTTCCACGGCAATATTGGCGGAAATCGTGCGCATCCCATTGAATAGGTCCCAATCTAATACCGGCGTATTACCCGTTGCCATCAGGACGATCATGGTTTCTCCAATAGCTCTGCCAAAGCCAATCATCGAGGCGGAAAAGATACCCGGTAGTGCCATAGGTAATACAACCCGCACCGCCGTTTGCCAGCGCGTTGCACCCAGGGCCAGAGACCCCGCACGCAGATGGCTTGGCACGCTAGAAAGTGCATCCTCGCATATCGTAAAGATTAGCGGCACGACCGCAAATCCCATGGCGAATCCAACAACAAGACAATTACGCTGATCGTATTCCATCCCCAAATCGCGCTGCCACCAGTGTAAGAAGCCGTTGACAAAAAGGCTCTCTTCCAACTGGGGCCCCAGCATAAAGGCTACCCAACTAGTGAGCAGTGCAACGATAATCAATAGGTATATTTCCCAACGTTGCGAAGCTCTGCGTCGGAGATTAACGGGTAGTTGACTCCAAAGCCACGCGGCAAGAATCACGCAAACAGGTATGAGAGGAAACAACAAAAGCGTCCCAACCAAATGCCGTTCCAAAAGGGGAGCAAGCCATAACCCCGCGAGAAAACCAAGGATTACGCTGGGCAGGGAAGCCATAACTTCAACCGTTGGCTTAACAACCCCACGAACACGAGGCGTAGCAAATTCTGACGTATAAATAGCCGCTAAAACAGCGAGGGGTAACGCAAAGAGCATGGCATATAACGTTCCCTTAGCCGTGCCAAAAACAAGGGGAATAAGGCTTATTTTCGACTCAAACTCATCGGAACCACCCGTTGATTGCCACACATATTCTTCGCGCGGATAGCCCTCGTACCACACCTTTTCAAATAGAATTCCCAAGGAAATCTCGGGATGGGGATTGTCCATTTGGTAGCGAACGAGCGTGCCGGACTCTTCCGCATAAAGCAGTCCATCCGCTTTAGGTGCGAGAACCGCATCCCGCACTAGAGCCTCGGCCCCTACCTCGAAAAAGGTATGCTCTGAAGTCATGTGATGAAGGGCTATATTACCCTCGGCATCAACGCTCAAAAACTGTTTATCGCGCAGCGAACTTTCCAAATCGACAATGGCGTGTCCTCGGCTTTCAAACGAATGTATTTTCCGAAATACACGCTCCCCCTCAACGACCTCAACTTGAGCCCAAGTACTCAGCCGACCAGCGGCGTCTCCTACTGCGACTGACACATCACCCAGTATGTAATTTAGGGCTGTAATCGACTCATCAGAGGCCTTAAACGTGCCCACATACTGAGGCCTATTTCCTACGCTGCCCAGTTTCCACTCTGCTATTCTACCATCTGCCAATCCCACTAGGAGACGGCGTACGCTGCGGTTTAAAAGAAGCGAGGTCGCTTCCGATGGTAGTTCCTGATTTAGTTCGTGAAGGCCCTCAACTAATTCGCCCGGGCCGAGCAGTCCTTGCTGCTGCTCGCGCATCGAAACTAATAAACGTCCGTCAGCGCTTAGGATAGCAATTCCCGACCGGCCTTCTCCGTCGTCTTGTACTGCAAGGGCCTGTATGGATTGCACTGTAGTAGAGAAATCAACATAATGCCTCTGTTCATACTGAGGCTGGATCTGGCGTGTTCCTGTAGAATAGTCGAGCTTGAACCACACGGAGCCCAGTAAAACGCGTCCCTTTACTGTGCCCCACGCGACCCAGTTATCTCGCAGAGAACGTACGGCGATGGTAGCAGGGTCTTCGGCGAGTAGTTCAGGCCTATGGTAGGCAAGGGAACTGCCGTCGGTCAGACTCAGAAAGTCAAGGCCTTCGGGCCGCGCGACATACGCAACTTCTTGGTAAGGATCCATGCCAATAGCAAGTGCGGGAACAGCGACGCGGGCAGATTCGCGCTCTATGCTAGGCTGCATAAAGAGCGGATAAGATTCAAAGAGGATGAATAGCAGAATACCCATAACGGCGGCGATAATCCCCACCCCGCCAATAGAAATGAGGTAACGGCCAACCCAATCAAAAAACCGAGCACGGGCCGTTACCCCACGAATCTTACGCTTATCAAGCAATAATTAACGCCTTTTAGTTTTGTAACTTAGCCAATTCGGCCTGTGCAACTTCGAAAGGCACAGGCATGTAACCATCTTTTATTACAACTTCTTGCCCCTCTTTGGAAAAGATATATCTGCAAAACTCACGTACCATGGGATTGAGTGGCTTACCCGGTGCCTTGTTGATGTAAAGATATAGGAAGCGACCCAGCGGATAAGATCCATTAACCACATTCTCCAAGGATCCAGCTTTGAAATCGCCGCCTTCTTTCTTTGATAAGGGAACAATACGCACTCCCGATGTTACGTAACCGATGCCGCTATACCCAACACCAAAGCGGTCAGTCGTTATACCTTGGACCACCGAGGCGGACCCTGGCTGCTCTTTTACTTGATCCTTGTAATCCCCTTTATAGAGCGCGTGATCTTTGAAAAAACCATACGTACCTGAAGCGGAATTGCGACCATACAAACTGATCGGTGCGCCAGCCCAGGCTCCTTTTAAACCGAGTTGACCCCAAGCGGTAATATCTCTGGCGTATTCACTTCTCCGTGTTTTGGAAAAGATAGCGTCGACCTGTGGCAAGCTCAACCCCTCAATCGGATTGTCCTTATTGACGAAGACGGCCAGGGCGTCAAGTGAAGTCCGCATGGGCGTTGGCTTGTAGCCAAACTGCTGTTCAAACTTATCCTCTTCGGTTGACTTCATAGGACGAGACATCGGACCAAACTGCGCTGTACCTTCTATCAATGCGGGTGGAGCCGTACTCGACCCCTTACCTTCGATTTGAATTCGCACATTGGGATAGAATTTGCGAAATCCCTCTAACCACAGGGCCATTAGATTGTTCATCGTGTCTGACCCGATGCTACTGGCATTGCCCGATATACCGCTCACGTTTGCATAGGGCTTAATCCGCTCGTCAACAGACATCTGCTGGGCATTCACCACACTCACCAAACCGAAGCCCGAGACTAGGACGGCCATTACTAATTTCTTCACGTTTTGCTCTCCATTTTTAAATAAAAGCTTGTCACAGAATATTTCTCTCAATTGTTACGATTTCATTAATCTAACATAAATGCTTTGTGACAAACTATTAGAATTTAAAGTAAACAGTCATCCGCCCCTGTATGTTGGGGTCACCTGTGTCAGGCATCTCGATGTAGATATTTGGCATCCAGTGTACGTTGTTTCGAGGACTGTGATCAATTCCAGCAATAGTCAGCATGTCGGTGACGTCCTCCCCATCACTTTGCACCGCATCAAACCGCGCAAATGCCTTTATTTTTTCCGCAATAGGGTGCGAGCCAAATATTGAGAAACCCGATATGGTTTCATCCCCGCCCCCCGTTCCAGATTCATTGGTGCGAGAGAATAACTCAACCCCGCCGTTAAATCCATCCCCACGATAACCGGCAAATAGCTTCACTGTATTTTCGCTACGACCTTCAGAACGAAAGTTATAGTCAGCATAACCTTCCAAAACAACGGACTCAATCACGTTAAAAGCGAGTGATCCGTATACCTTTTTCCCCTCATCGTCCTCAGATTTTTGCCCAGTGCCATTTCCAACCATCGCAAAGTAAGAGAGCCTGCCCGATTTGCCTTTAAGCGAAACTCCTATATCTGCCGACGAACCGATCTTGTTTAAATCCAAAACGGTTTTTTCTATGGACCGATATCCCCAGGCTTTTACGGCGTGAGCCCAAGTAGGCGTGCCGGATAGGCCGATATACAAGTCTCCCCCCCACAGATATTTACCCCATTTGATATAGGCGTGCTTAACAAAGGGCACCATTTTTTTTCCGCTGCCCAGCCCCGCATCGCTGGCTTCGAGGCTAAAACGAGTAGAAATCCCCTCATCAATGCTCTCATCGTAGGTCAAATACATGCGGCGAAACTTCAACGCGTTTTCGCCTTCCCGCTCCTCCGCATCAGATGAGGCGATGTAGTAATAATCACCAAACATATGACCCGATAATTTTCCATTTTCAGCCTGAGCAGATTCTGCTAGGATGCTAGTGAATAACAACAACCCATAAATCGTTATCCTATTCATCAATATTCTCCCCCTTGATGCGCTCTTGTATTGTAACACAAGCGCGATTAGGACCATTTTAGCCGTCAATCTTCAAGGATAAGTTACACTAATGTTATAGTTAGGTTAGAAAGCCGTTTTTACACCTCAAACCGCTCATTATGCCCCGTAACAAATATTATGTATCGGCACTGAATCGTAACTCAACTGAAACGTGAATGAAAAGATGATTGACTTGCTTGGGATCATGCGTTTACCACCGTCAATTGGGGGGCTCAGTAACACATGAAATTCATCGTCACATTCATTTTAGGTCTTGCACTGGTTTATGCTTCACCCATAAAAGCCCAAGAAACGGGCACGATATATGGCACTGTTGTAGATCGGCAAAATGGCGATCCGCTCATGGGGGCCACTATCTTCTTGGAGGGAACCAATTGGGGCACGCTATGTGACTTGGATGGATCATTTCGCCTTATGGACATCCCGGTAGGGAAATACGTGCTCATAGCGTCTATGATTGGCTATCAGAAAGTGTCTATCACAGGAGTTGAGGTCACAGTAGTAGATGGAGAGCCTCTTGAGGTGACGCTCAGTCCCGAAGCTATTGAGCTTGACGAAGAGGTAGTAGTCGAAGCAAAGGCGCTTCGTAATACGGGGGCTTCTTTGCTGAAAGAACGACAAAAAGCACCAGCTATAAGCGATGCCATTAGCGCAGAAGAAATATCACGATCAGGCAGCGGCGACGCAGCTGAGGCCATGAAGCAGACAACCGGCGCATCTGTCGTGGGGGGAAAATACGTTTATATCCGCGGTTTGGGAGACCGCTATTCTTCTGTTCAGCTCAACGGATCCTCCCTTCCAAGCGCCGACCCCAATAAAAGGGCGGTCCCGATGGACCTCTTCCCAACCAATTTGCTCGACAATATCGTAACAACCAAGAGCTTTACCCCCGATAAACCGGGCGATTTTACAGGGGGTAGCATTAATATTGGCACCAAAGCATTTCCCGACAATTTTACTCTTTCCGTCTCATCATCTACTGCGTATAACACGCGCAGCTCCCTTAACGACCAATTTCTGACCTACAAAGGGGGCGGATCAGACTGGTTGGGCTCTGATAACGGCACTCGGGACCTGCCACAGGCTCTTAGCGACGGCTCAATTGACATTCCCGACGTGGGCTCAGCTTACACAGATTCAGATATAGCACTGCAGCTAGATCAATATTCAAAGTCCTTCTCCCCCGTCATGGCACCCAATACAAGTAAATCTGGATTGAATCAAGGATACTCCGTTGCCTTGGGAAACCAGACAACCTTTTTAGGTAAACCGCTGGGCTTTCTAGGCTCTCTGACCTACAGTAACGGCGTTTCTTTCTACGATCAGGGCACATCAGCACGTTGGCAGCTTACCAGTCGAAACGCCAGCACCCTCACCAACAATTACCGCCTGTCGGATGCGCGAGGCTCTCAGGAGATCGCAATTGGCAGCTTAGCGACGCTGTCATACCGCCCAGCCAACGCACATGAAGTGTCTGTGACCAACATGTTGAATCGTTCGGGCGAAGATATGGCCCGCTATTTATACGGAACCTTTCCGCGCGACCTTGAAGAATCTGCCGTGTATGAAACCCGCGTGCTGCAGTTTACCGAACGGCAAATCCATTCCCTTCAGATATCGGGAAAGCACCTGTTTTCCTCACTCCGCGACCTGAAGGCCGATTGGTCTGGTTCACGCGCCACATCACGGCAGGATGAACCCGATCTTCGGTTCTTTACCGATAACTACGTCACGCGGGACAATCGCCCCTTACGCGATGATGAGGGGAACCTACTACGGGACGAGAATGGCACCGTTTTGAGAGGCGAAGTCACCTCTTATTCCATATCTCCTTCCATTTACCCCCTGCCGACGCGCTACTACCGTCAGCTTGAAGAGTCCAATAGAGAAGTACAACTCAACCTCACCTTACCTTTTTCCCAATGGCAGGGCCTCAAGGGCAACCTAAAAAGTGGCCTGATGGCTCTTCATAAGGAGCGAACATTCCGCGAAAACCGCTATGAATTTGCCCAAGACAATATTCGCTACGATGGAAATCCAGACACTTTTTTCCGGGCGGAGAATCTAGGCCTCTTATCAAACGAAAATGACCTGTTTCGCTTTGGTAACTTTGTGCAGGATGCTTCACAACTATCGAGTAATTTCGACGGTGAACAGCTCGTCTATGCCACCTATTTCATGGTGGAGTTACCGCTGAGCACGCGCATGAGATTGGTAGGTGGGGCACGAATTGAAAGCACAGAACTCGACGTTATTAGCCAAGACAGCACAAAAACGGAAGGACGTCTTAACTCTGACGACATCCTCCCCTCGTTTAACTTCGTTTACGCGTTAAACGAGAATATGAACCTCCGCACTTCTTATGGACGGACCTTAGCCCGCCCCACGTTTCGTGAACTGGCTCCGTTCGCATCGTTCAACTTTGTGGGAGATTTCATATTCATCGGCAACCCAGAGCTCAAACGCACACTCGTCGACAACGTAGACTTTCGCTGGGAGCGCTTTGGAAAACCTGGAGAGATTTACGCGATCAGCCTGTTTTCCAAGCGATTTCAAAACCCGATAGAGCGCGTTATCCTGACAGTTAACGGTGAAGTCCAGTTTCAAAACGTCGACTTAGCACAAGTAACGGGAATCGAATTTGAGGCACGGCGTAATTTAAGTTTTATCCGTCCATCTTTGGAAAATTTCAACATAGGTGGTAATGCCTCTCTCGTGCGTTCCGAAATCACAATTGGCAACAACGAACTCGCACTGCGCAGAGCGCTAAATCCCGATGCGAAAGACACGCGCGCACTGCAAGGCCAATCCCCATACCTTTTTAATATTGACCTCAGCTACAACAACTATCAAACGGGAACGACGGCCGGTATTTACTACAATGTCTTCGGACGCCGGTTGGAAGAAGTCAGTCTCGGTGGTACGCCAGACGTATATGAGAAGGAACGGAGCACGCTCGATCTTACCCTAGCAAAAAAGTGGGGCCCTTATAAGGTTAAACTGAGTGCCAAGAATATCCTCGACGAAGCCATAGAAAAAAACTACCGATATGCCGGCACGGACTATACCGCTTCCCAATACTACAGGGGCCGCACCTTCTCTCTCGCTCTATCGTATGATATCGAGAAATAAGCCCCGATATCTTGCCCTTGCGTCACTTAGTTACGCAAGGGCCGGGCTCGCATTTAAAATAACGAACCCAACCTTTACATCCTGCCTCCCGTAGTTTAATTGTCATAATGGGATTTAACCTCGTTTCTCGTATTCTAAAGTGCATAATAGATTTTGTTTCCTCTCTCCTGTAACAAACTGTTAACAATCACGCAATAACCTCGTCACAGGTCATCGCCATTATATAGGCAAGTGAAGGCATGTCTCAAACCAAAGTGGACTAGAGACATTTTAATTGAGTCTGATCTGGCCTTATGCACATCCAGACCAGACCTACCTCAAAGAGGAGAACCGACTGTGCGAAAGTTAATACTTGCTGGATGCGTGGCGCTTATGCCCATGACAGCCAAGGCAGCAACCATTGAAGTAACGGATACCGACATTGCAGCCAATACCAATGTCGTGTGGACTGCAGATAACGAGTATATCCTCAACGGTCTTGTCTTCGTAGATCCTGGTGCCAGCCTAACTATACAGCCTGGAACCGTTATCAAGGGTAAGCCGGGACAGGGTGAAAATTCTTCGGCCCTTGTTGTCGCACGAGGCGGCAAAATTTTTGCCAGCGGCACGGCTGAGGCCCCGATCATTTTCACTGCAGAAGCAGATGATGTTAATGACCCGACGGACCTACCCCTAGACACGCGCGGCCTGTGGGGTGGCGTCATTATACTAGGAAACGCTAGCCTCAATTCTGAACCCGGCGAAACACCCATTGAAGGTATTCCCACCACTGAGTCCCGTGGTATTTACGGCGGCAACGATGATGCCGATAACTCAGGTGTTTTCCGCTATGTCTCCATTCGTTACGGCGGTACAGACATTGGAGCAGGCAATGAGATCAATGGTTTGACTATGGGGGGTGTTGGTACAGGAACTGTTATTGAATATGTAGAAGTTTACAATAACAAGGATGACGGTTTTGAGTGGTTTGGTGGCACAGTAAACACTAAATATCTCGTCTCTGCATTCAACGGAGATGACGCGTTCGATTATGACGAAGGCTTTCGCGGCAAGGGCCAGTTCTGGTTTGTAATTCAAGATGATGAAACGGGCAACCGGGCCGGTGAACACGACGGCGGCACCTCTCCTGAAGATGGTACGCCCTATGCAACGCCAGCCATTTATAACGCCACCTATATCGGCTCGGGTGAGTTTTCCGTCAATGGCGACAACGACACTGTTTTAGAAATTCGCGACAACGCTGGCGGCCACTACATAAATAGCATCTTCACCGATTTTGCCAACGAGGGAATTGACGTAGAGGATTTGGATTCGGGCGAAGACAGTCGCGCCAGATTAGAAGCGGGCGACTTAAAACTGGCCAACAATATCTGGTGGGGCTTCGGCGCCGGCAATGAGTTGGCCGCCATAGCACCAGACGATTTTGTTGCCGAACACCTAGCGGCAAACGAAAATCGCATTGTAGATCCAATGCTGAACGGAATTTCCCGTGACCCCGACGGCGGCCTTGATCCCCGTCCCATGGTTGGTGGAGCTGCCTATAGCGGCCTAGCCTCTACGCCCGATGATGGTTTTTACACGGCTGTCGACTACGTTGGCGCCTTTGGAAGCCGTTTGTGGACTCAAGGATGGACGTTCCTATCCGAGGCCGGAATCACAACCTTTGACGGGTCGACCCCAACGGTGGTAGCCGAGGAATCGACTCTGGCAGGTATGCCCTCAGCGTTTGCACTGAGCCAGAACCATCCCAACCCCTTCAACCCAAGCACCAACATAAGCTACTCGCTGGCCAGCTCGGGTTATGTGTCACTGAAGGTATATGATCTCTTAGGTCAACAAGTCGCTACGCTGGTTGAGGGCAACCGCCTGGCCGGTAGCTACCAAGTGCGTCTTGACGCAGCTGACCTATCCAGCGGCATGTATTTTTATCAACTACAGGCAGGTGGGCAGGTTTTTAACCGCAAGATGACTCTATTGAAGTAAATGCAGTACGACAAAAAGGGGGCTGGTCTTTTCGACCAGCCCCCTTTTTTTATTCTTCCCCATTAACCTATATAACCGTGCCCGGCTCTATAACTGCGTCTTTGGGCACAACTACAATCCCGTCACGGATGTAGTAGTTCTCCCCTTCGGCCTCCGTCACATTTTCGTCGTTGCTTATGATCACTCGCTCACCGATACGCGCATTTTTATCGATAATGGCACGATTAATTGAGGAATTGGCTCCAATCCCAACGTTTGGAACCGACCGGGCTTGGTTTCTTTCTATATCGACCGGGGTCTCGTAGTAATCAGCACCCATCACTACCGAGTTAAAAATCTTAGCGCCCGGCCCAATAACGCTGCGTATGCCAATAACCGAACGCTGTATTTGTGCATCGCAGATATAAGAGCCTTCCGCCACCATGCCATTTTCTACACGACAACTCTCTAGCCGTGCGCCCGCCAAAAAGCGCGCACGCGTGTAAATAGGCGCCTCTGGCAGATAAAAGTCGAAATCAGGGCGCGCATCCGTTAATGCCAGATTAGCATCGTAAAAAGAGCGGATCGTTCCGATATCCTCCCAATAGCCAGAGAAGGTATGGGCAAAAACGTTGACCTTTTTAATGGCCTCTGGAATAATATGCTTCCCAAAATCATCCCTCTCATCCCTTAACAAAAGACTGATCAGGACTTGTGGCTCGAACAGATAAATACCCATAGAGGCCATGTAAACCTCTTCCGGATTATCGCTCGGCGAAGATGGCAGGCGGAGCGCTTCAAGCTCCTCGTCTGTTTGCGGCTTCTCGACAAAGTCGACGATGTGCCCTTGTTCATCAACT
>MDTB01055126.1_pt1 | contig 11018 bp, 8 predicted proteins | sample 811161 | NCBI WGS metagenome assembly MDTB01 (sample SAMN05326650, study PRJNA326480) | marine metagenome | isolation source: seawater | place: Mediterranean Sea | collected 2009 | reverse complement strand
TTTAAGTTGCATTTATCAAAAATATTTTTTAGATTTTTATAGTTATTTTTATCAATCAACGTAAAAGATAATTCATGTGAATAAAAATCTCCAAACAAACCAATTGGTAAATTTTCTATCTTTTTATTATCTAAATTAAATTCTGAATTGAAAATATGTAATATATTTTTTTTTGTCTCTGTTTCATCAACACAAGATTTAAGAGTGTTCAATATATAAGTTATATTTTCTTTTAAAATTTGTGAACCATTCAAATTTTTGTGACCTGCGATATTTATAAATGATAGATTAAAATTTTCTAAGATCAAAATTATTTCTTTAAAGGAGTAGTCAAATTGATCCTCGATTAAATACAAATTTTTTTTGATAGTATTAAATGATTTTTCAAAATCTGAAATTCTATTATTCTCTATTCCGTCTAGCGGAACTTCTAATTTATGAATAAGTTCAAAATCTTCATTTTCATAGTATTTTCCAACAAAAAAAATATAACTAGAATTATTAATTTCTAAATAAAGTTTTAAGATAAAGTTATTCATATTTCATTTTAAAATAAGTTGATTATTTATTCTGTAATCAAAAATATTGAATTTTTTAAAGTTACTTTTGTTCACTAAAGTTAGATAATTTTTTAAACTTTTTATATAATTTTCAGGTGGCAATTTAATTATTTTGTTATTAATTGTTTTCAAATCCCATCTTCCATTTTCATAAAAAGTGAATTTTTTTACTTTATTAAATGGAAAATTGATTTTCCTTAATTCATTATAAAAAATGTTAAAATCTTTTTGATTTGCAAAAACATATGGTAGCTCTTGATAATTATTTATATCTTTAAAATCAATCAATTCAATTTTATCACTTAGGTAAAATTTTTCTTTTTTAAAGACCAAAATTGCAATTGGTTTTTTTTCAAATATCTTTATTCTTAATTTATTTGGGTACTTTTTGGTAATCTTTAATCCTTCAACTAAACTATTACGCGTTAATATATTTTTAATTTCCTCATTTTTTAGAAAAAAAAGGTTTTTTCCATAAATTCCTTTTAATGATTTTTTTATATCTTCCTCTTTAATTAAAAAATTATTTTCAACATTAATTTCTTTTAATTTAAATTTTGAAACGGAAATTTTCTGATTTGAAGTAATGGTAGTTAATATTATCAAAAGTGTAACTGCAATTACTGTACGTTTTTTCATCTATTGATGCTTGCATCTAGTAAGATTTTTTCAACCAAATTGTTAAAAGTTAATCCTTTATAATTAGCTATTTCAGGAACTAAAGATAAATTTGTCATTCCTGGTTGTGTATTAATTTCTAATAAATAAAAATGATTATTATGAAATTTAAAATCAGATCTAGTAACTCCTCTACAATTTAAAATTTTATGAGTTTTTCTTGCTATATTTAAAACCTCTTTATATTTTTTTTTTGTCAACCTTGCTGGCATTACATGCTTTGTCTTAGCACCTTTTGTATATTTAGCCTTATAATCATAAAATAATCTTTTCGGTATAAGTTCAATTGCCCCGAGTGGATTTCCATTAATGACGGCAACTTGAACTTCTTGACCTCCAATGTATTCTTCAAGGATTAATTGATCATATTTTTTAAACAAAAGACTTATTGATCTGAATAATTTTTCAATATTTTTGCAAATCTCTACCCCTAAGCTCGAGCCTTCATTAATCGGTTTAATTACTATCGGAAAATTTATTTTTCTATTATTAATCTTTTTTTTTAGAATATTTTTTTTATAACCCTTTTTGGTTAGGGATATAAATTTTGGTGTCTTTATTTTATTTTTAATGAATATTTTTTTTGAAATAATTTTGTTCATACAATTAAATGAACTGATTACCCCTGAATGGGTGTAAGGAATTTTTAGATATTCAAAATAACTTTGGGCAACTCCATCTTCTCCATCTTTTCCATGTAAAGCATTAAAAATTACGTCAGTTTTAATTTTGCTTATAACATTAAAATTTTTTTTTTTTGGATCAAATGTTGTGACTTTATAACCTTTTTTTTTTAAAGCTTTAATACATGCTTTTCCACTATCTAAACTTACAGCTCTTTCCCCCGAAGCTCCGCCTAAAACAACTAAGACATTTTGAAATTTCTTTTTTTTATTCACCAATGATTTTAATTTCTAGTTCGAGATTTTCTCCAGTTCTCTCAAAAACTCTTTGTTTCACTTTTTTAATTAAATTCTCAATATCTGAAGATTTTGCGTTACCATTATTTACAAAAAAATTACAATGCTTTTGTGAAATCGTAGCATCACCTTCTTTGTAGTTTTCGCAGCCAGATTGTTTAATGAGCATCCATGCCTTTTTATCTTTGCTTATGTTTTTAAAAGTACTGCCACAAGTTTTTATTTGATTAGGCTGTGTCTTTTTTTTTTTTTCAATATATGCTAACTGTCTTTTTTCTATTTCATTGTGTTTTCCAATAGAGCCTTTAAGTTTAACAGAGATAATAATTAAACCATTTGGCAAATTAGTTCTTCTATATGAAAACTTTATATCTTCTCTTTTTATCTCAACCATAGATAATTTTTTTACATCTAAAGCTTGAACAGATAATAATATTTTAGAGATTTCATTTTCGTAACAACCGCTATTCATAATAACAGCACCGCCAATTGAACCTGGGATGCATGACAAAAATTCAAAATTTTCTAAATTATTTTCTTTGGCAAAATTGGCTACTTTTCGATCAGGTGTTGCTGCACCGACTTCAATTATATCTTCTTTCATCATTTTAATGTAAGAAAAATTATTTCCTAGTTTAATAATAGCTCCTTTAACGCCATTATCTCTGAATAAAATATTTGAACCTGCTCCCAGGATCGTTGTTTTCAAATTTTTTTTTTTGGCTTCTTTTAAGAATTCAATAAGTTGATTTAGATCCTGTGCTTTAAAAAAATATTCAGCATTTCCTCCAAGATTAAACCAGCTATAATTAGATAAATTTTCATTAACTTTTATGTTGCCATTAAATTTTTCTATAAAATAATTTTCTTTTGTCATAATAAATGTTTAATGTTTGACATCCATTTTGATATCATCCCGGCTCCCATTCCAATTATTATTTCATTGTTAATGAGATTTTTTTTTAAATATTTAGCTATGTCTTTTTCATTTTTTACAGATATCACTTGAGTATTAGAATTTTTAGCAATTTGACTCCCAAATTTTATTGCATCAAATTTCAAAATCTTTTTTTCTCCTGCGGAATATAGTGGGCACAAAATTACTAAATTAGATTTGGAGAAACACTTTGAAAATTCATTTTTTAGAGACATTACTCTGGTATACCTGTGTGGTTCAAAAATACTTATTATTTTTCTTTGTGGATTAACGTTATGAACTCCTTCTAAAATTGAGCTTATTTCGGTAGGGTGATGTGCATAATCATCATAAAAATCATTTTTATTTTTTGAAAAAATTTTTGTCATTCTTCTTTGGACTCCTGAAAAATTTCTGAGCGATTTTTTAGCTAATCTTAGATCAGCACCAAGATTCAAACACAATATTAGAGATGCGGCTGAATTTAGTACATTGTGTTTACCTAATAACTTAATATTAATATTCTTAATATTTTTTATCATCTTGCCTTTTTCCTTATACATTAGATCAAAGGTTGTGCTGTCAAAATTATACTTAATCCTCTTTACTTTATACTCTGCTTTTTTATTTTCTCCATATGTCAAAATATTTTTATTTTTAATCTTATTTAAAATTTTTCTAATATTGTAGCTATCAATACAAATTATAGATTTACCTGTTGGTGGTGTTTTTTTAATAAATTCTATAAAAGATTTTTCTAAATTTTTGTAACTTTTATAATAATCTAAGTGCTCGAAATCAATATTTGTCACAATTGAATAATTTATTGGCAATTTTAAAAAGCTTCCATCAGACTCATCAGCCTCCAATATTGCCCATTCACCTTTTCCAAGCTTTGCATTACTTTTCAAAGAATTGATTACCCCACCATTAATAATAGTTGGATCTAATTTTTGATCAGATAAAATTTTTGCCACTAATGACGTTGTTGTGGTTTTTCCATGTGAGCCTGTTATAATTATATTTTTTTTCAACGATACTACGTCAGCTAAAACTTCAGCTCTTGTATAAATAGGGATTTTATTTTTCTTAGCAAATTTTAATTCTGTGTTGCTATTTTTTATTGCTGTAGATTTAACTACAATTGTAGCTTTTTTAATGTTTAGAGATGAATGCCCAATAATTACTTTTATACCTATCTTTGTGCAGCTAGCAGTGTTCTTATTTTTATTTTGATCACTTCCCTGAACTTTAAAACCCATGTTTTTCATTATTTGAGCTAAACCACTCATTCCAATACCGCCAATACCGATAAAGTGAATTATATCTTTTTGTCCTAAATTAATTTTTTTCATTTAAATTTTTTCAATTATTGAGTTTAAATTTTTAAAAATATTTTTGTCTGAATATTGTCTTTGATTTGATAAAATTTTATTAATTGATAAATTATCCTTATAGATTGAATTAATTAGTTCAAAAAGTTTATTTTTTATATCTTTTTCTTCCAATAAATATCCATAACCCTTTTTGAAGTAAAACTCAGCGTTTTTATATTGGTGGTTATCTGCCGATGATGGCAAAGGTATAGATATAAATGGAATTTTAGCATTAATTAATTCTGCCAAAACAGAGGCTCCTGAGCGTGTAATTACGAGGTTAGATTTTGAATAATAATCAATAATTTTATCGGTAAAATTAAATAAATTATAATCAATGTTAGACTTAGAATACAATTTAGATAATTTGCTGTTCTGATCTTTTAAACACTGTTGATAAACAGTAATTTTTAATCCTTTTTCTGCAAGCTTGACGAATATTGGAGGCAACTGTTCTGCGAATATCTGAGCGGCTTGACTGCCTCCTAAAACAAGAATTTTTATATTCTCTAATTTGTCTTCTGAATTAGTCAAATTTAAATTAATTATTTCTTCTCTTATGATATTTCCAATTTCTTTAATTTTATTTTCATATTTTTTAGGAATACCCTCTAATTCTTTATATGATACGAGTATTTTTTGTGCAAAAGGAAGTAAAAATCTATTTGCTTTACCAACAATTAAATTATTTTCATAAATGACAAATTTTATCTTTAATAATGATGCAGCAAAACATATGGGGAAAGAGGAATACCCTCCCATTCCAAAAATAATTGATGGTCTATTAATTATTAAAAATAGAAATGACCTTAAAATTGAAAAAATTATTATAAAAACAGAACGTAAAATACTTAATAAATTTTTTTTAATTAATGGCGATGAGGGAATTTTAATTAAACTTAAATGATCATACTTATTAATATATTTAAAACCTCTTTTATCTGTAGTCAGCTGTACATTATAATTTTTACTTAACAAGTAATTTGCTAAACTAATAGCTGGAAAAATATGGCCTCCGGTTCCACCAGTAGCGATGAGTATTTTCTTTTTAATCATATAGATGTGTTTTATTTTTTGTATAGTTTAAAACCAGTCCCGCTAGGATTGCACTGCCAATTAAAGAAGATCCTCCATAACTCAAAAAGGGTAATGTCATACCAGTAGTTGGTAACAAATTGGTATTAACCCCAGCATGAATAAATGTTTGAAAAATTAATAAAGTTGCTAGTCCGCTTAAAGAAATTTTTAAAAATTGATTATCCTGATTGAAACAATTTTTAATAATTCTAAATGAGATATAAAGAAATATAGCTAGTATCAATATTGATAGTAAAGATCCGTATTCCTCAGAAATAACAGCTATCACATAATCTGTATGAGCTTCAGGAACGCTTTCTTTTAAAATTCCTTCACCCATTCCTTGCCCAGTTAAACCTCCTAGTTTAATTGCGTCGAGTGCTGCTGATGATTGAAATTTATCTCCCTGACTTGGATCAAAAAAAGTTATCAAACGATTAGTTATATAACCAAATTTTTCTGGTAGAAGAAACAGTAAAGAACCAATAGAAATAAAAAAAATTAAAAAAAAAATTGATATAAAAGTCAGGCTTACACCAGATACAAAAACGATAGCCACCCAGCTTCCTATCAATAATATTGACTGTCCTAGATCTGGTTGATCAATTAACAAGATTATGACAGAACAAAGCACAATAAAGCTTAAAAAATATCTTAATTGCGAATTTTTAAATTTTTCAAAAGTTATAATTTTTACTGTTATTAAAATAAAAAAAGGTTTTAATATTTCTATAGGTTGTAATCTGAAAAAATAAAGATCAATCCATCTTTGAGCACCTTTAACCTCTACCCCACTAACAGGTACCAAAGCTAATAAAAAAAATGAGATAGCGAATAACGGCAAAACAAGTCTTGTGATAATCTCAGTTTTGATTAGTGAAATTATAATCATAATATTCAAAGCTAGGATTGTAAAAATAAAATGTTTTGTAAAAAAAAAATAATAATCTTTGTTAAGTCTTTCACCTGCTAGAGAAGATGTTGAAGAAAAAGAAAAAAATAAACCCAAAAAAAATAAAATTAAAAAGCTAAAAAAAATTTTTTTATCAATATTTCGCCAGTAATTTGTTAATAGAAATTTATATGAATTTTCTAGCATATATTTTACTTAATCTTTTAAATTCTTCACCCCTTTCCTCAAAATTTTTAAATTGATCAAAAGACGCTGCTGCCGGGCTCAATAAGACATTTTTATTTGCAATTTTTTGAAATTTACTATCTTTTAAGATTTGAATAAGAGAATTTTTTAAATTTCTAGTGACGAGGAAATCAAACTTGCCATTTATTTGATTTCTAAAAAATTTAATATTTTTTCCAATTATGTAACACTTAGTGACATTATTTTTGAATTTAGAAAACTTTATTTTATCTTTTTGTTTTGGAAGACCCCCAAATATCCAATAAATATTTTTTAAGCTGGATAATGCTGCTTCTGTAGCTTTAAACGATGTTGCTTTTGAATCATTAATAAATGTGACATCACTTTTTTTTAAAAATATTTCGAATCTATGAGGTAAACCTTTAAATGAATTCATGGAAGAGATAAAAGATTCTTTTTTTATTTTTAGGAGTTTAGAAAAAGTATAAACAAAACTCATGTTTTCGTTATTTATGTCTAAATTTAAATAATTATTGTTAATTTTATGTTTAATTTTTTTATACTCATTTTTTTTTGGCAAAATTAATTTACTTAAAAATTTTTTTTTTCTAAAAATTTTTTCAAATTTTTTATTGATTATTGCATAATGCTTTTTTTCTTGAAGATCAAAAATTTTTAATTTCGAATTTAGATAATTCTTCATATTGCCGTGCCAGTCTTGATGATCATTAGTTAAATTCAAAAAAAGAGCGTAATCTGGATTAATAAATTTAGAGTGTGAAAGTTGAAAAGATGATGCCTCGATAATTATAAATCTTTTTTTAATTTTTTTTATGTCTAAAATTGGAGTGCCAAAGTTACCTCCTAATTCACACTTAAATTTATTTTTTTTAAGAAGATGCGCTAAAAGTTTACAAGTTGTTGATTTACCGTTTGTGCCTGTCACGACAATGGTTTTAAAGTAATTCTTAGATAAGAAAAATAAATCGATATCTGTAATTATCTTTTTTTCATATTCTTTAAGGTTTTTATTTTTGTTCAAACTTATACCAGGGGACATTACGATATAATTAACTTGCTTTAGTGTTTGTTTTAAATTTTTAGGTCTATAATTTTTTAATAAGTTTTTTTTATTGTCATCCCACGCCTTGATATTTTTGATGTTGTTTCTTTTTAAAAATTTTATTACTGATTGGCCGGACAAACCTAACCCATATACGAGAAAAGAAAGATGTTTGAATGATTGCATTTGAAGCATGCCTACCTCAATTTAAGAGTTGCCAATCCAATTAAAGCAAGAATGATTGCGATTATCCAGAATCTAATTACGATTGTTGACTCGGCCCAACCCTTTTTCTCAAAATGATGATGAATTGGTGCCATTTTAAAAATTCTTTTTCCCGTCAATTTAAAAGAAGCTACTTGAATAATTACTGAAACTGTCTCTAAGACAAATAAGCCTCCAATAATAGCTAATACGATTTCATGTTTAACTATAATTGCTATTGCAGCTAATGAACCACCTAAAGAAAGTGAACCTGTATCCCCCATAAAAATTTTAGCCGGCGGAGCGTTATACCATAGAAAACCTAAACAAGCTCCTACGACAGATCCACAAAAAATAGATAGTTCTCCAACATCGGGTATATATTGAATCTTTAAATACTCAGAAAAGATTGTATTTCCAACAACATAAGAAATAAGTGTAAATGAAAGCGCTACTAACATTACGGGCACGGTTGCTAATCCATCTAAACCGTCTGTTAAATTTACTGCGTTAGATGATCCTATAATTACAAATAAAGCAAATGGTATAAAGAATAAACCCATTTGCCATATATAGTTTTTAAAAAATGGAAAATAAAGATTACGAAGATATTCATGATCAGAGTATTCTATTAGAATAAATAATGTTATCCCGCCTATAACAATCTGACCAAAAAACTTGTGTTTTGATTTTAAGCCTCTAGAGTTTTTTAATTTGATTTTTAATATGTCATCTAATAATCCCAAACCTCCTAATGATAAAGATACGAATATTAGTGTCCAAACATAAACATTCGTTAAATCTGCCCATAAGAGAGTGCTTAATATAATTCCAATAATAATAATAACTCCTCCCATAGTAGGGGTGCCGGATTTTTTAATAATATGATCTATGGGCCCATCTTGTCTTATAGGTCCTGTAATCATTTTTTCAGAAAATAATTTAATCAATGGGCCTCCTATTATAAATACAATAATTAAAGACGTTATAACGGATAGACCGGTTCTAAAGGTTAAGTATCTAAATACATTTAAAAATGAGTATTGATCAATTAATGAAGTTAAGAAGCTAAACAACATCTATATTCTCCTAATTATTTTTTTACTAAAATCATTCAAACCTGTAGCATTTGAACCTTTTATCATTAAGTAGTCGTTATTCGATATCATATTTTTCAAAATAGATTCTATATCTTCCTCGTTTTGCAAAATATTTCCTCTTTTACTTTTACTTAAATGTTTATATGTGAAAATTGTTTTTTTTCCTTTAATGAATACTTTATCAATATCAGAGTTGTTAATAACTTTAGATAGTTCTTCGTGATATTTATTTGATTTAGAACCTAATTCTAACATATCGCCAAGTATCAAGTACTTTTTAAACTTATCTTTTTTAATCAATCCAAGTTTAATAATAGCGTTTTTTACAGATAAAGGGTTAGCATTGTAACTTTCATCGATCAAATTAAATTTTTTATTATATCTCTTAATAGTATGTTTTTTTCCTCTTCCCTCAGGTAAATCAAAATTTTTAAATTTATCTTTAATTTTTAAAATATTAACCTTAAGTTCTTTAAGAACTGCAATTGATGACAGTACGTTGTAAACATTTAAATCTCTTATCTTTAAACGTAAAATTTGATTGTTAAATTCTATATGCATGACGGATAATTTGCCTCTTTTTTCAATTTTTTTTAGCCGAATATTCGATTTTTTGTGCTTACCAAAAGTCAAGATTTTTAATTTAAGCGACAAAGCTTTTTGAGACAAATAATTAAAAAATATATCATCTCTATTTAAAATAATCGTGCCTCTTAGTTTTATATTCTCCATAATTTCTGATTTAGCTTTTGCTATTCCTTTGATATTTTTAAAGTTTTCTAAATGTGCTTCACCTATGTTAGTAATTACACCAATATGTGGTTTAATTTTCCTTGTTAAATTTCTGATTTCTCCAGGCCTATTCATCCCAACTTCAAAAACTCCAAAGCGATCGTCGGAACTCAAATTGGACAAGCTAATTGGAACACCTAAATGATTATTATATGATTTTGGAGAAAAGTGGGTCCTTCCAAAATTTTGTAACAAATCCTTAAGTAAGTTCTTCAATGATGTTTTTCCAGCACTTCCTGTCACTGCTATGATTTTAGCTGAAGTAAAATCTCTCTTTAAATTAGCGAAATGATTTAAAAAAGAAATCGAGTTTTTAACTTTAAATATCTTTTTATGATTTTTATCATAGGTCTGAGCCGAAACTACACATCCCGCTCCTTTTCTAAAAGCTTCTTTGATAAATTTATGACCATTGTTTTTATTACCTTTTATTGCCAAAAATAAATTTCCCTTTTTAATTGTTCTGCTGTCTATTGAAAGTCCATTAAAATTTATTGACTTCACTTTACCTAAAATCTTATTAAGTATGAGTTTATTTTGGGAATAGTTTTCTTTTATTCTGTTAACTGTTTTAGGCTTAATTTTTATTTTTCTAATAATTTGTTTATCTGAAATATTTATAATTTTGTTCTTGTAAATCTGTTGAGCTTCGTGTCCTTTACCAGCAACCAAAATTATTTCTTTTGGCTCAGCATTTTTAATTGCTTTTTTTATTGCTAGTTCTCTGCTTCCAATATTAAAAGCTTTTTTTTTCGAAATATACTTTAAGATTTGTGTTCTTATTTTTTTTGGACTTTCATTTCTTGGGTTGTCATCAGTAATATAGACCTTTTTACAGTATTTGTTTGCTATTTTCGCCATTAATGGTCTTTTCTTTTTATCTCTTTCACCACCGCATCCAAATACCAGAGAAATGTAATCACCGTAATTTGCTATCAGAGATTTAAGTGTTTGCAATAAAGCATCGGGTGTATGTGCGTAATCTATAAAAATTTTTACTTTATTTTTGTAATTTTTGATTAGCTCCAGTCTGCCATCTACGTCTTTTAATTTGTTAATTGACCTGTTAATTAATTTCTCTTTTAATCCGCATAATTTTGTTGCTTCAATTGCCATTAACAAGTTTTTAATTTTATAATTACTATCAAACGATATAGGCAAATTATTGATTTTGTTGAAATTTTCTGTGATATCTAAAATTTTTAAATTCTTCTTTTTAGATATTTTTTTTAA
>MDTB01096085.1_pt1 | contig 11019 bp, 13 predicted proteins | sample 811161 | NCBI WGS metagenome assembly MDTB01 (sample SAMN05326650, study PRJNA326480) | marine metagenome | isolation source: seawater | place: Mediterranean Sea | collected 2009 | reverse complement strand
TTTTATGTTATTAAATTGAATATCCATACGTATATACCTTTAACAAAATATTGATATAATTGAGAAAATGTCAAGATTTACAACATATGCGATTAAAGAGATCACATCAAGTTTTTTGTTTCTTGCTATTTTACTCTCTGGCATAATCTGGTTAGGCCAAGGTTTGAGACATATTGACCTTCTTACTACAAACAACGTAACATTGGAAGCATATGCGTCGTATATAATTTTACTATTGCCAAAGATTATACTTCTGACATTTCCAATATGCGTTTTTTTGTGTGTACTATTTAATCTAAATAGACTCAGAAATGATAGTGAATTAATTATACTTGGAACATCTGGAAAATCTGAGACAATAATATTAATCAAGCCAATTGTTTTATTTTGTTTTGCTATTTATCTAATTGTATTAGCTTTTAGTCTATTTTTAACACCAAGTTCGCTCAAGGAGATTAGGTATAAAATTATTGATATCAGGTCTTCAGGAATTCATATATCAATACTTAAAGAAAAGAAATTCATTTCACCAACAAGTAATTTGACTATATTCCTTCAAGAAAAACAGGCTGAAAATATATATGGGCTTTTAATTCATGATCAAAGTGATGCTGATAACCCGCAAACCTACATTGCAGAAAAAGGTGAATTTATTTCTGATGAAAATTTAAGATTACTTAGATTATTCAATGGTAATATACAAATATATGACAGTAATGAAAGTCGAATTTCTGAAATTGCATTTGATACATATGATCTTAATCTTTTACCTTATGGGGAAAAGGAAAATACCCATATTTATTCTGATGAACTTTCAACAGTTGAAATTTTAAATAACTTAAGTAAAAAAAAGTTCAATACATACTCAAAATATGAAAAAGAACAATTTGCTGAACTTCATGCAAGAATTATCAATCCGATTTATATATTTTTCTACGCACTATTGCCGCTTATAATGATCAGGTTTTCAAATAGGCCAGATGATAGTTGGATTTATCCTATAATTACAGTATCCGTAATAGCTTTTTGTGTACAGATAATACAGATAACGCTCTCAAACCTATTAATTGAGTTTAATAATTTAATCGCTTTAAATTACTCGCTCCCATTTCTATTAATATTTGCAGTAATAATTGTACTCTATCAAGATTACTTTAAAACTTTAGAAAAAAATAATGTTTAATAAAATTAACTACTATATTATTACAAAATTTCTTTATTCATTTTTCCTTACCTTCATAATATTTTCTGCAATACTTTTTATAGGTGATTTTGTCGAACAATTTAGAAAGTCTGCTGGCAAAGACGTGCCAATTGATATTATATTGCAATTGGCAATATTCAACTTTCCAAATCTAATTCATTACACACTTCCTATAACTTCTTTTTTTGGATCAATATTGGCTCTTTTGATTTTAATTAGAAATTCAGAGTCAATCATTATTGGTGCAATGGGTATATCAAATATAAAAATAATTTTACCAGCAGTGGTCCTTTACTTCGTTATTGGATTATTTTTTATAACTTTGATTAATCCTTTAATCGCTGTTTTTGAGGATAAATATTCAGATTTAAAATATGAATATATTGATAGAATTGATAAGTTTGCATCAATTACAAAAAACGGATTATGGCTTAAGCAAGACAATTATGAAAATGGCCTAACAAGCGTCTTATATGCAAAGGAAACAAAGGATCAAGGCAATACCCTACATAATTTTATGCTGTTAGAGTACGATAAAAATGGAGTATTTAATGGACGAATAGATGGCAAAACTGCCCAGCTAAAAGATGGCTTTTGGAAAATGAGTCAAATTCAGATTACGCCTAGATATGGTGAGTCACAATTTTTGAATAGCCTTGAGTATTCTACTAATATTAATTCAGAAGATATAGCAGACAGCCTCTCTTCACCTTCAAGTATATCTATATGGCGATTACTGACATTTATTAACTTTCTCGAAGATCTTGGATACTCGGCCATAGACTTTAAAATGCATTTATATAGCGTGATAAGCCTTCCTTTCTTTATTTCCTCACTTGTCTTATTGGCTTTCTCACTTGCACAAGGGCTGAGGCAAAATGATAAATTTACAAAAATAATTATAGGTTCTTTAGTTATGATATTTTTTTTATACTTTACTTCTAATTTACTAAGCGCGTTGGGTTCATCGTCTCAAATACACCCTATTTTAGCAAATTTTAGTATGCCATTTCTAACATTCTTTATTGCAATAATAATTAATCAATATTCAGAATTTAAAAGAAAAAAAATTTTATGATAATGTATTTAATTAAGATAAATACTGGATTTTTATTATTTATCTTAATAATTTTTATAGCATTCAACCATGTTAAGTTAAGTGCTGATCAAGCAATAAAAATATATGCAGACGAAATAAATGTAGATGAAAATGATGAGGAAGTTAGTGCATTTGGGCAAGCAATAGCTATTAATGAAAATAAAGTAAAAATTAAATCAGACAAGCTGAACTATCAAACGAAACAAAAAAAGATCAATGCCGAAGGTAATGTAATTATAAATGATGAATTAGGAAATACATATTTTCTTAATAATTTAACATCATCAAGTGATTTAGAAAAAATTGAAGGAAAAAAAGTTAAAGTTAGACTTAACGATGGCTCTAGAATTGTAGGCAGCAGTTTTGTAAAAGATGGAGAGTTAAGCGTAATTAAAGATGCTGAATTTACTCCATGTAATGAAAAAAACTATTTAATTAAAAATTGTCCAGGGTGGAAACTTAAGTCTAAAAATATTTATCGCGACAGTACCTCAAAAACTATTCACTATGATCATGCAAGAATCCATTTGTTTAATGTTCCTGTTTTTTACTTGCCTTACTTTTCACATCCGGATCCATCTGTAAAAAAAAGAACTGGATTATTAATGCCTACGATACAAACTGATAACCAGTTAGGTGATACCTTTTCAATTCCAATTTTTATAAATTTTAGAAGTAACCAAGATTTAACTTTTACGCCAAACATACAATCTAAAAGTAATAATTTTTATAGCATTAATTACAGACATCTTAATGAAGACATGATGTTAGAAGTTGATGCGAGTATCGATGATAATGATGATAACAGTGGAACAAGTAATCATCTATTCTTTCAGAGTAAAATTTTTAATTCCTTTGGAGATTTAGATGCATACCTAAAAACTAGCAATAATGACACTTATATGCGAAAAAATAAGATTAATAATCTAACTATATTAAAGTCAGGAATTGATTTTAAAAGAGAACTTGGTGATGAATTTTTTTTATTTCAAGCGATAGGATACAAACACCTTACTGCACAGGAAGAACAAAGGGAATACCTATACCCGAATGTAATTTATGACATCAATAATATTGACAATAATATCTATGAGGGAAATATGAGTCTCAATAATAAATTATCTTTTAGAAAAAAATTAGATAAAAGTTATATTTCTTTAGTTTCATCTCAACTTAATTGGTCAAATCAAAAAATTAATAAAAATTTTGGTATAGTAAGCAATAACCAAGCTAACGTGCGAATTGTTTCAATTTCGATTGATGAGAAAACAAAGAAAGACAGTAATAATATTCGCTTTTATCCTCAAATAAGCTCTAAGTTGTCATACCCTCTTTTGAAGAATTCCTACTCATATAGTCAATCATTAACGCCAATTGTAATGCCAATAATTTCTCCCTACAATAATTATACTAACGTAAAAGGCGTGACTAATAGTAATATTTTTTCTGCAAATAGAGCAACATCAATAACCGAATGGGAAGGAGGTCCAAGAGTTAATTATGGCTTTGAGTGGTATGTTAATGCTTCAAAAGGTCCAGATGTAAAAACAGTTATTGGTCAGACATATCGTTTTAATAAAAGAGAAACAGATATTAATAAAGAAATATCAGATTATTTTATAGGATCTAATTTAACTTTTAACGCAAAAAATTACCTCGATGCTTCACTTATTGTAAATAGGGACGACTTAGAGTTAAAATCATTAAATGCAAATTCATTTAATGATTTTAAAGATCTGATTCTTGCAATTAATTATGATTATACGTCTGGTAAGTATGGTCTATCTGCTGAACAAATAGCTATTGGTGGTAAATATAATTTAGAAAAAGATTTTTATTTGAAATTTACTGGTACAAGAAATTTAAGTGCTGATAAAAATATTGGTTATCAGTATGGTATTTTGTATGAAAATGATTGTCTAGGTATTGATTTTAACTATTATAGAGATTTAACTAAGGATAGAGATATTGAAGAAAGCGATGGATTTAGTTTTACGATTGTACTTAAACCATTTGGTTCTTCAAATAAATACGGTGAAAATAAAGTTTTTGGCCCAAGAATCTAGTCGATAATATGCTTTATATATTTAAATTAATTTTCCTTACTTTTCTATTGCAATGCCAACCCTTGTATTCATTTGCTCTTAGTGTAAATGATCACAGAATTGCTGTGTTGGTAAACGATCAATTAATTACATCTTATGACATTGTCCAAAGAATGAAAATGAATGCTATTATATCTGGCATAGATGTCACAGTACAAAATAATAACCAACTTACTAATAGTGCAATTGAAGAGCTAATAAGAGAAAAACTTAAATATGAAAAGCTTAATGAATATGACATTTCTGTAAGTAATGATGAATACCTAATGCACGAAAGTATATTTTATAAAAATGTACCATTAAATAAAAAACAAGTTATGGAGTTATTTGAAATAAATAAAATTAACTATAATGAATTTAGGAACTATTTGATTTATGAAATTTCTTGGCAAAAATTAGTATCTGGCAAATATTACCGATTAACTTCAACTAGCGAAATTGAAATTGAAGAGTTGATTTCTAAAAATCCAGGCATAACAAGAGAAAGTGCTCAGGATATAATTATCCAGAAACAGTTAGACCTTAAAAGCAGCAAGATGATTAGAGACATGCTCAATGAAGCCACAATTGAATACAAATAAAACATACCCAAAAAAGTCTCTTGGTCAAAACTTTATAAATGATCGAAACTTTCTAACTAAGTTAGCATCAGTGATTGTGACTGATATATATACTAATATTCTAGAAATCGGGCCAGGGACTGGCGCCTTGACAGACTGCTTAATAAAAAAAAAATTTCAAAGTCTTTATTTAATCGAGAAAGATATTCTCTTATTTGAAAAACTAGAAAGAAAATACAAAAACAATAATAACATATATACAATTAATTATGACGCCCTGGATTATGACTATAAAAGCATCAATAAAAATGAAACATATCTGATCGTCGGGAACCTCCCGTTTAATATTTCTTCACAGCTACTTATAAATTGGATTGTCAATTTCGATTGGCCTCCTTTCTACAGTAAGATGATATTAATGTTTCAAAAAGAAGTCGCAGAACGTATCGTCGCTTCACATAATCAGAGAAAATATGGAAGAATATCTGTTATTACTCAAGCCCGCTGCAGAGTAAAAAAGCTATTAAATGCGCCCTCAAGTATTTTTTACCCTAAACCTAAGGTAGACGCAACAGTACTTGAATTTACTCCAATTATGAAAAATAAAAATATAAATATACTTAACTTACAAAAAATTTTAAAAAAATCTTTTGAACAGAGAAGAAAAAAAATTAAAACTAGTTTAAAAGAGTATAGCTGCCTTTTAGAGAAATTTGAAATAGATGGAAACTTAAGAGCTGAAAATTTATCTGTAGATGAATACTGTAAACTGGCTTCAGCTATATAACTTGTACCGAGACTTTGTTATAATTTTTTTTATTTCTGAAATACATATTTCAAAGTTATTATTTTCTATAATGTAGTCATAGTCATTTTTATGACTCATCTCAGTATCATACATGCTCATTCTATTGGCAATTGCAAGTTCGTCATCACCAGATTTTTTTGCTCTTAATTTTAATCTTTGATAAATTGCTTCTTTCGAGGGTGGAACTATAAAAATAGTCAGTATATTTGGATAGTTTGAATTTTTAAGTTGCATTGCACCTTGCCAATCTATGTCAAACAGCACATCATAACTATTATCCAATAACATTCTAACTTCATGATGTAGTGATCCGTAATAATTCCCAAAAACATATGCATATTCGATGTAATCATTTTTTTTAATTCTATTTTCAAACTTTTTCCTTGAAATAAAGTTATAATCTTTACCGTTTATTTCATTAGCTCTTGGCAATCTAGTAGTATCAGAAATAGAAATATTTAGCTTACTGTCATCCTCCAATAATCTTTTGCATATTGATGTCTTTCCTGCACCAGAGGGTGAAGATATAACTATGATTAATTTTTTTGATTTAAATTCGTCAAGCATTAAATTTTGAAAATATCAGAGAAACATTTGTTCCTCCAAAACCAAAAGAATTAGATATTACGTTAGTAAGATTTTTATTAAGTGGTTGATCTTTTATAAAATTAATTTTTTCTGTCTCTAGTTCATTTGTAAGGTTTAAATTGATTGGTACCTTACTATTTTGTAAACTCATTATCGAATATATAGCTTCAACTGCGCCGGCAGCTCCGAGTAAGTGACCAATTTGAGATTTTGTTGAAGAAACGCAAATTTTTTCTAAATTTTCAGAGAATAATTTATCTATTGCTATGGCCTCCGCCTTATCACCAGCAGGTGTAGAAGTGCCATGAGCATTTATATATTGAATCTCACTAGGATTTAAAGTTGCATCATTAATTGAATTTTGCATTGCCCTATAAGCACCCTGTCCTGAACTATCAGGCAATGTATAATGAAATGCATCAGCAGACATGCCATAGCCTTTGATCTCGCATATTATATTTGCATTACGATTTATTGCATGATCAAGATTTTCAAGCATAAGAACAGCAGCCCCTTCTCCCATTACAAAGCCATCTCTTTTCTCATCAAATGGCCTAGAGGAAGCAGATGGAGAGTCATTATATTGAGTGCTCAATGCCTTGCACGCTGTAAAACCGGCAATTCCAATAGGGCTGATAGTTGCTTCCGATCCCCCGGTCATCATTATATCAACTTGGCCGTGTTGAATAAGCCTGTAAGCCTCTCCAATGGCATGCGCAGATGAAGCACAGGCTGAAACTGTTGAATAATTTGGTCCTTTTAAATTATATTTTATTGATAGAAATCCTGCAGGCATATTGATTATTCTACCAGTTATAAAAAAAGGACTTACTTTTTTACCATTATTAAAATCTATAGAAGTGTTCTCTATGCCTGGCAAACCTCCCATACCTGAACCAATTATACAGCCCGCTCGAAAAGATTGCGGATCATCTATTTTTTCTAAACCAGATTCTTCAAAGGCTTCTTCTCCAGATGCCATCACAAATTTAATGAACTCATCTATTTTTTTTACTTCTTTTTTTTCAACCCAATCCTCCGCGTTGAATGTGCCATTATCTCCATTTCCATATGGCACTTCGCATGCCACCTGACACTTATAATTTGATACATCGAACTTCGTTATTCTAGATGCGCTAGATTTTCCATTTATTAATCTTTTCCAATTGTGATTTTTCCCACAGCCAAAAGGGGTTACAAGCCCCATGCCTGTGACTACAACTCTATTCATTTATTTAAGTATTCTAGTCAGTTTCTAAATGAGAGATCGCATCTCCAACTGTCAAAATGGTTTCCGCTTTATCATCTGGAATTTCGACATCAAATGCTTCTTCAAAGGCCATAACTAGTTCAACTGTATCTAAACTATCTGCCCCTAAATCATCTATGAATTTAGCGTCATCAGTAATTTTGCTCATGTCATCTATACCAAGATGTTCTGCAATAATCTTTTTTACTTTTTCTGCAACTTCGCTCATAAATACTCCTGTTTAAATATTTTTAATTTTATTATTACGTTATGCATCACATTGTCAAGCCACCATTAACATGAAGCACTTGACCAGTAATATAGGACGATTCTTCTGAAGAAAGAAAATAAACTGCTGAGGCTATTTCATCAATTCTTCCCATTCTTCCAATAGGGATTCTTCTTATCATATTTTGCAACACTTCATCATCGATAGTTTTTAATATTTCAGTGTCAACAAAACCTGGGGAAATGCAATTTACTGTTATACCTCTTGAAGCCACTTCATTCGCGAGTGTTCTCGTAAACCCTTCAATTGCAGATTTTGAGGCAACGTAATTTGATTGACCAGGGTTACCAATCTTTGCAGCATCTGACGAAATATTAATAATTCTTCCCCAACGCTTCTTTACCATGCCCTTTAAAATTTTTTTAGTTAATTTAAAATTGGAATTTAAGTTGATGTTAATTACGTCTTCCCATTCTTCATCTTTCATTCTTAAAAAGAGATTATCTTTGGTAATTCCTGCATTGTTAATAAGTATTTCGGTAGCTCCATAATATTCATCAGACTGCTCAACTAATTTCTCTATTTGTAAAGCATCATTTAGATCACATGAAATACATTTAACTTTTCCTTTGTATCTTCGTTTAATGACACCTAGTTTCTCTTTATTGGTGCCCGTTACGCATATATTGTAACCGTTTTTGTAGAATAGTTCTAATATAGAAGACCCTATTCCGCCTGTTGCCCCAGTAATTAAAACGTTCTTCATAATAAGGTATTATCCAATTTATCAAAATCATCTACTTTTGATATTGATATTGAAATTACATCTTTTGACATTCTTTTTACTAAATTCGTCAACACATTGCCAGGCCCGATTTCAATAAATCTTTCCACTCCATCATTTATCATATTCGCTATTATTTCTCTCCATCTTACTTTTTTCACTATTTGCTCTACAAGAATTTGCTTGATCTCTACTTGATCACACGGCAAAGAAGTTACATTTGAGTAAAGTGGTACAGCAAAATCATTGAAATTAAATCTATCAATCTCGTTTTGCATTATGATTGAAGCATTCATCATAAATTCACTATGAAAAGGGGCGCTCACAGAAAGCTTAATGACTTTTTTTAGACCAAGCTTCTTTGAATTTGTAATTATATGATCAATCGCTTTCATTTCACCACTTATAACAATCTGGCCAACTGCATTATCATTAGCAATAAAAATTTTTCTTTCTGAACCTAGATTGTTTATGATAGAAACAATATCATCTTCAGAGCCTCCGATAATTGCTGCCATTCCTCCAGTGCCAACTGGCATACATTCTTGCATGGCCTTGGACCGAATTTTAAGTAACTCAACAGAGTCTCGAAAATTAAGGGAATTGTTTGCAACCAGTGCAGAGTATTCACCTAGAGAGTGGCCTGCTACGCAATGAAAAGAATGTTCTTTAATAATTCCACTATCCTTTAATGCAGCAAAAATAGCAACACTTGTTGCCATTATTGATGGTTGTGAATTCTCTGTCATACCAAGTTCAGTTTCTTCACCTTTGAATATTAAGTTTGCAAGACTTTTATCCATTATTTGGTCTAGCTGGTCATAAATATTGCGTGATGATTGAAAACTAGAATAGAAGTCGTACCCCATGCCAATATTTTGTGAGCCTTGTCCAGGAAATATTAATGCTGTTTTCATTTAAAAGAATGCTTGCTTATTTTTTAATTATAGAATATTTATTCGGACTTTAATAATAAATATGAATAATTTATGGCTCTTTTTGAACATGTTATAATGTTAAAACAAAGTTTGAGCTCAAGCGAGCTGTCTAGTGAAATAAAAAATCACACTACTATGCTGTCTGAATTAAATGGAAACGTTGTCTATCAAGAAAGTTGGGGAATGAGAAACCTTGCATATCCAATAAAAAACAATAAAAAAGCATTTTATGAATTTATGAATATTGAAATTCCACAAGAGAATATTGATCAAATAAACTCAAAATTGAATTTAAATGAAAATGTTATCAGACACTTATCCATTAGAGTTAAATCATTTAGTGAAACACCTACATTAATGATTAAGGAAAAAGAATAGAAACGTATGGGTAATAATACAAAAAATGAATCTTCTTCTTTTGATTATAAAGATTTAGCCTCACTAAGAAAATTCATTTCCGAAAAAGGCAAAATTACTCCAAGAAGGATAAGTTACATTTCAATAAAGAAACAAAAAGATCTTTCAAATGCAATTAAAAGGGCAAGATATCTTGCATTATTGCCATATACAGGTCGATAATGGATATTATTCTTTTAGAATCATTAAATAAATTAGGAAAAGCTGGTGAAATTGTCACTGTCAAAGATGGCTATGCAAAAAACTTTTTGATACCTGAGAAAAAGGCAATTATTGCTAATAAAAAAAATAAAGCTGATTTAGAAAATCGTATCACTCAAATAAATGCTAATAATGATAAAAAAATAATTGAGGCGAATGAACTTAAAGAAAAGCTAGATGGAAAGAAAATTTCAATCCAAATGGAGGCAAATGATGATGGCAGTCTTTATGGAGCAGTTAGCCAAAAATCTGTAAGTGATAGAATAAATACTTTATTTAAAATTAAAATTACACCAGAATTGATAATTATTGATCCAATAAAAAAATTAGGTAAAATTGAAATACAAATATATTTATACGAAGATATTAAAGCTAATCTACAACTTGAAGTAACAAAAAAAACTTAAGATTAATTCTTAACCATTTTCAAATATTTAAAAGACAAATATAATACTTTGTATAAGCCTAAGAATATATTAACAATATTAAGATCCTGTTAGTATCTTTTAATAATAATATACTGACAATTTTTTGTAATTAATGTTAATTGTTTCAATGTCTAATACATATCAAATTCAGCCAAATAATATTACAGCCAAACAGCTTCCACACAATATGGAGGCTGAACAAGGATTACTTGGTGCTATTCTTATTAATAATGAAATATTTTACGATATAACTGAAATAGTAAATTCTGAACATTTTCATGAACCGGTTCATAAAATTGTATTTGAAGTAATGAATAAAATGATTTCTAAAGGGCAAATTGCATCACCAATTACTCTGCAGAGTTATTTTGAAATTGAAAAAAATCTAGAAGAAATTGGTGGATCAAAT
>MDTB01014394.1_pt1 | contig 11019 bp, 10 predicted proteins | sample 811161 | NCBI WGS metagenome assembly MDTB01 (sample SAMN05326650, study PRJNA326480) | marine metagenome | isolation source: seawater | place: Mediterranean Sea | collected 2009 | reverse complement strand
TCGTAGAAATTCATATAAATAAGTATTAATATTAAGCGGGTTTTATACTATTATAAAAAAGTCATTTCAACATTAATTATAAGCATGTATATCAATTAAAATGAAAGTAGTTTTATTTCCAGGACAAGGATCTCAAAAAGCTGGGATGGCATCTGAATTTCAGAGCAATTTTAAGATTGTAAAGGAGATTTTTCAAAGAGTTGATGATGCACTTAAATTTAATTTATCAAAAATCATTTTAGACGGTTCAGATGAACAACTAAAAAAAACTGAAATTACACAGCCTGCAATTTTGACAACTAGCATTGCTATATTTAGTGTCTTGAAACAAGAGTTCAATTTTGATTTAACAAAAATAAAATTTATAGCAGGTCATTCCCTAGGAGAATATAGTGCTCTTGTAGCTTCAGGGTCAATAACTCTAGAAGATGGAGTAACTTTAGTGCACGAAAGAGGAAAATTAATGCAATCAGCAGTTCCTGAGGGAAAAGGAGCAATGTTAGCTGTGATGGGTCTTGAATTAAGTGAGTTAAGCTCATTAATAAAAAAATTTAATGCAAAAAAAGGCATTTGTGAAATTGCGAATGACAATTCCCCTGGTCAAATAATTTTAAGTGGAGATAAAGAAACTCTCGTGTCTTTTAATCAAAATCTTAAAAAAGAAAAAAAAAGGTCAATATTTTTACCCGTAAGCGCTCCTTTTCATTGTTCACTAATGAAACCTGCTGCTGAAAGTATGAAATTATTTTTAGAAAAAATAAATTTTCAAAAACCTAATTTGCAAATAATAAGTAATGTTACAGCTTTACCAGTTGAAGAATATGGCCTTATTAAAGATTTACTTTATAAACAAATATTTTCTCAAGTAAGGTGGAGAGAAACAGTAGAATTTATGATAAAAAATAATGTAAATGATTTTATTGAAATTGGACCTGGAAAGGTATTAAGTGGACTTGTAAAAAGAACAAATGACAAAGTATTAACAAGAAGTTTAACTAAAATTGATGATATAAAAAATTTACAATGATTAATTTAAAAGGAAAAAAAGTTTTAATTACAGGTGCTACGGGAGGGATAGGTAATTCTTTAGTGAAAAAATTTTTGTCTCTTGATGCTGAAGTATTAGGAACTGGAACTAATTCAGAAAAACTAGAAAAACTTAAATCTCAGTTTAGTAAAATAAAAGTTAAAAAATTCGATATTTCATCTCATTCACTTATAGAAAAATTTATAGATGAAGTTACAGAGGAACTTGGAGGACTAGACGTCTTAGTTAACAATGCTGGTATAAATCGAGATAGTTTGTCACTCAGAATGAAAGATGATCAATGGCAAAAAGTAATTGATGTTAATTTAACTTCAACATTTTTGTTATCAAAACATGCAATTAAAAAAATGTTAAAAAGTAATTCTGGTAGGGTGGTAAATATTACTTCAATAGTGGGTCACACAGGAAATATTGGACAATCAAACTATGCTGCTTCAAAAGCTGGTACGATCGGGATGTCTAAAAGTTTATCAATTGAATATGCCAAAAAAAATATTACAGTTAACTGTGTGTCACCGGGATTTATAGTTTCTGAGATGACTAATAGTATTCCTGAAAAAATAAGATCGATCCTTCTTTCTAAAATTCCTATGAGCAAAATGGGTTCAGGTGAAGATGTGTCTAATTGTGTAGCTTTTTTAAGTTCTGATGCAGCCTCTTATATTACGGGAGAAACTATCCACGTTAACGGTGGAATGTATATGGCTTGACAATTTGTACTAATAATCTTAGTAAGATTATATTAAATTAAAGAAGGAAAATTCATGTCAAAAGAAATTGGTTCAAAAGTAAAAAAAATAGTTGCAGATCACCTTGGTGTAGATGAGGAGAAAGTTGTTGATGAAGCAAGCTTCATAGACGATCTTGGTGCAGACAGTTTAGATACAGTAGAATTAGTAATGGCCTTTGAGGAGGAATTCGGTTCAGAAATATCTGATAGTGAAGCTGAAAAAATATTAACAGTAGGTGATGCAATAAAATTCATTGAGAGCAAATCTACTCAATAAAGTAAAAAAGGATTAGTCTTGGGTTTTAACATTGTGCTGTCCTCACCATCTGGTGCTGGCAAAACTACTATTACAAAAAAGATAAGTCAAAAATATCCAAATATTAAAGTTTCTATTTCTCATACAACAAGAAAACCTAGATCTAATGAAATAGATGGTGTTGACTATCATTTTGTAAGTAAAGATAAATTTGAGAAATTGATAAAAGATAATAATTTTTATGAGCACGCTAAGATTTTTGATAATTATTACGGAACATCAAAAAAATCAGTAAATAAACTACATCAGGAAAATTACGATGTAGTTTTTGATATAGATTGGCAAGGTACAAAACAATTATCTGAATATAAAGAATTAAATTTAATAAAAATATTTATCTTACCACCAGACAAAAAAGAGCTTAAAAAAAGACTGATAAGTAGAAATCAAGATAATAGTCAAACTGTTGAAAAAAGATTAATGCAATTTGAAAGTGATGTTCAACACTGGTCTGATTATGATTATGTGGTTATTAACAATGATTTAGAAAGTTGTTTTAGTCAAATAGAAAAAATAATTGAAAGTCATAAAAAAGAAAAAATGTCTTTTATATAACTAATTTTTTTTTTCATAATATTCGGTAATTTTATAATATATATCTTCACTAAGATTTTCTGGTCTTAATGTTAAATCAATATTTTTATTACTTAAAAATTTTTTATTATCTATCTTCAGTTTTTTGAAGGTTTTATTAATCATCTTCCTCCTATTAGAAAAGAAAATATTTGTTATATATTCTAAAGATTTTATCGATTTAAAATTAATATCTTTTCTAATAATAGGTTGAAATTCTATAACAATTGAGTCTACTTTTGGTTTAGGAAAAAAACAATTTTTTGAAACATAAAAGTAATTTAAAATTTTAAATCGAGATTTTGTAATTATTGACAGTCTTGAATAATTTTGATCACCTAAATTAGCTATTATTTTTTCACCTACTTCTTTTTGAAACATAAATATTAATTTTTTAAATTTGGGAGGCCATGGATAGAATCTTATAAATTTAATTAGTATTTGAGTTGAAATATTATACGGTAAATTTCCAATTATAATTGTTTCTTCGGACAACATTTTTTTTAAGTCTAATTTCAAAATATCACCATTAATAATAGATAAATTTTTTTCGTTTTTTAAAAGTATTTTTAAATTTTTTGAAAATAGTTTATCTTTCTCTATACAAATTAGTTTCTTTGGCCATAATTTTAAAATTTCAATACTTAAGTTTCCAGTTCCAGATCCAATTTCAATAATTTCTTTATTTTTTAAAGATGTTAGTGAAAGAATTTTTTTTGATATATTTTTGTCTATTAAAAGATTTTGACCTAAAGATTTTTTAAATTTCATTTAGTCAGTTGAGATATAATTTCTATACATCTGTTAAGACTTTGTGGATTAGATATATTTAGTTTTTTTTTGTCTTCTGCTACTCCATGGTCTGGTGACATTCTAATATAAGGTAAACCTAAAGTAATATTTACAGCATCAAACTCAAATAATGCTTTAAATGGCGCTAACACTTGATCATGATACATACCTACAATTACATCGAATTTTTTTAAATTGTCTTTTAAAAAAATAGTATCTGAAGAATATGGACCAGAAATTCTTAACTTTTTTTTTAGACTATTAATAACCGGTCTGATCACTTTAATTTCCTCAGAATTATTCTTAAACTCAAGGTTGTGAGGATTTAAACCTAATACAGCTATACGTGGATTTTTTTTGAAATACTTTGTAAAATATTTATTTAGAGTATTAATTTTCTTTCTTAATAAATTTTTTTTAAGAAATTTTGATACATCTCTTATTTTAATATGTGTAGTTAACGGGACTACTGATAATTTTTTATTGTATATAATCATAACTTCAGATTTATAGACATTATTTTTTTGAGCTAAAAATTCTGTTATACCTAAGTTTTTGTTTTTAAAAATATTTTTTTTATTTATTGAACAATTTATCATTCCTGCTATTCTTTTTTGCAAACATAATTTGTGACCTATAATCAAACTCTTCTTTACATAAGCCGAACTCTCTATTGGATCTACAGAAAAAGCATTTTTAAATTTCAAAGGAACATCTAAAACATTTAATGTTTTATTTAATTTTTTGACATCCTCAGGTTTTGTTATTTTTCTTAATTTTCTGTTTATTTTTAAAATTTTAAGTTGAGATTTAAGCAGATCGTAACTCCCTATAACAACAACTTTGCTTTTATAAGCTTTGGACTTTGCTAATAATTCAGAATTTATACTATTGGGCTCACCTAATATTATTCCAAAACTATTCATTAATTTCAATATAAGCTTTTTTCTCTAAGTCTAAATAATGCGAGTCAGAAAAAATACTTAATTTTTCTTCTTTTTTGGCTGTAATTATATTTTTTTCTATCTTCATAAGATCTAAGTTATTTCGATTTAAAGTTCTTTTATCATTAAGTTTGATAATAACAATATTATTATTAATTTTAATAGGTTCAGAGATTTGCATTATTTCAAGTTTTAATATTTCTTTAAGATATGTCGTTGAAATTGACTCTGAAATTACCCATCCAATTAATCCTCTTTTTGTAGAGGAGATTGAATTGCTATATAAAGACGCAGTTTTTTCAAAACCGTTTTCAATTATACTTTTTTTAACTAAATTTAATTTTTTTTCGTCCCAATTTTCAAGAACAATCTCTGATAATTTAAATTCTTGTATCTTTTTTTCTTTTTTAATTTGCTTACTTAATTCCGATTTAATCAACTCCTCATCAACATCTAATTGTTTCTTATACAAAGAATAAATTAAAGTGTTCCATTTAAAGTTAACAACCACATTTTCTATAAAGATTTTATAATTTGCACCATACTTTTTAAAATGTTCCTCTAAAGAAATATTTTGTAATTGAAGCCCAAGATTTTTTTCTAATCCTAAAATATAATTATTTACATCTAATTGACTATAATTTGAAATTTTGTATTTTTTAATTTCAGCTTTTTTAATTAAAGTCTTTTTTAAACTTGCAAAAGCAATATTCTGTAAAGTTTTCAATTCCTCTTCTTTAGCTGTTTTATTTGATAATGCTAATATTGTATTTACCTCGTTAATAATATCGTAATTTGTAATAATCTCATTTCCTATCTTAGCTATAATTTTATCATTTATATTTGCAAAAGTATTATTATTTAAACTAAAAAAAAAAAATTAAGAGAAAAAAAATTTGATTTATTCTCATTTTTAATTTGCAGGAGTTGTGATAGTTCCTAAAGGTGAAAATGTAACTTTAAAAATTAGAGAGTCCTCTGGCTCTAAGTCTCTATCTCTGTAAAATTCTCTCCTAAAAGCAACACCAGCTTTTAGACAATCATTAATATATTCATAACTTAAGTCGTAGAACTCAGCAGAGTTAGAAAGTAGATTTCGTTTAGCTCCTAAAGAAATCAAACCATTTTTGAAGTTAAATCCTGCATTTGTCTCTAAATATTTTGTATTTCCAATATGTTGGTTTTCTTCCAAAAAACTCATATTAAATGTCGTTTGAGGATATACTACTCCTAGCTCTATTTGATTTTTGTTAAAGTGTCCTAAGTTTTGATCTAGCAAAAAACTATTTGTTAATTTAACATTTTCATTTAGGTTATAAGATGCTTCACCAATAATATCTGACATTTTCTCATTAAGCGTTGATTTTGAAGGCATATCACGATTCTCTTCAGTGCTAATAATTTGGCCAAGACTAAATTTAAATTGTTCATTTTTAATTTGATTGTTCTCATTTAAATTATTGATTCTAAAATCAAATCCTAAGCTTATATTTGAACCTGTATCAACTTTGTCAATAGTTTTTACTTTATTTAGTTTATATAAATTGGAATAACTTAAAGTAGACGAATGTTTGGATATATTTCTTGAGTCATTAGGAGAAATTTTTACTAATAATTTCGGCTTAAAAACATTTAACTTTTTATTTTCACTAAATTTAAATAATCCTAATTCTGATTTAAAACCTAAAGCTCCATAAAATTCAGATACAGAATTATCAGATTTATAATCTGTTGCATTTTTTGCCTCATAATTTACATTTTTAATTAGTCCTAAAAATTCATTTTCAAAACCAAATTTACTTACCCAACTATTTGAAACCCAGTTAAATTCATTTGAAATTACATCGATTTGTTTATCTACCTCGTAATTCTTAATTAATAACTCTGATTTTAGATCAATTATACCTAGGCTATCACTCATTAATATATTTTTCTCTAAAGAAGCTTCAGGATAAATAAATTCAAACCTCTCATTTCCTGTTTTTGAAAGATTCTCGAAAGCTGAAACCTTTGTATTAAAAAAAAGATCTTTTTTTTGATAACCATAATCTACTGTATTTTTTACAGTGTTGTCTAGGTAATCGACAAGAGAAGTTTGTAATTTGTTAACTTTAGGATATGTACTATTTGATACATGTTGCAAGTTAATCTCAAGATCACTAGATGTATCACTATCCTCAATTAATGATGAATAAAATCTTGTAAAGAAATGCGTCCTTGCGCCTGAAGTTTTAGTATTAGATTTTTTTTTGTATCCCTTTGTATAACCTGTATCTACAACTAAAGAGGATTTTGAAAAATCTTGTCTATACTCTGTTAGATATAAAGGTTCATTCCTAGAGTGAATTCTAGGAGTAAAAGTAATATCTTTATCTTTAGCTATATTCCAAAAATAAGGGATATCTATTCCTGCACCTAAATTTGTACTATTTGTAAATGTTGGTATAAGAAATCCAGATCTCCTTTTGACTGTTGGGTCAGGATGCGAAAATTTAGGAAAATAAAATATCGGAAAATCGTAAATTTTTAAAACAGCACTATCATAATAAACCGTTTTTTTTGTACTATCGTGTTTAATTTTTTTTGCCCTTAATTCCCAAGGAGGACATTTATTGTCCTCTCTAAATTGACAATAAGTAAGAACACCTTTTTGAACTGATGATACTCCTCCATCTATTGAAACACTATTTGCAAAAATTCTGGGATTGTTTCTTGGATCTGCTTTAAAACTATTGTCATTTAAGAAAACTTTTACATCAGAGCCTATCACTTTTTTCTTTTTTTCATCAATGTAAATTTCATTAAATTTATAGACATTTTTATTTACGTCCTCCAACTTAATCTCGCCTTTTGAGAAAAGTATGTTTTTCAAAGAATTATAATTAAACATGTTGACCAAAAATATATTACCATCTGGATCAATGATTTTAGTAGGAAAGTCAGATTTAATAATTTTATTTTTATTATCAAAAATAACATCATTACTCTCTAAAAGATAATTTTCGCTGGTTATGATTTTTGTTAAACCTACACTATTAAGAAGATCTTTATCTTTAAAGTAAAAAGCCTCATCTGCTATTAAAGTATTCTTATTTTCATCTACAGCTTTTATATTTCCTCTAAGAATAACTTTAGAGTCTTTTTTACTTAATTTTACCTCTTTTGAGCTGATTTCTAAACTATTAGCAAAAAGACTGGTTGAAAAAAAAAGAAAAAAAAAGATCTTTGTTATAATTATAAAAAAATTATTTTTCATTTATTTGTAGCAATCCTATACTATTTATTAAACTTATAACGATAATAGGTATCCAAACTGATATTTCAGGCGAAATTCTATCAGACTTACCTAACGCAACTGATAAATCTTTCATGTAGTAAATTATTGCACATGTAAGTACGGCTATCATGAGATAATTTATATTACTCGAATTTTTAGTGTTTATGGTGAAAATAGCCGCTAGAACAGTCATCAAAGCCAGAAAAAAAGGTAAAGCGAAAAAAGAATTAATTTTTTCCGAAATTGTAGTTTTTTCATATCCTCGTATTATTAAATTATTATTTTCAGTTAATAACTCTATAAAAGAAATAGTATCCAAATTTTTAAATAAATTGTTTAATTTCTCCACATTATAAAAAGAAATAAACTCCATATTTTCTTGTTTTTTAATAGCTACATTACCCTCTTTATCAAAATTAAATATTTTTGGGTTTTTAATATCCCAAGTGTTGAGAGAAATATTCGCTTTTTCAGCTTCTATTCTCTCTCTAATTATATTTTTATTTGAAATAACATTTATTGAAACATCTATTAAATTGTCATTTTCCAATCTGTCAGCGTTGATTATGTACAAACTATCCTTTTTATTTTCTTTTATCCAAACTCCATTCCTATTAATCGTTACCAAATGATCTGTATCTTTAGAGTAATTAGATTTAGTTTTTTCATAATATTTTACCATATCTGATGTTATTGGATTAATTACTATTAAAATTAACAATCCCCAAAAAAAAGATAGTGCACCTATTAGTGTAATTATTTTTGCATTTGAATATCCAAATACTTTCAATGTTAATAATTCATTATTATGTTTTATTGAAATAAAAAACCACATTGCCGAACCAAATATAATAAAAGGCATTAAATTTATAAAAATTAAATTAGGAATATAAGATAGTGTCAAAGTTATAGGAAGAATTAAACTTTCTCCAGAATTTTTAAAAAATTCAACCTCTTCAAACAAATTTAAAATTAAACCTAAACAAAATGAAATAAGAATAGCGTTTAGTAAAACCTTAGTATAATTCATTATAAGATAGTTATTTATTTTATTATTCATTTAAGTTCTTTCCAAAATTTATTTATCAAAATTAAATAAGATATAGGCATGAGTATAAAAGGAGCTAAAAGATAAGTATAAAAACCAAGATTTGAAATTCCAGAATATCTGACTAATAATTCTGATAATACCAATAATATAAAACTTAACATAAAAAAAAGGTATCTATTAAAAATTTTTGTTTTTTTATTTTTTGTGTAAATGAATATAAAAGAAATTAGAATTGACACCAGAGGTATATATAAAGGCATAATTATTCTTCTAGAAAAAGTTTCTACGACTATTGCTATATTATTTTTTGGACAATTTTTAAAATAAACTCCAGCAGTTTCATTATAGTAATGATTTTTAAGACAACTTAATATTTTTAATGTCGAGGTTTCTTGAATTTTTACATCTTTGATAACTCTATTATCTAAATTGTTAAAATTAAGAAGTGTCTTATTAAACTGAATTATTCTTACAGTATTATTTTTTTCATAAGACTGAATAACACCTTTCTCTAAAATTATTTTATTTTTTTTTACTATACCTTTCTCAGCATAAATAGTTTTATTTTTAGCTGAAGTTTTTTCAGGCAATAAATTATTTAAGTTGTTACCATCATCTTTAATAAAAATATTTTTAACTATATTGTTTTCTTTTTCATTAATATAAAAAGTTAATCCCTTAAATGCATCAGAAAAAGTATTTGGTTTAAGCAGGTTAGTTACTGTATCAACACCTGATTGTTTTATCAAATTTCTTGATTTGTTAAGTGCTGTTGGAGTAATTATTGTTGAAAATAAAATATAAACCAACAAAATAAATATAGATATAAAAAAAAATAAATTAGTTATTTTTGATTTAGCAACTCCTGAAGTCCATAAAATTAATAACTCATTTTGTCGTTCTAATCTAATTATTGTTAATAACGAAGCTAGCAAAAAACTTAATGGGATAAATTTAGTCATAATATTTGTTAGATTTAAAAGAGAATAAATGAAGTAGGTGGATGTTGAGTATCCACTATCAACTATAAGATCTAAAAAGTTTACCGCTCTAACAGTCCAAGCTATAAGTGATAAAGAAAACAATATTAGTATAAAAGATTTAATTAATTCTATTGTTATGTAGTTATAAATCTTGTTTTTTATCATGAGAATTTGATATATAAAATAATGCAACTTTAATGAAAACTCAACCTATGATAGTACACTATGACATATATTCAATTGAAATATTATGTTTTTGAACATATATACCAATTAAATCTAATTATTTAAAATTTATGACTATTGAAATTAACTATTCTCAAAAAACTACTAGTAACAATTCATCAAATTTAGTTTTATTTTCCAGTGAAAAATTTTCCTCAAATAACCTAAAAAAATATCTCTCAAATTCAGAATTATCTTACATAAATGATTTATTAAAAACTAGTGACTTAAAAAAAAACTTATTAGTTTTTGAGGTAAATTCCAAAAAAAAAGTAGTCTTAGTTTTAATTAAAAAAAATTTAAAAACCTCAGATATTGAGAGCTTGGGAGCAGAATTATTTGGACGTGTAAACTATGGGAAGAGTACTGAGTATAATTTACTGTCCGATAGTATTATGGGAAACTATGAAAATTTTTTAGGTTATTTTCTTCACGGTCTTAAATTAAAATCATACGAATTTAATAAATATAAGTCAAAAAAAGATACAAGAATTATTACAGTAAATGTTTTAGGCAATAAGAACAAGCCATCAGTGAAAAATCAATTAAAATTTAAAGCTTTGGAAGAAGGAACCTTTTATGCAAGGGATTTAGTTTCAGAGCCAGGAAATATTTTGCATCCAGATGAGTATGCTAAAAGATTAAATTCACTAAAGAAAGACGGTTTAAAAGTGACTATATATGACAACAAAAAATTAAAAAAACTTGGTATGCACGCTTTGTTAGGTGTAGGCCAAGGAAGTATTAGAGGATCATATCTTGTAACAATGGAATGGAACGGAGTTAAAAATAATTCAAAACCTTTAGCTTTTGTAGGTAAAGGTGTTTGTTTTGATACGGGTGGATATTCTCTGAAACCAGCAAAATTTATGGAGGACATGACTTATGATATGGCAGGATCCGCAACTGTAGTTGGTTTAATGAAAAGTCTAGCTTTAAGAAAAGCAAAAATAAATGCAGTTGGTGTTGTAGGTCTTGTAGAAAATATGGTTAGTGGAAATGCGCAAAGACCTGGTGATATTGTAAAATCTTACAGTGGTAAAACTATAGAAGTATTAAATACAGATGCTGAAGGAAGAT
>MDTB01219881.1_pt1 | contig 11020 bp, 8 predicted proteins | sample 811161 | NCBI WGS metagenome assembly MDTB01 (sample SAMN05326650, study PRJNA326480) | marine metagenome | isolation source: seawater | place: Mediterranean Sea | collected 2009 | reverse complement strand
TAGAACCTTATTTTGCAAAAAAATAGTAATTCAAAGATTGTAGCTGGAATTGTCGAACTAGTATCTGGTTCTACTAGGATATTGATACCGACCTTAGGTTATTTGCCAAGATAACACACGATTTTTTCGTGAACGCAGAATTTTATTGATTTTTGGCAAGATTATAAGGAGTTTTGGCTGGTTTGAAACGCGTTTTTCTGCTGATTTTCGGCGTTATTGTTGATATGATTTGTGTCGCTAAGGGGCTTGAAAATCGCATAATCCCGATGGGTACTATGATAGTCAAAGATTATATTCACGCGTAATTTAAGACAGGCTTGAAAGATACAATATAATTATTTTAAGGTTATAATTCTTATGGCAATCCAGTTGTAGTTTTTACTATAGCAACGATTAATGTTTACGAAGAGGATAACTTGTCTTTATGTTGGAGCGAGCTTGATTTACACTGAAAAGAGGTTTTGTGGAGCCTCTTACTTGTGTTGCCGAAGTTTAACCCTAATTAGAATAATGGCCTTCATGACTATCTTCTCATATTAAACTCAATACAGCTTATCTGCTGATAGAGTGTATTTGCAGCCAGAAATATTGATGGGAAGCCCCTCTGGTTTGGCGCGTCTGGCCAAGCTTGCGGTTCTAAACATAATCCAGAAAAAGGGGTGTAAGGGCGCTCGCTATGCCCATCAGAAGAAGCAGATAGATGATGTCCAGTGTAAAACTGTAATCCTGCTTCAGTAGACGATATGGTCATAGTGATATTTGATAAGCTACTAGATAGTGTAGCAACTTTCCGAAGGGTGGTTTGCGCTTCACTCAAACAAAAATTATGGTCTATAGGCTCATCTCTACCCGCCACAATCTCGGTTAGTTTGCGGGGACGCAGGAAATCGAACCGACTATTTGAAACAGAGTTAATTTCGCCAGTGGGAATGGATAAGTCGTTCACTGGAAGATAGTTTTTTGCGTGAATTTGCAATTCATGGGCAGAAATGTCACCACTATCATCAAGACAAAAATAGGGATGTGATGCAAGGTTACAAATACCGTCCTTATCTGATATTGCTTGCATCGTGATTTTAAGACACATTGGCAGAATTATTTCATATTTTACCTTAAGATCATATTTACCAGGAAAACCCATATGACCATCAGGCTCGCTCAGAGCAAAAGTGACTGAAGTATTATCATTTTGCTCGATCTGCCAATTCTGAAAGGCACAACTCTTGACACCACCATGTAAGGTTTGGATTGAATTCTCATTCTTATCAAACTCGTAAATTTTATTTCCTATTCTGGTCTTTCCGAACGCGATACGATTGGCAACTCTTCCAACTATAGCACCTAAATAGGCATCATCATTAAGATAATCTGTAAAATCTGGAAACCCCAGGATCAGCGGTAAATCATTCTCTGCCATTCTAATATCTACTATTCGCGCACCATATGAAATAAAGGTTGCACTTAGATTATCATTGCCTAATTGAATCGATTGCATATCAAAAACAGCCTAGACATATTGCGCTCAAAGATTATCCCTCTTTCTAGTTAATTCATCATAATTAATGAGCGAAAATGACCCGTCCTTACTTTCCGTTAGCGCGGTTTTAGATTCAACCCAATCCCCGTCATTTGCGTATATTAACCCATTTATCAATTTCATTTCTGCCTTGTGGATATGACCGCATACCACCCCGTCACATCCTCTTTTTCTTGTCTCATTCATAAGTCCCGTTTCGAAAGCAGATAAAAAAGAAACTGCCTGCTTAACTTTATGCTTCAAGAACTTTGATAAGGACCAATATTCAAGTCGAAATAATCGCCTAATAGCATTAAAAACACCGTTTACACCGAGTAAAATCGTGTACAAACCATCGCCAATAAATGCTAACCATCTTACATGTTGAATTACGCTGTCAAACAAATCGCCATGCATGACCCATATTTTTTTTCCATTTTTAGTAATGTGAATATCATCCATCACGATTTGAATCTCGCCGAATTTATGTTCCACAAATTGCCGGATTAGGTCATCATGGTTCCCAGGTATGTAAATAACTTCGGTGCCAGCACGTGATTTTTCCATTATTTTTTGCATCACATCATTATGTTCTTGTGGCCAATACCATCTTTTTCTAAGGCGCCAGCAATCAATAATATCACCAACCAGGTAAAGCTTTTTGGAGTCTGTGATAGAGAGGAAATGTAGTAATTCAATCGCCTTTGCACCCTTGCTTCCCAGGTGAATATCTGAGATCCAAATTGTTTCATATCGATGAATTACTTGTGTATCGGTCAACAGTGGCTTTCCTCAAAATGCTAGTAAAACTATTCATCATTGCTGTTTAAATATGATTGACTAATCAAACATTTAAACTCTCTTAATTTTTAGTGTCTCGTACTAACTCGGATTTATATATAGTTGAGTTTGGCCAAAATACGAGTAGTAAGCAAAACCTTTATAAATAAAAAGATGAAAAAAAATTAATTTTATTTCCAAAGGATACTTGAAATTGAGTGTTGGGTATCATCATTTATATTAATGAAAAACATGTAGATATTCTCTCATCTTATCAATCTACTATTTTGTCTTGCGATATTTTAAACTGCCTGACATTTTAATATAATCGGAGTCCCTGCATGAGCCCTATCATATCTCTTAAAAACCTAACGAAAACCTATGATAATGGGTTTCAGGCTCTTCGCAACTTATCACTTGAAATAGAAGAAGGTGAAATTCTTGCATTACTTGGACCTAATGGTGCTGGTAAAACAACCCTTATTTCTTCAGTTTGCGGTTTGTTATCAGTCCCTGAAAATACGATCACTGTTGGTGGATTCGACGTTTCAAAAGATTATAGAAAAAGCAGGTCTCTGATTGGACTTGTTCCGCAAGAGATTACAATTGAGCCTTTTGAAACAGTCAATAATGCGGTTAGTTTTTCGCGCGGTTTATTTGGCAAGAGCAGAAATACTTCATATATCGACCAGCTTTTAAAAGATTTATCACTCTATGATAAAAAAGATGATAAAAATATGACGCTTTCTGGTGGTATGAAACGCCGCGTCATGATCGCAAAAGCATTAAGCCATGAACCAAGAATTTTATTCCTCGATGAGCCGACAGCAGGTGTAGATGTAGAGCTCCGCAAAGACATGTGGAAGGTAGTAGCCAAATTACGAGAATCTGGAGTCACGGTAATTCTAACAACGCACTATATCGAAGAGGCTGAGGAAATAGCTGACAGGATTGGCGTTATAAATAAAGGGGAATTGCTTCTTATTGAGGGGAAAAATGAGTTGATGCGACGTATGGGCTCTAAAAATCTTACGATTGAGCTGCAAAGTCCTGCAAAAGAAATCCCAGCCTCTCTATCTCGTTATAATTTAACGTTAAGTGATGATGGATTGCAGCTTAATTATCTATATGATGTTAGAGCGCAAAAGACAGGTATTGTAGATTTACTATCAGAATTAAAAAAGGCATCATTTAGTCTTCGGGATCTTCAGACTTCACAAAGCTCACTCGAAGAAATTTTTGTGAATCTGGTTAGGGATTAAACTTATGAATTTTTATGCAATTACTGCGATTTATAAATTTGAAATGGCTCGAACTTTTCGAACCTTGCTTCAGTCAATAATATCACCTGTGATATCAACAGCTCTATACTTTGTTGTTTTCGGCTCTGCGATTGGCTCCCGAATGGAGCAAATTGAAAATATTGAATACGGATCTTTTATCGTGCCAGGCCTCATAATGCTTACAGTACTGATGCAAAGTGTATCCAACGCATCCTTTGCAATTTATTTTCCTAAATTTTTGGGAACTATTTACGAGGTTTTGTCTGCTCCTGTTTCTTACATTGAAATTATAATTGGGTATGTCGGCGCTGCTGCAACAAAATCTTTCATCATTGGCATTATTATTCTCATGACCGCAACGCTATTTGTAGATGTGCAAATTGAGCATCCGGTAATGATGCTTTTTCTGCTGGCACTTACGTGCATTTCATTTAGTTTATTTGGCTTTATTCTCGGTATCTGGGCCAAAAGTTTTGAGCAGTTGAACCTAGTTCCTATGCTTATTCTAACTCCGCTTGTTTTTTTAGGAGGTAGTTTCTATTCAATTGATATGTTACCGCCAAACTGGCAGCAAATTACATTATTTAATCCAGTTGTATATCTTATATCTGGACTACGTTGGTCCTTTTTTGGCACATCAGACGTAAGCATTACGTATAGTCTTATTGCTATAGGTCTGTTTACTTTTATGTGTGTTGGAATAATTAGCTGGATTTTTAAATCTGGTTATCGGCTTCGCAAATAGAATCAAAACAACTGCATATTTTCATCCTTTTGGAAATTATTGTAGCCAATCTAGCTCTTAGGCTAAGTTGTCGATGTTTCTCTCAAAATTAAACATGGCTATTGTTCTGTCGTTTTTATTAATTTGTTGATTAAAATATAACTTTATATCACCCTAAATTAGCAAAAAGTCATCAAAGATTGAGGTTGATGGCAGAATGTAAACATGTGATTACATAAAGCAGCGAGTAAAACGGTATGGCTCAGGCCAATATAAAAGATCGTATTAAGGAAATGCGGCTGCGTGTGCTAGCTGAACCATTAGGCGAGGCTGCAGCAAAAATGGATGGCAAAATATCTCCAGAAGATGACATTCTAGGAGAAGATATTAAAGCCCATTTAGATAATCCAAAGACTGACGCATTAGTGAAAGAAAAGATAACAGAGACGAGATCTGCGAAAAAAACTAAACCAGGTAAAAAGAAAACTAGCAAAAAATCTCAGAAGCAGGAGCACAAAGAGGCCCCAGAAACTGTGAAAAACATGTCACAACTGGAATCCAATGCACAGACAGACGTACGGGTAGAAGAAATTGGAGAATTCGACATAAATCTTCAGGCTGAGATTAAAGAACCTTTAAAAACAACCGAGCCGATAGATGATGATAACGCCCTAGATAAAAATAAAAAATCTCCTGGCGAAATTATCGAGCTAACGGACAAGTGGGTTGAGCTTGAAGTACGCTCTCGGCTTTCAGGATTGGAACAGCAGGAAAAGCAAACCCGAGCTATGCTAAAGGAGATTGTTGAAATCCTTGATAGGATAGAGACTCCCAAATATAGTAACAAAGCCTCCCCAGTAGTTTCAGATAAAAAACTTTTGCCAACCTCCTCAACTAGTCAAACGTCTGAAACCAAAAAGCGACACTGGACAGATATTATAAAACGCATATTTGTTGTGATTGCAACGTTTGTTATATTTGCCGGAGTAATCTGGGGCAGTTTATTATATTTATTCTTCGGTATTTAATTCCCCGCGCGATGGTCTTTCAAATTTTATTAAGATGCTATCACTAATTCGCTTCTGCAATATTGCATAGCATCATGAATTCGACACCAAAGCTAGATTATGATATAGTTTACACTTATTTTGATTAATCGACTTTCCTGCTTACATGCAACTATTTTCAGACTCTTTTATTACCGCCTTTTATTTGATTGTTTCAGGTGACCCTGATTTATTTGAGATCATTTTTCTTTCGATTCAAGTAAGTCTGACCTCCCTGCTAGGGAGTGTTATTATAGGGTTGCCCCTTGGTGCGTTTCTTGCCATTCACAGGTTCAAAATGCGCTCAATTGTCTTGTCGGTGCTCAGTGCATTGATGGGAATGCCGCCTGTTGTGGTGGGGCTAATAGTATATTTATACCTCTCTCGCTCAGGACCTCTTGGTTTTTTAAATCTGCTCTATACGCCAACTGCGATGATAATTGCACAAATGTTGTTAGTGATACCTATAATTGCGACGTTATCTGCACAAATTATCGAGGACCTGCATTCAGAATATAACGACTTATTTCGATCTTTGAATGTCTCTACAACAAAAGCAGTAATTGCTTATTTATATGATGCAAGAATATCCCTGTTAACTGTTATTCTAGCGGGGTTTGGAAGGGCGATTTCAGAAGTTGGAGCTGTTTCTATCGTTGGCGGCAACATTGACCATCTCACACGTGTAATGACTACCGCAATCGCCCTTGAGACTTCAAAGGGCAATCTTTCCCTTGCGCTTGCACTTGGCATCATCTTGTTAGCCATTGCAATTGGTGTGAATTTATTTGCTGCACGAGCAAAATACTGGGTAATGGATAAGCAGGATGTCTGATGCAAATTTAACAAAAACGCATTTGGGATATGATCTGTCACCAATTGAGCTATGCTCAGTATCATTCCATAAATCTGGTCTTTCTTTAATTAACGGAGTTTCCTTTACACTTGAATCTAGGGGTATTACTGTTTTATTGGGACCAAATGGTGCCGGAAAAAGTATCTTATTAAGATTGCTGCACGGGCTTGAGGTCCCTAACGAAGGCAAAGTTTTGTTTAAGGGTGTTGCTGCGGATGAAACAGTAAGGCGGAAACAGGCGATGGTGTTTCAAAATGCCATTTTGCTCAGACGCTCAGTAATCGAAAACCTGTCATTTGTGGCAAATGTGCAAAAGCCCCAAAAGCTTCCTAATCTCCTAGAATTACTAGCTGAGGTTGGGCTTGCAGAGAAACAACACATGCCAGCAAGACGATTATCAGGAGGGGAGAAACAGCGCCTTTCCCTCGCACGTGCATTGGTATCTCAGCCTGAATTATTATTACTAGACGAGCCTACAGCCAGTCTTGACCCTTACTCTGTCCAGATGATAGAGACGTTACTAATTAAGTTAAAGCATCAAAATACTAAGATAATTTTTATAACCCACGATTTGAATCAGGCTCGCCGATTAGCCGAAGATATTATTTTTATTTACAAGGGAAGGCTAGAGGCATTTCAGCCAGCAGATACTTTCTTCGAAAAACCAGATAGCGATCTTGCACAAGCTTTTATTGAGGGAAGGTTGATTTTTTAAAACCGCTTTTTTAGCAAGCCCGAGCTATTTTCTATTGTATGGACTTTCATACCCGCCACCTGATGGTGTTTGAATAATGATTATATCAGATGGGTAACATTCAAATTGCACCCTGCCTTTTAATTCTTCTAGTCTGCCATCTGCACGCAAAACCGCATTTCTGCCAGTTCTGCCGTTTGCGCCACCATTTAAGCCTAACGGCTCTATGATGCGCCTGCCAGATAAGATAGAGACATCCATTTTTTGAAGGCAGGTTATGTGTCGCTCTATACCATCTCCGCCTCGCCATTTACCCTCTCCACCGGAGCCTCGGCTGATTTTGAATAAATTGAGTAGAACGGGATATCGCGATTCTAGAACTTCTGGGTCAGTAAGACGCGTATTTGTCATATGGGTATGCACCGCATCACACCCATCAAAGCCATCACCTGCACCAGCGCCGCCACAAATCGTCTCATAATACTGGAAAGATTCGTTTCCAAAGTTAATATTATTCATTGTACCTTGAGAGTTTGCCATTGCATTCAAAGCTAAGAAAAGACAATCAGCAATAGCCTGACTAACCTCAACATTGCCCGCAACCACGGCAGCAGGGAAGCGAGGTGTTAGCATAGAATCTTCGGGTAGAATAATGTTAAGTGGACGCAAACATCCAGCGTTAATAGGGATAACTTCATCTAACATAGACCTAATACAATACAATACTGAAGCTCGTGTAATTGGCTCTGGTGCGTTAAAATTATCTGGTTGTTGAGGGCTGGTTCCAGTGAAGTCGATAGTCGCAGTTTGCGTATTTTTGTCTATTTGTATAGAGACTGAGATTTTGCATCCCTGATCAAAAGAAATTTCTGCATTTCCATCTTCCAGTGAATTAATCATGCGCCTTACACAAGATTCTGCGTAATTTTGAATATGATCTTTATAGATATGAACTATATCGTAGCCAAATTGTGAAATCATTGATTTTAATTCTAAAACGCCTTTTTCATTTGCTGCAATTTGGGCTTTTAAATCTGCGATATTTTGGTCTGGATTACGACAGGGATATTTATGCTGATTGAGGGTTTCAAAAATTTCTAGATGCAAAAATTCACCGTTGCTTACCAGTTTTAAATTTTTAAGAATGACACCCTCATCTTCAATGTGAGTAGCAAGGGGGGTCATTGAGCCTGGTGCAGTTCCCCCTACATCAGCATGATGTCCGCGAGAGGCCACAAAAAATACAGGCTGTACTTCATCGTTATGAAAGATAGGTGTAATCACTGTAATATCTGGTAAGTGTGTACCCCCATCATAGGGGGCATTTGTAACAAAAACATCCCCTTTATGCATTTTGGGGTGCGCTTTTATAACAGATACAACAGACCTATCCATTGAGCCAAGATGCACTGGGGTGTGCGGCGCATTTGCAATTAAATCGCCATTACTATCAAAGACCGCACAAGAAAAATCCAATCGCTCCTTAATGTTTACAGACCGGGCAGTTTGTTGTAACCTTACTCCCATTTGTTCTGCGATAGACATAAATAAATTATTAAAAACTTCTAGCAAAATAGGGTCTGCCTGTGTTCGCGCAACTAATGTTTCGTTTGCTCTCTGTTTGCAAGACAGAATGATACAGCCATTATCATCCATTGCTGCTTGCCATCCTGGCTGAACAAAAATAGTACTTATCTCCTCAATGATTAATGCAGGTCCTTCTATAATATTATCCATGCCTATCTGAGTGCGATTAAAAAGATTTGCATCATGCCATGACCCAGCAAAATATAATGGGCGTTTATCTATTGGCTCAGATTTGTACTTTGATGGGTCTAATTTTATTTTCTCTATTTTGGTTGAACCACCGCTTGCTTCAACTTCTACAAAATCAAAAATTATAGATGTTCCTGACATTAAAAAGCCGAATTGTTCAGTGTGCGCAGTTTCAAAATCTACTTTCATTTTTGCATAATTCGAAACTGGAATCTCTATTGTGCTATCGCTGTTTTTATATTTCAGGTGTCCAATACAGCTAATGTTAATATCTTTTTCTGATATATTTTGTTTCATTAAGTTTAATTTTGCGTCCTTGCTAAGTGCCTGAATTATGTCTGATAGTTTTGAGAGCAGATTTTTATCAAAGATACTCTCTATTTGCTGTTGATGATTGGACGTTATTTCAGCTAGACCCATCCCATAAGCAGAAAGCACACCCGCAAATGGATGCAGGATAATTTTTCTAATACCAAGCAAGTCAGCAACAGCGCAGGCATGCTGGCCACCTGCCCCTCCAAAACAGGAAAGTGCATAATCAGAAATATCATGTCCTTTTTGAACGGATATTTTCTTTATGGCATTTGCCATATTCTCATTGGCAATTTTAATAAAACCCTCTGCAACTTCGCCCACAGACTTTTTGGAGTTTTCTGCAATCATTTTAAATTGGTCTAATGCAGTAGCTGAATTAAGTGCAGCCCTGCCGCTTGGTCCAAAAATTTTAGGGAAGTATTCAGGCTGTAATCTTCCAAGGACAAGATTGGCATCGGTTACGCATAGGGGGCCGCCCCTATCGTAACAGGCAGGGCCTGGAGAGGCACCAGCAGAATTAGGACCGACCTGAAACCGCTCGCCATCGAAACGAAGAATTGAGCCGCCACCAGCTGCAACGGCATGAATTTTCATCATTGGGACACGTATCCTGACGCCAGCAATTTCAGTGTCAAATGCCTTTTCCACGAACCCTGAATAATGCGCAACATCGGTAGAGGTACCCCCCATATCAAAAGATATGATTTTATCAGCGCCTGATAATCTACCAGTTTTAACGGCGCCAACAATGCCTCCAGCAGGGCCAGAGAGAATAGCATCACGGCCTTGAAATAAATCAGCAGCTGTAAGACCACCAGATGACGTCATAAATAATAAATTAAGCGTATCCAAGCTAGTATCAAAAGAGTTAGTTATCTGCTCAACATATCTGCGTAATAATGGTGATAAATACGCATCAATGACAGCTGTATCCCCCCTGCCGATAAATTTAATTAATGGGGAGACCTCATGACTGAGTGATATCTGTGTGAACCCAATATTGTTGGCAATCTCACCAACCTGTTTTTCATGCTTGGGAAATTTGTAGCTATGCATAAATACCACCGCGACAGAGCGGATGCCACTATCGAATAATTGCTGTAATTTAATTTTGGTCTGCGCAACATCAGGGCTTGCCAACTCAACTCCATCTGCATTAATTCGGCAGTCAATTTCGCTTACAGATTGATATAGCAGCTCTGGTTTTGTAATAGCGCGGGCGAATAATAAAGGTCGTGCCTGATAACCGATTTCCAGAGCATCCCCATAACCAGAATTCGTGATAAGCCCGACAGGTTCCCCCTTTCTTTCTAGCAATGCATTTGTGGCAATAGTTGTACCCATTTTTATAGATGAAATTTTAGAAACTGGTATCTTCGACTTAGGCTTTAGCTTCATTAAATTTCGGATTGAATGAATAGCTGCATCAGAATAAGCTTCTGGATTTTCGGATAATAATTTATCTGTTATTAATAAGCCTTCCGGTGTTTGCGCAACAACATCAGTAAAGGTGCCGCCTCTATCAATCCAAAAATGCCATTTACCCATTAGAATTTCTTGTTTTATAAATTGCTCAGGCGCATATGAAATCACAATGAATAAGAGAAAGCTAGTTTGAATTTAATTTAGAAAAATTTTTATAAATTTAGCAATTTTTAAAGTTTACGACGGGCCGCTATAATAGTCTTATCTGGTATCGCATTAATTTATATTTTTTATAACCCATGATTGTGAGAGAAATTATGACAAAACAAACAAACGGCTATTTCACGGAAGAAAACTCCATAGACGTTGTAATTGAAAGCATTTCTGATGAGTGCGAACCAAGATTAAAAGAGGTTTTATCAGTTATTATTCGTAAATTACATGAAGCTGTCAAAGAGTTAGAGCCAACTCAGGATGAGTGGATGAAAGCTATTTTATTTCTGACAAAGACAGGCCATAAGACAGATGACTGGCGTCAGGAATTTATTTTATTATCTGACGTTTTAGGGGTCTCTATGTTAGTTGATGCGATAAATAGCAGACGT
>MDTB01163333.1_pt1 | contig 11021 bp, 10 predicted proteins | sample 811161 | NCBI WGS metagenome assembly MDTB01 (sample SAMN05326650, study PRJNA326480) | marine metagenome | isolation source: seawater | place: Mediterranean Sea | collected 2009 | reverse complement strand
GAAAAGTCTTTAAGAAGTGTTTGAAAGAACTAGAAAATAGAGGTTTGGTCAGAGACTAATCTAGAATTAAACCTTTTTCTAAATATAATAGAATGTCAGAAATTGAATCTAAAATCAATGATATATTTAATGCGCAATTATTAAATCGCCAATCAGTCAGAGAAACAACCTACCATCAAAGATCAGCTAAGTTAAAATTAATTGAGACTTGGCTAATTAATCATCGTAAAGACATTCAGCAAGCGATGCTTGCTGATTATAGTAAACCATCTTCTGAGGTAGACCTTACTGAAATTTGGACTTGTGTTACTGAAATTCGCCATATACGTAGGCAATTAAAAAAATGGATGAGACCAAAAAAAGTTCCACCAACTTTAACTATGGCGGCTACTGACGCTTGGATACAAAATGAGCCTAAAGGTGTTGTTCTAATTATTGCTCCATGGAATTTCCCCTTCAATTTAACTATTGGTCCTCTTGTTTGTGCGATTGCCTCAGGAAATTGTGCTATCGTAAAGCCTTCTGAATTAACACCTAATTCATCAAATTTAATGTCAAAAATGGCTTCGGAGTTATTTGAAGAAAAAGAAGTATCGTTTATTGAAGGTGATGGCAGTGTCGCAGAGTCTTTATTGGAAAAACCATTCCATCATATTTTTTTTACTGGTAGTCCAAAAATTGGTAAAATTGTTATGGAAAAAGCCGCTAAGCATTTATCAACTGTCACTTTGGAACTTGGTGGGAAATCACCAACGATTGTGGATAAAACTGCTAATATAAAAGATGCAGCAAAGAAAATTTCTTGGGGTAAGTTCCTAAACTGTGGTCAAATATGTTTAGCTCCAGACTATCTATTAGTCCATGAATCGGTTAAAGAAAAATTATTATTAAATCTTAAAACAGTTTCTTCAAAACAATTTGGTGGTGAGAGTGGATCCTCAAAAGAATCAAAAGATTATTCTAGAATAGTAAATAATAAGCATTATTCACGTTTAAATGGACTCATTAAAAAAAGTACGTTGGAAGGAGCTCAATTATTTATGGGAGGAGATAGCGACAGTGAATCAAATTATATTGCCCCAACCATCCTAACAGATATTGATAATAATTCTCCTATAATGTCAGAAGAAATTTTCGGGCCTATTCTTCCTGTTATCACTTTTAAAGAGTTAAAAGAAGCAACAGATTTTATTAATAAACAGCCTAAACCATTAGGTTTGTATATTTTTAGTAAAAAATCAAAAAATATCGACTTTATTTTAGATAATACATCTGCCGGAGGAACTTGCATTAATGATACTATTCTACATTACATGCATTTGAACCTTCCTTTTGGTGGAATAAATACAAGTGGATTTGGTAGGACCCGTGGATTTGCGGGTTTTCAAGCCTTCTCAAACCAACGCTCTGTAATGAAACAGTCTCCACTTAGTCCAATGAAGCTATTATACCCACCTTATACTAAAAAGGTTAAGCGGTTTATTAAATTAGCTCTTAAATACTTTTAATTATCTAGGTTCGTATTTATCGGTTATAAATTTGTGACTACTTGTTAAGATTAATAAAGTAAAATAATTTTAGCCTTATCAAAATATATTAATATTATGAATAGAAGATTAGAATCAATTTATAAAGGAATAAAAACAAGTGATGGTGCAGGTGTAAATCTAACTCGTATTATTGGTAGCCCTGAATTGAATATGTTAGATCCATTTCTACTACTAGATGAATTTGGAAGTGATAACCCTAAAGATTACATAGCTGGTTTTCCACCTCATCCTCATAGAGGATTTGAAACTATAACTTATATGTTAAATGGAAAATTCCGACATAAAGATTCTGCAGGTAATGAAGGTTTTTTAACGGATGGTTCAGTTCAATGGATGACAGCTGGCAAGGGTGTTATTCATAGTGAAATGCCTGAACAAACTGATGGATTAATTAGAGGCTTTCAACTTTGGTTAAACCTCCCTAAAGAAAAAAAAATGATATCGCCGAAGTATAATGATATCGATGTTAGTGAAATTCCAGTAGTTGATTTTGTGAATGCAAAAGTAAAAATAATTTCAGGAGAGCTTTCAGGAGTTAAAGGCCCAGGCAACCCTCATACCGGTATGTTATATTTTGATATTTCTTTAAATGCTGGTTCTGATTTAATTTTACCAATTGAAAATGGATGGAATAGTTTTATTTATGTTTATACTGGTAGTATAAATATTCTAGATAAGCAAATTAGTAAAAGCCATCTTGCAGTTTTAAATCAGGAGGGTGATTTAAAACTGTATTCAAAAGAAGAAGCCAAGTTTATTTTAGTTGCAGGAGAGCCCTTAAATGAGCCTGTTGCTCGTGGCGGTCCTTTTGTTATGAATACGAAAGACGAAATATTGCAGGCCTTCTCAGATTATCAAGAAGGAAGATTTGCTTAATTTTATAAGAAAGTTAAATATGAAAATTTTTTCAACAATAATTGGACTTTCAATCACTGGAATGATCTTAATTGGTCAAACTAGTGAAAAAAAATCTAAAGGATTTGTAATGGATAAAGTAGTTAAATCAGATTCAGAATGGCAAACCTGCCTTACTCCCCAAGAATACCAAATTCTTAGAGAACAAGGAACAGAAAGGGCTTTTACGGGTAAATATTACAATCATAAAGAAGAGGGAACATATACATGCGCAGGTTGTGATAATGAATTGTTTAGTTCAGATACTAAATATGATTCTGGTTCTGGTTGGCCAGCTTTTTTTGATTCTTTAGATGAGACTAAAGTGAATACAAAAAGAGACTTAACCTACGGTATGATTAGAACAGAAATAACTTGTGCTAGATGTGATTCGCATCTTGGTCATGTTTTTGAAGATGGCCCAAGACCTACTGGATTGAGGTATTGTGTGAATTCAATATCTTTGAACTTTATTCCCAAAAAAACGGGCTAAATTATTGAGTAACTGAGACCACTATTTTGATTTTGAATTTGTGCTAATTTACGCTCTTCAGTGCTTGCAAAATTATCGTCCCAGTCTTTTAGTTTAGGGGCCATAATTCTATAGTAGATCCATGGAGTAAATAAAACTAGATATACACTCGATAAGTACCCACCAGGCATTTCAGGAGCATCAGGATATGCTTTTAACTCCCAATAATCTAAAGATGCATTTTCATGATGAGATGAATGACGAGTTAAGTTATATAAAAATATACTACTAATTCTTTTATTTGTGTTCCAAGAATGTCTTGGAAGTATTGGCGTGCCAGGTTTTCTAATTAAGCCATAATGCTCCATATAGTTAACACCTTCTAGCATTACTTTTCCACCTACTGCAATAAAAAAGAACATTATCAGTCCAGCAAGGCCACTTATGTATAAAGCACCTAAAGTAATTAGGATTGAACGGCCATATCCAATCAGCATTCGATTGTGTATAGAAATCTTATTGTGATTATTCTTTAAAAGTCTCTTATTCTCAATTCGCCAAGCATTTCTATGTGCTATGAAAGTAGCACGTAAAATAAAAGCATATGGGTTTTGACCACGTTTTGCAGTTGCCGGATCTTCATCAGTCGCTAAGTACTTATGGTGACCATAAACATGTTCAATAGCAAAAGAACAATCCCAAGTAAGTGCTAGCAACCAATTTCCAACAAACATATCAAACTTATTACGCTTTCGATGCGTTAATTCATGACCTACATTTGTTGCAGCAGCTGCTACTAATAAACCCATAACCAAAATATAGCCTATATAGTGGATAAAAGTTGTGTTATCCCGTGCAGTCATGAGGCCAATTCCCCATTGGGGAAGTGGCATATTACCAACCATCCATATAGAAATAATTACTGCAGTAAAAACCAGAGGTAAATTTATATAAAGGAAAAAGTTAAGTAGTTTTGTAGAGTTAACCTTAGGGCTAGAGGTGTCATCACCTAGCATCAAGTCTCCACCAATAATAACAAAAGTGAAAAGTGCCTGATAAACCCACATCCAGTATTCACCTTTTAAAGCAAAGAAAATACCAAAAGCCACTAAAAGTGGAGTTGATGCAAATTTAAGGTAATTATACATGTTTGGAGTTTACCTAAAGCTTGCTTCAACTTTCAAGTATTGGAAAAAATCTCGAAAGAGCTAAATTGTTGATATGTTTAAACAACTATAAAGGTTTTTTATATGGAGTATTTATATTTTTTAATTGGATGGGTTCTTTCTCTAGGTGGTTTTTATGCTATTCATAAAATCTTACTTATTGCAGAAAAACATGATAACTGACACTAATTAAATTTTTCATTAAATGAAAGAAATTAAAATTTATACTACCAATTGGTGCAGTTATTGTGATCTCGCAAAACGTTTTTTTGATGAAAAGGGATGGGCTTATGAAGAGATTAATATTGAAGAACTGGGCTGGGATCGATCTAAGCTTTTAGAGGTTGGCAAATCTACAACTGTACCTCAAATTGTAATTGATGGGTTGGCCATTGGTGGGTATGACGAATTAATCAAAATCTATACCTAGAAAAATTTATTGTAAATAATGATGAAAAATTTTTTAAATCATGTACCACCTATGGGTATTTATGAGACACTCTATGCATTTAGGGATACATTCGGTAGTTTTATGGGTACTAAAGGTACACATCCATGGTCTCAGGGATTTCCATTAACCACACCACTGAAAGAGTTTGATGGACCAGAATTACCAGAAAGTGTAGAGGTCACTTGGGAGGACCGATTTTATCCTAAAGCTTGGGGTCATCCCAAATTGCGCAATGCGATTGTTGATTATTATAATTCACGATACAAATCAACAATTACACCTGAGAATGTGATGGTATTCGCTGGAGGTCGTCCAGGGATTCATACTATTATGGCTTTTTTGAAAAAGAATGTAAAGGTGCGAATTGGAAATATTGAGTGGCCTGCCTACCTTGACATCATGACCCAAACTGGGACCGATTACGAGACTGTTCCTTTCACAAAAAACAATAACTTTCATCCAAATAATGCAGAATATTACAACCGAAAGAATCTTGATGAAGGTAAAGCAATCCTACCAATTATTTCAAACCCCCAAAATCCTTCAGGCCAAACACGTTCTGGTGAGGAGCTTCGTGAATTGATAGAAATGGCGGAACAGCCAAATAATGGAATACTTCTTGATGAGGCCTATGAGATGTTTCATTCCCCTTCGGTAAGTGGAATTGAATTTGTGCAAGATTTAGATTCTAGCAATATTTTTCTTTCTGGTGCATGTACGAAGGGCCTTCAATCTCCCGGTATTCGTATTGGCTGGATTATTGCAAGCAAGACAAACATAGAAATATTATCAAATTACTCTAGCTTTGGCATGGGTGGTGTGAGCCATCCTTCTCAACATTATGCAATCAAACTTTTGGAATCCAGTCGTGTTAAAAAAGCGCGTAAAGCAGTAGAGCAACATTACAATTGGCAGCGGGAAAGATATGGTAAGGCATTTGAGGAAATGGGTCTAGGTGTATATACAGGTAATGGAGGTTTTTATCATTGGCTTGAGTTGCCTGAAGGAATGACTAGTAATGAACTAAACAAGAGATTGTTTAAGCAAGGAGCAGCTATCCTCTGCGCTTTTGATTGTGATATGGGTCGTCCACATTCAAAAGATACTAGCTACAAAACACCCTATTCACGATTCTTTCGTTTCTCTTTCGGACCACTTTTACCAGAGACATTTGAAGCAGACATCAATCTTTTTCGTAAGGTTTATGAGGCCTACAAGTTTGACTTAGATATTAAATAATTAAAAAAATAATTTTGTTCAACAAACATGTATTTCAAAAAATATTATGAGAAAACTTAAAAATAAATAATAATAATTTGTTTTTGGGTAAAATTCAAATTTATTGTACAATCTAAACTTACTGAGGAATGGTTTTGATTAGAACACAATTAGATTTGAAAAAAAATATACTATTTATTCTAGCTATTTTTATTGCTGGATGCTCATCAAATGATACAAGAGCTTCATTGTATCAAATTTTTTCTGATTCAAGAGAGTTCATGCTTAATGAAGACCCTGTAAAAGCAACTTATTCGGGTATTAACTCAAATAATCATAGAATGCCTTCTATGAAAATGGAAGATTTAAATAGAAGACTACAGTTTTGGAAATCCATTATTGATAGAATAGAAAAAATTAATTTTAATAGTTTATCAAAAGAGGACCAAACAAACTATAAACTTTTTCAACGTGTAATCCAAAGTCGTATAAATAGTATTAATTATAAAGATTATCAGATGCCGTTGAATGCTGATTCTGGATTCCATACAGGGTTATCACGTCTACATAAAGCAATGCCATTTATTAATGAAAAAGATTATCTGAATTACATTAGTCGATTAAGTGAGTTTCCACGCTTTTTTAATGAATATATTTTATTGATGAAAGAAGGAATTAAGGAGGGAAGAACTCTTCCACAAGTTGTTCTAAATGGATATGAAGTAACAATCTCAACACATGTTGTTAGTAGTCCTGAGGAGAGTGCTTTTTATGAACCATTTAAATCTATTCCATCGACATTATCTAAACAAAAACAAGAAGAATTGATTGATAAAGGGAAAAAAGTGATAATGGGCAGTGTTATTCCTTCTTTTCAATCTTTTCTAAGTTTTTTTCTTGATGATTATTATCCAAATGCACGAAAAACAATAGGTGCTTATGACTTACCAAATGGTAAAGAATTTTATCAATATAAAATAAATCATTTTACAACTTTGGATTTGAATCCTGAACAAATTCATAATATTGGTTTAGCTGAAGTCAAACGTATTCGAGTTGAGATGGAAAACGTTATTTCAGAAGTTGGTTTTAAGGGTAGTTTTTTAGAGTTCCTTGATTTTTTAAGAACAGATTCTCAGTTCTATGCTGATACTCCAGAAGAGTTATTAAAAGAGGCATCTTTTATTGCAAAAAAAATGGATGCAAAACTTCCATTATTATTTAAAACCTTACCTCGCTTACCATATGGCGTTGCACCGGTACCAGATGATTTAGCGCCCAAATACACTGGTGGTCGTTATGTTGGACCTGGTAAAGGAAGTATTGAGCCAGGTTATTATTGGGTTAACACTTATAAACTAGATGTAAGACCACTTTATAATCTTGAGGCACTCACGTTACATGAGGGGGTTCCAGGCCACCATTTACAAAATTCAATTTCAGCTGAATTAGAAAATGTCCCTGAATTTAGAAAAGAATTAGGGCTTTCTGTATATGGAGAAGGATGGGGGTTATATAGTGAATTTTTAGGCTTAGAAGCAGGATTTTATAAAAACCCTTATAGTAATTTTGGAAGGCTAACTTATGAAATGTGGCGTGCATGTCGTTTAGTTGTCGATACAGGAATTCATGCCATGGGATGGTCTCGTCAAAAAGTAATTAATTATTTATCAAATAATACAGCATTGCCTATCCATGAATGCATTACAGAAACTGATAGATATATTGCTTGGCCTGGGCAAGCGCTTGCTTATAAAATTGGCGAATTAAAAATTAAAGAGTTAAGAAATTATGCTACCACAAATTTGGGAGACCAGTTTGATCTAAGGGAGTTTCATGATGCTATATTATGGGATGGTGAATTACCTTTAGATTTATTGGAAGAGAATATTAAAAATTGGGTATCAGAAAAAAAATAGTATAGGAAGAATTATGAGTCAATCTACACCACGCTTTTCTTCTCGTTGGGGTTTTTTATTAAGTGCCTTAGGTATTGCTGTAGGCACCGGAAATATTTGGAGGTTTCCAAGGATTGCAGCTTCAAATGGAGGTGATGATGGTGCGGGAAGTTTTCTTATAGCTTGGATCACTTTTCTGTTTTTATGGAGTATTCCACTAATAATTGTAGAGTACGTTATGGGTAGAACCTCAAGAAAAGGAACAGTGGGAGCCTTTGCACATTTTATGGGAAAGCCTTTTTCATTTTTAGGAGGATTTATCGGCTTTGTTGCGGCTGCTATTGCTTTCTATTATTCAGTAATTGTGGGTTGGAATATTTATTATTTTGGAAATATGACTTTTACAGATCTTCCAGTAACGACTGATGGATCATGGAAACTATGGAATGACTTTCAAAATAGTTCTTTTCCAATTTTGTTTCATGCAATTGCTATGAGCGTTGGAGGTGTTGCTATTTATAAAGGTGTTTCTTCAATAGAGAAAGTAAATAAAATTTTAATTCCTACTCTTTTAGCCATCGTATTACTTTGTGTATTTAGAGCATTATCTTTACCGGGATCCATGGCTGGAATATCTTACCTATTTACACCTGAATGGTCCCAGCTAAAAGATCCTAGAATTTGGCTTGATGCACTGACGCAAAATGCGTGGGATACAGGCGCTGGCTGGGGGCTATTTATGACTTATGCTATCTATATTAGAAAACGTTATGGAATAATTAAAAATGCATTCACTACTGCAATTGGTAATAATATGGTATCGCTATTAGCAGCAATTATGATTTTTAGTACTGTTTTTTCAATTCTTGGTAATGATATGGGTATGTCTAAACCAGAAATTTTGGAGGTTATGAAAACTTCTGGTCCTGGTTCTACTGGTTTAACGTTTATTTGGATGCCTCAACTCTTCGCAAAAATGTCATTTGGTAAACCTTTGGCAATCTTATTTTTTCTAGGATTGACCTTTGCTGGTTTTTCTTCATTGATTTCAATGCTTGAATTGGCTGTTCGAAACTTAATTGATTTTGGAGTTAAGAGAGCTACAGCAGTTAGTTGGATTGTAGGAGTATGCTTCATTATGGGTATTCCATCTGCAAATAATTTAGAAATTTTAGGTAATCAAGATTTTGTATGGGGAATTGCGCTTATGCTAGCAGGTGTTTTTGTTGCCTTTGCTGCGATTAAATATGGTTTAAGTCGTATAATTATTGAAGTTAGTTCAGAAAGTCAAAATGATTGGTCTTTCCCTATGTGGTGGGCACCTGTAATTAATTATATCGTTCCAATGATAGGAATAACTATTTTTTCTTGGTGGATGTGGCTGTCAGCTACCGTATATGCACCAGATGATTGGTATGATCCAACAAGTTACTATAGTGTTGCAACCTGTTTAGTCCAATGGGGTCTTGTTATTGTTATTTTTTATGGGTTAAATAATTGGATGAATAAAAGATTGGATAATCCCATTGATATTTAAATGATTAATTTTTCACTGACTCGTAGAGGTTGTTATGAATAAAATAAAATTAGTTAGAATAGTATTATTAATTATATTTTTGTCACCAAACTTTGTTTTGGCGCAAAAAAATAAAAAAGATATTCAAAATTCTATTGAAAAACGAGCAAAAGAGTATGAGAGTATTGCTAAATCAATTTGGAATTGGGCAGAGTTAGGATACCAAGAAGAAAAAAGTTCTGCTCTTTTAAAAAAAACATTATCGGATGAAGGTTTTAGCATTAAATCTAATGTAGCTGAAATTCCCACAGCTTTTGTTGCAGAATATGGTTCTGGCAAACCAATTATTGGAATTCTTGCAGAATTTGATGCGCTACCTGGTATTTCACAAGAAGTTGCCACTGAGCGTAAACCCATATTAGGTCAGGCTGGTGGGCATGCTTGTGGTCATCATTTATTTGGTACTGCATCCACTGCAGCAGCAATAGCAGTAAAACAATATTTAGATAAATCAAAAAAGAAGGGCACTATACGATTATATGGAACTCCAGCTGAAGAAGGAGGTTCTGGAAAAGTTTATATGGTACGTGCAGGCTCATTTGATGATGTAGATATTGTTTTGGATTGGCATGCGAGCGATAGAAATGCAGCAGACCCAGGTACTTCCATGGCTAACAGGTCTGCAAAATTTAGATTTCATGGATACTCAGCTCATGCTGCTGGAGCACCAGAAAAAGGTCGATCCGCATTAGATGCAGTTGAAGCCATGAATCATATGGTTAATCTTTTACGTGAACATATACCAGATGGATCTCGTATACATTATGTAATTACTAGAGGTGGGAATGCACCTAATGTTGTACCTGATTTTGCAGAAGTATTCTATTACGTTCGAGATTTCAATGTAGATATATTGGAAGATATTTGGTCAAGACTTTTAAAAACTGCTCAAGCTGCTGCGTTGGGTACAGATACACGTTTAGAATATGAAATTATACATGGAAATCGACCCGTTTTGGCAAATAATGTAGCACAAAAAATAATGTATAATAATTTAAAAACTATTGGTGGCATTAATTATAACCGAAGAGAAATGAAGTTTGCTAATGAAATTTATAAAACACTTCGTAATCCCGGTCTAGACTTAGAATCTGCTGGTGAAGTACAACCTTATGGATTTAGAAAAGGCAAAGGTTCAACTGATGTTGGAGATGTTAGCTGGATGGTACCAACAGCTAGGCTCAGAATAGCTACTTGGGTTCCTGGCACTTCTGCACATACTTGGCAAGCTGTTTCAGCTGGAGGCATGAGTATTGGAATGAAAGGCATGGTAAATGCAGCTAAAGTTATTGCTGGAGCTGCATTTGATTTGTATAACGATCCTGAAACCATCAAAAATGCAAAAAAAGAGTTGATAGAACGCCGTGGACCTGAATTTAATTATTACTCACTGCTTGGCGAACGAGATCCACCATTAGATTATAGAAAATAATGACTTACAAACGCTCATAACGCTTTTTTTCGTTGTTTTATTTGATTTAATTATTTATTATCCGATGTATAATTTTTGATTAAATATTCATTGGAGCAGTAATAAATGACTTTTTTTAGAATATTATTAATTTTTGTTGTTCAGTTAGTTTTTGCTCGTTCAGAAAAAAACAATATTGAACCTAAAGAGCTTTACAGATTGCTTGAAGCTTCTAAAGGTTGGGTGATGAATGATGAAATTGAAGGCTATAAATTATTTTCTAAAAAAATTGAAGATCAAGACTTGAGTGCTGTAATGGTTACTTATGAAACCTCCATTCCTCTATTAAGTATTCAAGAAGTGCTAATGGATGTTGAGAATTATG
>MDTB01146926.1_pt1 | contig 11021 bp, 15 predicted proteins | sample 811161 | NCBI WGS metagenome assembly MDTB01 (sample SAMN05326650, study PRJNA326480) | marine metagenome | isolation source: seawater | place: Mediterranean Sea | collected 2009 | reverse complement strand
TAGAAATCATAGATATAAAGCTCATGCCAATAGCAACTTTAAACGCTTCTTTAAAATTAAAATTTTGCCTCATGAGAATAATTGTTTCGAGGATGATGCTTGTAATTAGTCCATTGATAATTGCCAATGTCATAATAGCTAAAACTGGCCATGGAATTTGGGCAATTTGAAAAAATAATATGGTACCAAAATCACCAATTGAACAGCCTAGAAGACACCAAAAAGTATTTTTTGCACTCCTTTGCCATGTATGTTTGCATTTCCAGTTAAATTTGCTTTGAGTAGTTTCTGTCATTTTAAAGGTCTTGAAATTAATGTTATCAAAGATTGCTCCTTATCACCTTCAACACCTATGGGCATCCCTTTGTATCTCTTAAAATTTGATTTAGTTTTAAATATCAAATCCCAAAAACTAAAAATTGCACAATAGTTTGCATCCGTTTCTTTTTGCCTTTTGTGATGATGGACCCAATGAATTGAAGGTGTAACAATAATAAATGATAATATTTTTTCAAACTTTGTAGGCAATTTTATATTTGAATGGTGAAATACAGATGAAGTTAATACGATGGCTTCGATTAAAATTAAGTTTAATAAAGAAATGTTAAACATAATTATAATTATACATCTAACAATTGTACTTAATATTACTTCTCCAAAATGAAATCTTATTCCAGAGGATACATCTAATGTTTCGTCAAGGTGATGGACATGATGAAATCTCCATAAAAAAGGTATCTCATGGTTTGCACGATGCCAAAAATATAAAAAAATATCATAAATAATTAAGTGAAATAAAAACTGCATAATGATGTTTTCGATAATAAAAAAATTATGAAGATTTAAAGATGTAGCTGCAATGGTTATAGGTAATATTAGTATTGGCGTTAGTCCAATATTTAGTAACCATAAAAATACATTTTTAAAAGTTCTTTTGATTTTTTTTTTAAATTTTATAATTTCTTTAGGAAAAATATTTTCAAATAAAACTAGAATTAAAAGTGCTGTACAAACTAAAATTATTTTAAAATTTAATAATTCTATCATTTTTTACTCATCTCCCATAAAGCTGAGCTGCCATTAGATAATAAATAAATCTTTCCTTTTGGACCAATTTTAATATCTCGAATCCTGCCAATTTTATTTTTAAATAATATTTTTTCATTCCCAACATTGCCACTGCTTAAAAATTTAAGTTTTCTTAATGTTTGATCTTTTAATGAGGTAACTAAGATATGGTTATTCCATTCTGCAAATTCAAGACCTTTATAAATTTGTATCGCACTTACAGCAATTGATGGTGTCCATGTATAAAGGGTTTTTGTAAATCGATTATCCCATTTCTGAGTCTCGCCGCACTTTGTAAGATTATAATTCTGTCCTCCCCAGCACCATATCTTCCATCCATAATTCTCACCAAATTTTACTTCTCCAAAAAAATCGCCTCCTCTTGCACCATGATTTGAAATATAAACTTTATTATTTGATGGTGACAATGTCATGCCTTGAGGATTTCTTACGCCAATTTGATAAATCTCAGGTAACCAGTCACGTTTACCTTTGTATTTTGGGTTATCTTCAGGGCTTGATCCATCTAAATTAATTCTAATTATACTGCCTGGATGTTTAGTTACATCTTGAGCAATGTTACCTCCGCCTCTCTCGCCAGCACTTGCGAATAGATATTTGTTATCTTGAATGACCATTCTACATCCAAAATGATATCCTGAATTAATCGGAGGATTTGCTTGGAAAATATTTTTAAAATTTAAGTTCTTAGTTGAATACTTTGCTTTAGCGATCGATGTACTAGTTTTTCCTGAATTCCTATTCTCTGTATAACAAATATAAACATTTTCCTTGTTTTGTAAAATTTCTAACAAACCACCTTGTCCATCAACCTTATAATTTAAATTATGTTGAACTATTTGTTTTAACCCGCTTTGAATATTAATAAGCTCAATTTTTCCTTCTTTGTCACTAATCAAGACCTCAGTTTCATTTACGAATGTAAAGCTCCATGGATTATTAAGATCGACAATTTTTTTTAATTTAAATTTCTCTACAGAGTGCGCTGGAAAAATTAATAAGAGAAAAAAAAGAAAATTTATAATGCGCATGAGGTAAATGATATCAGAAAAAAAGTAATATTTAAATTTGTTAACCCTATTTTTTTTGAGAGGGGAGATAAGTTATATGCCAAAAATAGGGTTGCGACACGAATACCATTCGCTTAATTAAAAAAATGTTAAATTTTTGTTATTTTAATATGTCAAAATTTGAATATAAATGAATTATAAAGTTATATGATATCTTTTTTTACAAATTTAAAAGATAACAGGTTATTTCAATTAAGTGTTGTCATCATTATTATACTAAATGCAGTTCTTATAGGCGCCACAACTTATAAACTGGATCCACTATTTTTGGAAATAATTCACTTTTTAGACTATGGAATAACTATATTTTTTGTAGTTGAGATTTTGATTAGATTTATTGGTGAACAAAAAAAGTCTGATTTTTTCAAAAGTGGTTGGAATATATTTGATACTATAATTGTTACCATTTCATTAATACCTATTCCAAACAACTCAAGTTTCTTAGTTTTGAGATTACTTAGAGTCTTTAGAGTATTGAGGTTAATATCAGTAATACCAGAGTTAAAGCAGATCATTGAGGCTATATTACAATCAATTAAAAGAGTTTTTTTTGTAAGCCTGCTTTTGTTTATCATCCTATATATTTATGGAACAATGGGCGCAATTTTATTTTCTGAAGATGACTCGTCTCGGTGGGGTGATCTAGGAATTTCCCTAATAACACTTTTCCAGGTTTTAACCTTATCATCTTGGGAAACCGTAATGCTTCCACTACAAGAAATTTATTGGTGGTCGTGGATATATTTTTTTAGTTTTATAGTTATTTGTGCGATTACCATTCTAAATTTAGTAATTGCAATATTAGTAGATGTTGTAATTCAAAAAAAAATATAATCTTTCAAATAAATATTATGAATAAATAAATCGAAATTCCAGTAATAACCGTTAAAAAAATATTTTTAAAAATAATACTAACAATCACAGCTGCAGTAAAAGCAAGAACTTCACCTGAGTAAAATATCAAAACATCATTTTCATAAAAAACAGCCGGAAAAATTAAAGATGGAAATACTGCTGATGGAACATACGATAAAACTTTTTTTGTTGTTTCGCTATATGTTTTTGTATTAGCATATGCTATGACTAAATATCTAGATAAAAAAGTTAAAATCCCAATTATAATTGTATAGGTCCAAATATTCATTTTAATATTTTTTTAAATTTTTTGTTTATAATGTAAGCCAATATAATACCCCCGGCAGCTGAAACAATTACATATGCCTTAAGTGGCAAGTTATAAAAAATCAAAGAACATATGGCAGACACTAAAATAACTAAGAAGTGATCAAGTTTTCCTAAATCTTTAGCAATTAATGCCAAGAAAGTAATTGCAACAAAAAAATTTAAGCTGAGCTGATCACTAACAACATTTCCAAGCCATATACCAACTAAATTAGATAATTGCCAAATTATCCAGACCGTTATGCCTGATCCTAACATATGATAATGAGAAAACTTTTGCTTATAATTTTTTTTTAAATATTGATTTGAGACAGCAAAACATTGATCTGTCAAAAAAAAACTTAAGGTAAGTTTCCATAGAGCATTTTTTTTTTCAATATATTTTGAAAATACAGCGCCATATAAGATATTTCTTGTATTGTTCATTATTACAGATCCAAAAATAACCCAAGGAACTGCTCCTGCAGTCAATAAAGTAATAAAGATTAATTGTGATCCGCCAGCAAAAATTATAAGCGATGTTCCTATTGTAAAGATGGATGAAAACCCTAACTCAATACATAAAACAGCATAAAATATTCCAAATAACACAACTGGAATATTAAGGGGTAATACATCTTTAATCCCTTGTAAAAAAATTTGTTTTCTATTCATGCTCGTAGAAATAGATTGATACATCTAATAGATTAAATATTAAAGAGGGATGTGCGGTCGCTATTCAATTACTAATGTAGTAAAAAAAACAAAAAATATTGTTCAAAACAATGAAGGTGTTGAAGACTCAGATAACTATAATGCATATCCAACTCAGCAGCTTCCAATAATAAAAAAGGATGAGGATAGTTTGACTTTGACAAATTATCACTGGGGGTTGGTTCCAAAATGGTCTGAAAAAATGAGAGATTTTAGACCCCTTAATAATGCCAGGTTAGAGACATTAATGGAAAAAAGAACTTTTAGTGGTTTAATCAAGAGTCAAAGGTGTTTGGTCCCTTCAGATGGATATTACGAGTGGAGAAAAAATGAAGAAGGTAAAAAATTTCCTTACTTTTTGAAGCATGAACATAACGAAACACTCTTTTTCGCTGGCCTCTATCAAAAAAATAATAATTTAGAGTTTTCTATTATAACAACAGAAGCTAAAGGCGAAATTTCAGATATTCATCATCGTATGCCAGTCATTTTAAAAGAAGAAGAAATAAAAAATTATTTGTACTCAAAAGACCCAATGACATTTTTAAATAGTCATCAAAACCCAGAAATAGTGTTTTATGAAGTAGGAAGAGATGTCAATAATCCATCAAACAATCATATTGGACTTTTAGATCCTGCATAAAAAAAACCCCGCTAATAACTATTCCGAAGAACAGCTAATGCGGAGCTTTAGTTGCCATGTGATTTAAGCACTACTCCCACAGCGTACTTAGAGGCGTCGAAGTGCTACCTTCCCTCTACTTTCACCACCAAGCAATTGGCCTAAGCCTACTTCTTGATGAGTGCTGAGGACTTACGCCCTCAGTTAATTTCACTTTACACCGAACGTATTCAAAAGGGTATCTCCGTATAGTTGATTCTGCGAACGGTCTGTGAAAAGTGTGGATTATTTTTTTCTTCTAAAATCCCAAGGATATTGAAAATCCATTGACCACAAGCCTAACTTATTTTTTTTTGCAAAATTTTCGTCTTCTACAAATTTCTTAGAATATCTACGATAAGCAAAAGCATAGCCATTTTTGACTAGATACTTTGATAAGCTCTCATCATTAACGTAACATTCTGCCACTACTCTTTTGTAACGGTCAATAGTTACTTTTTTACAATTAACTTTTTTATTTCCAATTTTTTCAATTAACTTTTGCTTTGATAGCACTCCGCATTTAACGTTATTATTATTTTTTTTGCAAATTTGTGAGATTTCTGGAGCATCAATGCCATGAAAACGGTATTTTGCTTTTGCAATGTGTATTGTATCTCCATCTAATATTTTAATATTTTGGGCATGAAGTGTTGAACATACGAAAAAAAAGAACAGAAAATACTTCATTTAAAAAACGATATATTTTTTTTTATTTAACTTTGACTGACATCTCATTATTTGTTTCTTGTATTTCTTGGCGGTTCTTGCAACTGTTTTTGCATAAGGAATTGATTCCGGCCTAAGCTGTTTGGTCCAACCATTATAATAATATAAATATTGTTTAAAATAATTTGTTTTTGATACTTTCATTTTTCTATAAGTTTGATCAACATACCAGCCAACAAAATCAGATGAGTCTTTAAATAACACCCTAGTAACGTACTTTTTCCCAGTGCTTTTTTTATAAGTTTCCCAAGTATTCTCAATAGCTTGAGAATAGCCTAGGGAGCTAGATTTTCTTTTCCAAGGAATGACTTTAAATAATTTTGTTCTTTCTGGTCTCGCAAGCCAATCATATCCACTTTCCTTTCTAATAATTGCCATCTGTAATTCGATAGGAGCGCCCCACTTTCTTTCTGTAGCTTTTGCAAATTTATACCAAAGATATTTTTCATCAAAAATTGCACATGCATTTACTGTATTTTTTGGTACTGAACTACAACTTAAAACAAAAAAAAGTGAAAAAACGAAAAAAAATTTTTTTAAGTGATTCATTAAATGTTATAATAAAATACAATTATAATCAGTAAAGAAAATGATTAAAAATTTTGGATTTAAATTTGATAATACATATGTTCATTTGCCTGAAATTATGGCAACAAAACTGCCTCCGGTTGCAGTAAAAAAACCAAAATTAGTTGTTCTTAATCAAACATTAGCTGACTCTTTAGGATTAGACTTTTCTGAAAATACAGATGAATTAAATGCAGAAATATTGTCAGGTAATAAATTAATTGAAGGATCTTGTCCACTTGCACAAGCTTATTGTGGCCATCAATTTGGTCACTTTGTTATGCTAGGAGATGGACGTGCAATTTTATTAGGAGAACATTTAGATCCAAAACAACAGCGTTGGGACATTCAATTAAAGGGCTCTGGCAGAACGCCCTATTCTAGAGGAGGTGATGGTCGTGCGGCATTAGGCCCAATGCTAAGAGAGTACATTATTAGTGAGGCTATACATTTTTTAAATATTCCAACCACAAGAAGTTTAGCTGTTGTTACAACGGGTGAGAATGTTTTAAGAGAAACAAATTTAAAAGGGGCAGTGTTGACTCGTGTAGCCTCTTCTCATTTAAGAGTAGGAACTTTCCAATACATTGCAGCAAAGCAAGATATTTCAGCTCTAAAAACTTTGGTAGATTATGCAATTCAAAGACATTACCCAGAATTAATCAATGCAGAAAATAAAGCAATTGCGCTTTTTAATGCTGTAATGACAAGGCAAATTAATCTTATTGTAAATTGGATGAGGGTTTCTTTTATTCATGGCGTGATGAATACGGATAATATGTCAATTTCTGGCGAGAGTATTGATTATGGCCCATGCGCGTTTATGGATCACTATGATACTAAAACGGTTTTTAGTTCCATTGATCATTATGGTCGTTACGCTTTTGGAAGCCAACCCGTCATTGGCCAATGGAATTTAGCAAGATTTATCGAAAGTTTGTTTCCACTCATAGATCATGATGAAAAAAAAGTTGAAAAAATTGCAAATGATTTAATAGCAAGTTACGAAGATTTATTTGCTAATGCATTTCATAAAATGATAAAAAATAAACTAGGCATGATTTCAGATGAAGATCAGGATAAACGTATGATGAATGATCTATTTAAATTGATGCATAAAAATCAAGCTGACTACACTAATACCTTTAGATATTTAATTAATGGAAAATTTCCTCAAGAAAAATTACTAAATGATCCTGATTTTATTATTTGGGAAGCTGAATGGAAAAAAAGGTTATCAAAGAACCAAAATAGTGAGGATGCTTATAAATTAATGATCAAACATAACCCGGTGTTTATTCCAAGAAATCATAAAGTTGAAGAAGCTTTATTTGAAGCAGAAAAGGGAAATTTTTCTAAATTTTTGCTACTATGTAATATTTTAAAAAAACCATATGATGAGGATGTTAACCAAGAAGATTATGCAAAACCAGCTCCAGCATCTGATCGTGTATATAAAACTTATTGTGGAACTTAATTTATATTTTAAAACTAACTTATGAGTATTAAAAAAATTAATCAAACACGAAGAAAGATGACCAAGTTTATTAATAAAATTAATCAAGCTAATAAGAAAAGAAAGGTGAATAAAAAATGAGTGAACAAATTATCATGAATTTAGTTTCTTTAGTTTTGGGAGTAATGTTGTTTTTTTCTTTTGTTTTGGCGCCAATGATATTCAAAGTTTTGCCACCAGATAATGCGAGTGTTTTCGTTCGGGCAATTTTTCCTTATTATTATTTATTAAACCTTTTAATACTTGGTATCATTTCATCTTTTTACATTTATTATAAAACTTTTGTTTTAGATTTTTATTTAATTCTAACTTCCGCATTACTTTTCTTTTTTAATCTAATTTATCTCATGCCTAAAATTAACAAATATAAAGATCAACAAAACGAGAAGGCATTTAAAATTTCTCATTTTATCTCAGCGGTTATCAACTTTATGCAGCTGATTGCGCTAAGTATTGTATTGTTATAATTGATAAGCCTATTTGAAATTAGGCAATTCGGTTTTTAAAATTATTTAATATATTTTCAACTTTTTTGTAATTTCCAGATATTGAATTCTGAGTGTCGATATAATATTGATCAAGCTTGTTCATATCATAATTTATTTCTTCAAAAATTTTTATTGCATCATCATGAGTACGCTTGAGCTCAAAAGCTAAACCTTTTAATTTAGCATCATTACTTTCATCAGCTATTTGTTTAGAAATGAAGCTTGCCTTTTTAAGTAAAGCAAATGCTTCTTCTTCTTTCTTTACATTTTTCTTTTTAAAAATATTAAAAAATGAAAACATAAAAATATCGTATAATGATTTGTCTAAATTTTAAACTGATTTAGAACTAAAGTTTTTAGTCCATATTTTATCTAAAATGTAATACCAACAACCGTTTATAGCTGGTTCTACCATGGCCACTAAGCCGGCTTCAAATAAACTTGCTCCTGTTAAAACTGATACAACTGTCATTGCAATTATTATATGACCAATGGTATAGACTAACGCTCTTCCCGCGCTTGTGCTTGCAATTACATTAAATATTCCTTTTCTAAATTCTGTCATAAAGTTTAGCCTTGGCTAAACTTATTACTTGTCTTATAAAAAAGCAAGTGTTAATCACAAACATAATTATAAAGTTATGAAAATCACAAGATCTAGTAGTCCTGAAAACTTTACTGCCACTAAAAGCAGAAAAAGTATCGAACTTTTTGAAGATTACGTTGAAGCTATTAATGAGATTAATCTTAAAAAAGGTTTCGTTAAAAATGTAGATCTTTGTAAATATTTTGGCGTTTCTAATGCAACGGTATGCAAAAATATTAAGAGGTTAATTAAAGAGGAACTGGTCAAAAGTGAAAAATATAAAAATATTTTCTTAACAAGAACGGGAAAAGTATTAGCTGAGAAGTCAAATACAAGACATGAAATACTTTACAAATTTTTAACTAAACTTGGAGTCCCAGAAAAAATAGCTGAAATTGATTCTGAAGGGATGGAACATCATATAAGTAAAGAAACTTTAATTATGATGAAAAAATTTAATAATTCTAATTAATTACACTATATTGATAACCAAACCACTTAATTAAACCTCCATCAGCAGGCAAAGTACAGTTTACTCTTCCACGCCTCTTCTTAAATGGTAGATCAAATATTAATTCAATTTCATTTGAAGTTTTAAAATTTATTTTGGTATTTCTCCAGCTGCCGCCGGAATTATCAAAACAATTAATACCTTTAACATTTTCATTGAATATTAATTTTAAATTTGTTGGATTATTAGATGAGTTTAAAAGTATAGTTTTAGGTTCGTATGATTTCAAATTAAATGCTCTTGATCTTAAAATATTTTTAAAACGTTTTGGCTTCCCGTAATTTTCATTTAAACTAAATCTTGGAAGATAATAAATATTTTCATTTTGACTAATTACACCCGAATGCTGACCAAAAATAATTTTATAATTAAATTTTTTTATCAGATTAATCAAATCTGAACTCGTTTCTCCAAATGTGTGCGCGTACATATCTGGAATAAATTTTAATTCCTTTAAATAATCCTGATGTGATTTTTCTATGTCCTTTTTTACGTCATCAATTTTCATATCGACAAAATACTCATGACTCCAAGAATGTCCTCCAATGGTCACTAAACCAGAATCTCTTAGTTCTCTAATTTGGTCCCATGTCATGTAGTTTGGATGATTACTATTGATCTCTCTTGTATTTACAAAAATAATAAAAGGAATTTTCTTTTCTTTCAATGTCGGCCAAGCATTTTCGTAAAAGCTTTTAAAAGAGTCATCAACAGTTAGTAAGATATATCTTTGTTTAAATTTCTTTCCTTCTAGGATATGATTTTTAAATTTTGAAGGTTGAATAAATTTTAATCCACTTTCCTCTATAGCTTTTAAGTGCTGTTGAAACATTTCAATTGAAACATTTGTACTTGGATATTTTCCTTCACCTACCCGATGATACATCAGAGATATAACTCCAAGTTCATCTGAAACAGATTGTAATGGATATAAAAATATAATTAAAAATATAATTAATTTTTTCATTAAAATATTTTAGATAGTTATTTTTTAGGTTCTGACTTCGGTACAGATTTTTTAGGTGATACGCTCGTTCTTTCTCTGAGATATTTGCCAACATTTCCTCTGTTATAGGTAAATAAATATGGATCTTGTCTAACTAATCCAGCACAATAAGCTGTAACATCGTTCGTTTTAATTCCATTAGCTTTTATGTCTTTTTTGCAATTATTTAAGTATCTTACATCTCTATATTGCTCTTCGATCTGCAAACCCAGAAACAATGATAAGACAAGAGCAATTATAAATAATAAAATGTTTGTGCCTCTCATGATTGTATTCTTGGTAAATGGTATTTCAGTGTAAGTCAATTTAATTGGGGTGAAAGTATCACCCCAATTTAAATTCTATAATTAAATACCTTTTTGATTTGGATTAATTACGTTGTCCTTCGCTCGTGGACGACTATTTCGCTCACGAAATGTTTTGCGAATTTGACGTAAGGCATTTGCGCCAGTGTTGCTGACTTTACGCAACAATTGGAAATCCTTATAAAACATAGATACTCCTTTTTTAAATTGTTACGCCTTTTAACTCATGGCTATGAGTCACTTTTTAACCACGTGATATGGTTTAATTTTATGCATACCAACTATGCATAATACACATAGTACTTTTTTGTGTCTTTTTTTCAAGCTTAAAAAAGGGTATCTTAGATAGTAATTTTAATTATGAGTCACTGCGAAAAAGTTGATGGAATTCAACAACCTGACAAAGAGACAGAGGGTTACGTTTTTAATCACATGATGCTTAGGATCAAAGATCCAAAACGATCATTAGAATTTTATTCTAAAGTGATGGGCATGCGAATGGTTAAAAAGTTAGATTTTCCCTCAATGAAATTCTCTTTATATTTTCTAGGAAACCTTACTGATGCAGAAGTAAAGACTGCCCCTTCAGATAGCTATGAAAGAACAGTATGGGCTTTT
>MDTB01116178.1_pt1 | contig 11021 bp, 3 predicted proteins | sample 811161 | NCBI WGS metagenome assembly MDTB01 (sample SAMN05326650, study PRJNA326480) | marine metagenome | isolation source: seawater | place: Mediterranean Sea | collected 2009 | reverse complement strand
TAATGATAAATAATAGAAATACCGGAACACAGACTAGTCCATCAAAAAAATTGAAAAATACTTATTCTAAAACATCAAATTATAAGATTGCATATACCAAATATGGCAACTTTGGTTATACAAATTTTATTTTTGAGAATTATGAAATGGATTATGGTATTCCACCTTCATTAGAAGGGCATATTGATGGTGTTGATATTAAGTTAAATAAAAATAATTTTAAATTTAATTATCACAGGGATATTTTAATATATGATTTTAATTTTTTTGATATAACATATGATTATATAGATTATGATCATCAAGAATATGAGAACAATGTAAATTATTTTTCTGTTTCTCTGGCTAAAAAAACTCAAAATCTTCAACTTGAGTTAAGATCCCCAAATTTGACTATAGGATCGGATATTAATTATAAAAAATTTGTGCCAGGAGGTTTTTTCTGGACTCCAAGAACAAATGAGCTCAATTTATCGTTATATGGATTTTATAAAAAAAAATTACATAGTTTCGATTTATTGAGTGCTTTCAGAGTAAGTCAAATTTCAATTAAACCTAAGATTATTTGGAGCTTTTCTAACTTGGAAGATGATCTGGTAACGGATAAAATTTTTAATTACTTTTCTTCATCAATAGGTATAATTAAGATTTTTAATCAATTTCAATTTAATGGATGGTTTATGTACAATTCAAGAGCTCCTAGAGTTGAAGAGTTGTATTCTGATGGACCACATTTAGGTACATATGCATATGAAATTGGTCAACCTAATTTAAAATTAGAAGAAATTTATGGTTTTGAGTCTTCCATGAAGTTTAGTACAAATTCAATAAATATGTCGTTAACCGCTTTCTATAATTATAGTCCTTATTATTACCAAATGACAAAAACTGGGCATTGCGATGGAGAATTTATTAGTGGTCAATCTCATCCATGTGCAGGTGCAGATTTTATTGAATGGGGTAGTGGAGCTGCGGGTTGGCTCTATATTTACGATACACAAGGCGTTGAATCTATTACAAAAGGAATAGAATTTAATTCATTATATAATTATAGTAATTATGAAATAATATATGATTTTTCATATGTTCAAGGGGATGATGAAACTAATAATCAGCCACTATCTTATGTAAATCCAATGAAACAAGTTTTACATTTTAAATATAAAAAAGAATTATTAAAGTTTGGTTTGAGATTCACAAATATTCATTCTCAAAACAGACTTGGTGAGTTTGAGACTCCTACATCATCAGCATTTTTAGTAGACTTAATTGGTAGCTTTTCAAATGATAAACAAAATATTACTATTCAATTTAATAATATATTAAATAAAGAATACTATAATCATTTATCAAGAATAAAATCAATAATGCCTGAATCGGGACGAAATATTTTAATAAATTATAAAATATTTTTGTAAACGTTAATATGTAGACGATGACTTCATGGTATAAGTCATTTTCCAGAGTTGGTTACCGCAATTTACGTATAGGCTTATTTAATTACTTTCTTCGCATTAATTGTAATATCAATTGAAATACTAGCGAGCTTCTATTTACCAAAGGAACATCTTCATTTTAAACCTGTAAAGACTGATACTCATAAAGATTGTTACTATTTAACTTAATAGCTATAAGTTTTTAAAATATTTTTAATATCTTTTTCAGCTAGTTCAGGTTTCCAATTTATACCTTCATAAGCTTTTAATATACGTCTCTCTGGTCCAATTAGAACAGATCTTAAGGAATGGCCAATATCATTTTCATCTATCCCCCAAAATGAAACAGCAGATTCTCCTGCTAATTTAAACATATCATCAAGCTGTTTATGACTTGAATAAAATTTTATATTTGGATGAGATTCAATAATACTAGAATAGTTATTTTTGAGTAGAGTAGGAGTATCATATATATAGTCAAAGCTTACTAAATGAAACTCAACTTCATTTATATCATTGAATATTTTTGCTAAATATTGATTTTTTACAACCAGTGCCGGACACATTTCTGGCATTGGGCATCTAGTGAAAATATATGAAATCAATCTAAATTTACCATCAGACTCAGATAGTGAAACTAAATTACTATCTATATCTAATAGTGTTGCATCTGATAACTTTTGACCTATTGATAAAGCGCTATATTCATCCTGCCACATATCATCATTATCTGGAAGAGTTCCTTTTCCAACTAATACTAAGTTTGATGCGAAGGCTTTTTGTTCACCCATTACTAATCTAAAATGGAGGCTATCACCAATATTGAATTTATCTATATTTAAACTATCTTTAAGTTTAAATGGCATTGTCATAGCCATCATAAATCCAGGAATTTCATCATGGTGTATTAAAAACTCATTTGTATCTTTTCTAATTTCTATAATGGTACCAACAACAGGATAAGATTTTTCACCACTACAATGAATCAAAAATATGCTAAGTACTATTAATAAAGATTTATTCATATTATTAAAAAAGGTGAGAAATATTATTTCTCACCTTTTAGATAGTAAAATATTATTATTTATTTTTTAGCTGGCTTAACAAATGTAAAATTCTTAGACGTATTGCCTTCAGCAATAGTTACTGTCTCGTTAAGTGTTTTCCATTCTTTTGTTTTTTTATCTTTAAACTTTTCTTGCCATGCAACAACCTCATAGGTACCTGGAGGAATATTTTCGATTTTATAATTACCATTTTCATCAGTAACCGCAAAATAAGGGTGATCGAATACTGAAACATAAGAGTTCATCCAAGGATGGACATCGCATTTAATTCTAATAAAATCTTCTGGTTTTTCAATTTTAAGTGTTTTTTCTTTTACAACTTTTGGCATCGCAAAATTGAACTCACTATTTATTTTTGGTAAACCATGAATATTATGCAGTGTCGGATCACTATTTTTAACTAATAGTTCTTGACCCACCATTAGACCCTGTACATGAGGTTTATAAATACAACCAACTTGGTCAATAACAGCTTTTTCGGTAGGTGCCTTTCCATCATATTTAACACCCTTTAAGAAAACCATTACATTCTTCAGTTCACCTTTATCATTCATGATAAAACTTTCCCTGTAGGCAGGTGTTTTATGAGCTGATCCACAAACAGGATCGGCGTCCATTTTTAATGCTTTCTTTTTTGGACCTTTACCATCAAAGTTTACCTTCCCTGAAAGAGATCCAGCAAATATGCTGCTTGTAGTGAAAACTGCAATTAATAAAAATTTACCTACTATATTTAAAATCATTAGAGACTCCTTTAAAATTAACTATATATAAAAAATTTGATAGGTAAAATTATGAGTTATTTAAATAACTCTCCAAGCTATTGTGATAATAAAATGAAAAATTATTTTAAATAAATAATTTTTTTTATTTCATTAAAATTTTTAGAAGATAATTTAATGAAATAAATTCCGCTTGAAAATTCTGAGGCATTCCAGTTTTTAGTATATTGTCCCGCAATTTCAAAGTCACTAAAAATTGACTCAATATGACTTCCCTTAATATCATAAATAGATATACTAACATTTGAACTTAAAACTAGATTATATTTTATACTTATAGAAGAATTAAAAGGATTTGGAAATAGTTCCAAAATTTCAATTTTGGAAGGCAACTCTTGTTCTATATAAGTATTAAGAGTTCCATTGCAATCGTAGGATTCAAAGTTATCTACATATTCTTCATCAATTTTTAGACATCCTCCTTCAAGTGAGCATGGGAATCTACAGCTTGATTCACCTGATCTAAGTAAGTTTGACCTAGGAATGTTTGCTCTATTAGATTGTCCTGAGTTACATGCATCTACTTCAGAGCAAGAGGTATAATCATAGTCTAATGAATATCTAATATTTGCCATTTGCTCGAAAGTAAAACCACTTTTTTGATTATCAAGACATTTATTCATAACTGCGGGCCACTGTAAAAAATTATCAGGAATAGGTAAGAATTTATAATTTGAATCAGCACAATTAGTAGAATGATCATTTTTATTTATCAAATCACAAGAATCAGGTAAATCTCTTGTACCCCAAAAATCACCATTATCATCAAAATTAGAATGCGCTATTAGATTAGTATAATCTTCAAAATCTAAACGATATGAACCAGTGTGCGAAGAACCACCAATTTTTAATTCATTTGTATTGATATTATATTCACCATTAAATCCATGATATATACATTCATCTAAATTAAATGCAAGGTTCAGGTCTTGTAAAGGTTGACCGGGTGTATCACAGATTAAATCACCACGCATATTACATTCATTACCACTAACAAGCTCTCTTTTAAAATCAGGGGAAACTTCATATAATCCATCATTATTTCTTGGAACTGGAAGATGATACAGATGAAGTAAACTAAAGATATGTCCAATCTCATGAGCCAATAATCCAATACTATTATTATTAATTCCAGGAAAGGCAGAATGTTTAATAGCCACTCCCATAAAGTTTGATGAAGATATGTTTTCTGGATAAAGAGCCCACCCCTCAATTGTACTACATTCTAGTTCACCCGATATATTATTTTGTCTACCTATGCAGTAGTCAAGATAAATATTTAGCATATTCTCCAAATGATATTTTTTTTTAATAGAATTCCAATTATAATTATATATTAGTTTCTCTTCACCTTTAATATCGTTAACAACTAGAGATGTATCTTGAGGCGGTATAAATTTTATTCCAATTGGATTGAATTGGTTATTAAGCATGTTTAAAACTTCTTTTGCTCTACTTATACATATATTTAAATCATTTTGAACTTCATAAATTCCCGTTTCATTATTTCCGCTTATATAATCACAGAAAGACCTTGAAGGTATTGAATTTTCTAAATGATATAAATTATGAAAAACTATAGGAATCGATATAGTGTCTATTTTAATTCTATCAAAACAGGAATTTATTTTTTTATTAACATTAAAACGCTGTTTTTTAAGCTGATTATATTCATATTTTGAAAGTGGTTCATTAATAATATCAGTCCCGCAATCTAAATTTTCTAAAAACAAGTTTTCTTGTGAAAACAAACTAGATATGATAAATAATAGGTTTATTACATTAATCATATTATTAAAAAATATTTATTTAGTAAAGTTATTCACACCAATATCCTGAATGATGACCAGCACTTTCAATGCAATTAAAATGATATTCACTATCTAAACAATTATAAGTAATATTTATATTACATTTGTCTGGTAGCTCGCAAAGAGATTGCGGTAGTGTAGTTAATTTATTAGAGTTTATCCAAAGTTTATGCAAGCTGTTAAGATTTGATATACTTTCAGGTATTGAAGTAAGTAAATTATTAGAAGAATATAAAATCTGAAGATTTATCAAATTGCCAATATTATCAGGAAGCGATTCTAGCTTGTTGTAATAAATAAGTAATATTTCCAGATTTACTAAATTTCCAAAGCTTTTAGGTAGTTCTGTGAGTTCATTATAGTTTAAATATAATTCTTTTAAACTGGTTATATCTCCAATATTAGTTGGCAACTCTTTTAATTCATTATTATCCATACTTAAACCCTCAAGCTTCTTTAAATCAGGAAATTTTTGAGGTAAACTTGTAATATAATTCTCATCTAAAACTAATTCCTTGAGATTTTCAAGTTTTGTGATACCATTTGGAAGAGTCGTAAGATTATTATTATCTAAATGTAAAATTTGTAAATTTGTTAAGTCGCCAATACTATTTGGTAATTTAGATAATTCTATTTTATTTAGTGCGAGGGAGGTGATACGTCCACCTTCCCATATTTGATAACCTATATCTAATGGTTTATTTCCTTTTAAACTAATATTCAGATTGATTATATCTTGTAGTGCATCAAGATCTGATTTAAAAAAACATTTTTTATCATCATTAATTGTAATATTGCTAGGAACTGAAACTATTCCAGTAAATCCAATTTCACAAATAAGACAATTTTGTGGACTGTAAAGTGGTTGTTTTTTTGAGTCTAGTGAATAATCAAATCCTTTTGCAGAAATAACACAATTTGGAATATCATCACATAAAAAATTATTTCCACTTTGAAAGCTATTTAAATTATCTTTATATATATTTAGATTACATATGTTTGCAGGAAGTGTTTTCAAATTATTATTATCAATATGTAGTATCTCAAGTTTTTTTAATTTTGAAATTGAATTTGGAAGGTCGATTATTTTGTTACCTTTCAATCTAAGGATTTTGAGATTTAATAAATCACCCACGCTATCTGGTAATCGAGTAATTTTATTATAATTTAAATTCAATCTAGTAAGATTTTTAATTTTTTGTAAATCTTTTGGAATTATTTTAATATTATTTGAAGAAATATTAAGTGAGGATAATTTTGATATATTACCTAAATTTTTTGGCAGAAAAGATAGTTTAAGACCGCTTATATCTAACGAAGTAAGTCTAGATTTATTCCATGTTTGCTTTCCAATCTCAATAGCTTTTTTATTTTTAAGATTGACATTTAAGTTAATAATCTCATTCAAAACATCTAAATCTTCATCTGAAAAACAAATATTATTATCTAGTACAGTTATTGTATTTATATCCTCTGTTATTTCGGTATAGTCTTTAGAGCAAAGTGAACAATTCTGCTCTGAATATTGAGGATATCCAGTATTATCATATTCATAATTAAATCCAGCAAAATTTTCAATGCAATCTGGTATATAGTCACAGATATAGTTATTACCCGCTATAAAACTATTAAAATATATATTGAGATTGAGTAAACAAATAGTTTTAGGTAGGTACGTAATTTGGTTATTAGAAACATCCATATATTCAAGATAGGTAAGTGTTCCAATACTCTCAGGTAAGAAACCTAGTTGATTATTTGATATATTTAATCTACGTAAATTTATTAATTTACCTATAGCCTCCGGAAGTTTTCGTATTTTATTATTATGAAGATTTAGTTCTTCAAGATTATTTAATTTCCAAATGTTTTGGGGGAGTATCTTGATTTTATTATTATTGATAGATAATCCTTGAAGAGTTGAAATTTCTCCAATAGTTTCAGGTATATCAGTTAATAAATTATTATTTAAAGATAAAACTTCTAATTCACTGAGTTTATTGATATCAGAGGGGATAATAGATATATCTTCTTTATCTAGATATAAATAAATTAAGCGTTTGTTTTTCCAGCTTTGCTTACCAAGAGAGAGTGGACTTTTGTTATTTAAACTTTTATTTTGATTAATTAATTCTTGTAAAAAGAGTATATCGTCTTTATTGAAACATCTAGTACTATCAACTACAGTAACAATATTTGGATTATAAGATTGAATTAAAGATCCATCTTCACAACAAAGTGAATTATCACCCCCACATATTCCGCATCTATCAATCTTAGATATACCACCCCAAACTTCAAAACAATCTTGAATACAATCATTATTTGGATCCTCATCACATACACCACAGTTGTCAAGTTTGGCGTTACCATCCCAAACTCCATTACAATCTTGTAGGCAATCATTTGCAGGATCATTATCGCAAGTTCCACAGTTATCTAATTTTGCATCACCTCCCCATACATGTTTGCAATCTCTTGTACAATCATTTTTAGGATCATTATCGCAAGTTCCACAGTTATCTAATTCTGCATCACCTCCCCAAATATCATTGCAGTCTTTTATGCAATCATTAGTTGGATCTAAATCACAGCTATTACAATTATCAGTATATGCCTTACCACCCCAAATACCATTACAATCTTTTACACATGGAGCTATATCTGTTAAGCCTCCTGAACAAATACTACATTTGTCCACTAAAGCAGATCCGTTGCAATTTCCATTGCAATCAAAATCAAACAAACATTCACCAGCACAATTATGATCAGTAAGAGGTCCTAAACCTCCACAAACGCCACATTCATCAAGTTGCAATTCTCCACAAAGAACCCCAGAACAATCAAGTTCATTTGATTCACAGAAAATGTATTCATCTAAATCAGTACAATCAGAGACCCAATCTTTACCGCCTGGACATTGTAGATCTTTCATATATCTACTTCCAAGCCCATCACCATCATTATCATAACACAAAGTAATTCTTCCTTTTCCACCGCAAACGCCACACTCATCTTCTAAATTTATATTTTTATCTTCATCGTCACAATCATCACAATTTGTAACTAATCCTTCAGGGACATCATCCTGACAAAATTGAAAAAGCATATCGCAATTTCCATAACCATCACCATCATCATCCATGTAATAATCAGTTTTACCCATTCCACTACATTGACCACATTCATCTATTTGGCTATTACCCCCCCAAATTCCATTACAATCTTGAATGCAATCATTACTTAGATCATTATCACAAATACCACATTTATCTAATTTAGCATCACCATTTACTACTCCTGCACAATCAGAACAACTTGCATTTTGACCACTACAAATTCCACATTCATCAATTTTAGCATCACCATTTGCAATACCAGCGCAGTCAGAACAACTTGAATTATCACCACCACATAGACCGCATTCATCCACTAATGTATCTCCACCCCAAACTCCATTACAGTCTAGTTCGCAAGTTTCTGATTCTGTATTATTGCATACTCCACAATTATTTAATTCAGCATCACCCCCCCAAACTCCATTACAATCTTGAATGCAGTCGTTACCTAAATCATTATCACAAATACCACATTCATCTATTAGAGCATCACCTCCCCAAGTTCCATTACAATCTTGAATGCAGTCGTTACCTAAATCATTATCACAAATACCACATTCATCTATTAGAGCATCACCCCCCCAAGTTCCATTACAATCTTGAATGCAGTCGTTACCTAAATCATTATCACAAATACCACATTCATCTACTAAAGCATCACCACCCCAAGTTCCATTACAATCTTGTTTACAGGGGTCTATTTCAGTAAGTCCACCTGAACAAACATCACATTCATCTACTATAGCATCACCACCACAATCTCCATTACAATCTGGTTCAAATGAATTTTCATCTAAAGGAGTACAATCAATTATATCTAAAACAAAATCACCATCATCATCATTATCGCACATATCGCCAATACCATCTTGATCATAATCTGCTTGATCCTGATTATTTACTAAAGGACAATTATCATTTATTGAAATATCATCACCATCATTCATATCTATTTGATTTTGAAAAGGGTTACTAAAGCTTAACACCATTTTAGAAGAGCAGGAGGAATTATCTCCTAATGCTTTAATACAGTCTTTTTTATTTTTAGACATCCAGCCACCACCATTATAAAAATCCATCGTAAAAGTCTCATCAAATAGTTTTTCACCATTTTGATAGACAATAGCATTAATTTGATGAATTCTCACCAAGTTCCTTCCTTTCATTCTAAAAGTTATATTGCTAAATGGTTCAAAGCTAGCAGAACAAAGATCTCTTTTTTTACGATCAATTATACCTTGGCTTTTAGGTATTAAAGAAAATTCTACATCATCAAGGAGATCTTGTTTATAAAGTTTTTTACCTGAGTTTATATCAACTATATAAATTTTATTTCTTATAACTATATATTCAACTTCTTTACCTGAAGATTTAAATTCTTGAAATAATTTATCGATACTATTAAAAAAATCTTTACCTTCTAATGTACTTGCAACAGTATCAAACTCAGTATATTCATTCCATTTATGTTGTTCAAGAGAATTAAATTTAAATTTTTCATCTGACCAAAGTGCGTGAAGTTTATTTATTGTACCATTATGCTTTCCATCCCATGAATTATAGTTACATCTAGAGCTCTTTTCTTCTGTACCATCATCTAATTTGTCACAGTCTGATAATTTATTTGCTAGAATGACAGCTAGTTCAATAGAATAGTTTTGAGCCTTTCCACCCCAATCTCCATTACAATCTTGTACACACGCTATATTTTGGGTATAGCCTTCAACACAAATATTACAGTTATCTAGATATGCTGTACCGCCCCAGTCATCATTGCAATCTTGAATACAATCATTTTCAGGCTTACTATCACAGTCACCACATTTGTCTTCATAGGCAGTTCCACCCCAATCACCATTGCAATCCATTTTACAAGGTTCTAATCCTGTATTGCCTTCAACACAACTATCACACCTATCTAAATAAGCGGTTCCACCCCAATCTCCATTACAGTCTTGAATACAATCATTATAAGCTAAATCATCACATGTTTCACAAATATCAAGATAAGCGGTTCCACCCCAATCTCCATTGCAGTCTTGAATACAATCATTACTTAGATCATTATCACAAATACCACATCGATCTACTTCAGCGTCACCGCCCCAATCACCATTACAATCTTGTTCGCATGAATCTTTTCCAGTATTCCCGTCTGAGCAGACATTACAATCATCTATTATCGCATTGCCACCCCAATCACCATTACAATCTTTAATACAGTCATTATCTTTTTCATCATCACAACTTCCACAATTATCAGCAATATTTTTTCCGCCCCAAATACCATTGCAATCTTTTTCACAAGGATTTATATTGGTTGTACCTCCTGTACAAACATTGCACTTGTCCATATATGCATTTCCACCCCATTCACCATTGCAATCCTGAATACAATCATTATCTTTATTTTCATCACAGTTTCCGCATTTATCTAATTCAGCTTTTCCACCCCAATCACCGTTACAATCCTCGACGCATGGTTCTTTATTAACTTTTCCATCAATACAATTATTACAATTATCAACAATAGCATTCCCGCCCCATTTACCAGAGCAATCAGGTATACATTCTGTTTTTTTGGTAGACCCAAGAACGCAATCACCACAGTTGTCTATAATTGCAGTTCCTCCCCATTCTCCATTACAATCTGATTCACAAGCACTTTTACCTGTTGAACCATTAACACATGCCTCGCAGTTGTCAAGATTGGCAGATCCACCCCATTCATTATTACAATCCTTTTCGCAGGGAAATTGTTTTGTATTACCTTCAACACAATTATTACAATTATCAATTTTTGCAG